>UMFJ01012772.1_pt1 | contig 25789 bp, 20 predicted proteins | sample 1964991 | NCBI WGS metagenome assembly UMFJ01 (sample SAMEA4836044, study PRJEB28245) | human gut metagenome | biome: gut microbiome; material: fecal sample | place: Denmark | collected 2008 | reverse complement strand
CCCTACCGGATGTTCCGATCCCTGCTCCAAAGCCGCCGCCATTTCCACCAGTTCATCCGCATTCATGCCCGGCTCCGGCAGAACGGCCACCACACGGGGCGCCCCTTCCGTCAGGGTGCCCGTCTTGTCAAAAACGACGGTATCCACGCGGCTCAAAGCCTCCAAAGCTCCGGCGGACTTGCACAGGATGCCCAGCCGCGCGCCCCTGCCCGTCCCTACCATGATGGCGATGGGCGTGGCAAGCCCCAGAACGCAGGGGCAGGAAATCACCAGCACCGCAATCGCCCTGGCAAGGGCGAAGGAAAATCCCTCCCCGGCAGCCAGCCACGCAACCAACGACACCAGGGCAATCGCAATCACCGCAGGGACAAAGAAATAACACACCCGGTCCGCCAGCCGTGCAATCGGAGCCTTGGACTGGCTGGCCTCCTCCACCAGGCGGATCATGCGGGCCAGCGTGGAGTCCCTGCCCACGCGTTCCGCACGTACCTTGAGATACCCGGCCCGGTTGAACGTGCCGCTGATCACCCGGTCTCCCGCCGTCTTGTCCACCGGCATGCTTTCCCCCGTCAGGTCCGATTCATCCAGCGCGGCCTGCCCTTCTTCAATGACGCCGTCCACCGGAATCCTCTGCCCGGTTTTCACCACCACCAGGTCCCCGGAATGAAGTTCATCCAGCGGGACGGCGCGCTCCGCGCCGTCATGCCAAACCAGGGCCTCCTGGGGAACCAGCTTCACCAGCCCTTTCACGGCGGCGTTCGTCTTGCGGTAGGAACGGCGTTCAAGATATTTCCCCAGGGAAATCAGGGTGACGATCATGGCCGCGGATTCAAAATACAGTTCCATTCCGTCCACGTTGGCGCCCTGCCACAGCGCCGCAATCAACAGATACAGCCCGTACAGGAAGGCGGAACCGGAGCCGATGGCGATCAGGGAATCCATATTGGGAGACAGCGCGGCAAGCTGGCGCACGCCGTTGATTAAATAATGCCGGTTCAGCCACAGAATCGCGGCCGCCAGAATGCACTGCGCCCACAAATTCATCCAGAGCCCCCAGCCCCCTCCCGGAACGGGCCAGTGCCACATGGGCCCCATGGACAGATACATCAGAGGCGCCAGCAGCAGAACGGACCAAACGAGGCGGGAGCCTCCCGTTTCCTCCTGCCCCTGGCTTTCCTCCCCATCCGCACCGGAAAACGGTTCCTCCCGCCAGTCCGCCAGGTGGAAGCCGGCTTTCTCCACTACGGACGCAATGCGCCCCCTGGCGGGCGAATCTGGCTTTTCAAACAGAACGGTCATCCGCCCCGTCAGCAAATTCACCTCTACGCGCTCCACCCCCTCCAATCCCTCCACGGCGCGCTCCACCTTGGCAGCACAACCGGCGCAATGCATGCCGGAAACAAGATAGTTCTTTTCTTCCATTGTCGTTAAAACGGAGTGTTTGATTTTCCGGGACCAAAGAAGGCTCCCATGTTGTTAGGTGAAACTAATCCCATCAATCCCGTTTCTCAAGCCGCTTTCGCGGCTTCACCCTTTTCCAATAAAAAATGACAAAAAAACGCCCGCGGCCCCGTAACAGTAACAAACACCTTCATCCCTTCATAATGACCGCTCCCACCCTGTTCCGAGTCCTGGCCTGCACGGCCCTGTTGTCCGCCCCCCTCCATGCCCAGCTTTACACCCTGCACGGGGACGGCGTCAAAAAAACCGAGAGGGTGGTGGAAAAAGCGGATTATTCCGATTACGAACTCGTCTGGCACGACGAGTTCGACAAGGACGGCCGCCCGGACCCCGCCAAGTGGAATTACGAACACGGATTCGTCCGCAACAAGGAGGAACAGTGGTACCAGCCGGAAAACGCCCGGTGCGAGGACGGCATGCTGATTATTGAAGGCAAAAAGGAAAAACACGCCAATCCCCATTATGACCCGGCGGGAAAGAATTGGCAGACGACGCGCAAGGAAGCGGATTACACCTCCGCCTCCCTGACCACGCGCGGCAAGTTTTCCTGGCTGTACGGGCGGTTTGAAATCCGGGCCAGATTCAGCCCGCGGGAGGGCATGTGGCCCGCCTTCTGGACCATGGGCGTCAAGGAAGGATGGCCCATGTGCGGGGAAATAGACATCATGGAGTACTACCAGTCCACCTACCTGGCCAACCTCTGCTGGGCCTCCCCCAAAAAACACGTGGGCAAATGGAGCACTACCTACACGCCGCTCAAATGGCTCCAGGAAAGGCATGCGGACTGGGCGGACAGCTTCCATGTCTTCCGCATGGACTGGGATGAAAAGGAAGTGCGCCTGTATGCGGACGACATCCTGCTGAACAGGACGCCCCTGGACAACACCGTCAACGCCGTTTACAAGGAAGTCGCCAATCCCTTCCGTCAGCCCCATTTCATCATCCTGAACCTGGCCATGGGCGCCACAGGAGGCGATCTGAATAAACTGCCCCTGCCCCAGAAGTATGAAATAGATTACGTCCGCATATACCAGAAGAAGGATTCCCCCCACAAGGGCACCATTCCCTACCGGACAGAGAAGAAAAAGGATGCTCCCGTGGAACTGTCCCGCCTTCAGAAAGCGCTAGACGAATAGGGAACGTGAACGGCCAGGGGCGCATGGAACGGATAGAGCAAAAAGGGAATTCCGGCTTCGCCGTATCCGTAAGGTCCATCCAGTTTCTTTAACCCCTTCCAATTCATATAAAAGTCCCTGCCTTCGGGAACGGGGGCGGCCTGTTACTCGGCAGCCTTCCCCTTGAGCACCAGGAGAATGTGTTCCGCCATGAGGGCGTGCCCTTCCGCATTGGGGTGCACGCCGTCCACCAGCAGGCCGCCCTTGTCCTTCATCACCTTGTTGAGGTCGATCACCCTGGATTTGGTGCTCTTGGCCACCTGCCGGATGAGCGGAATGATTTCCTTTTCAATGCATTCCCTGCTGATCCCCCCTTCCCTGGCCTCCTGGGAGGGGATGGGCAGCAGGCAGTATACCTTCAATTTGGGATTCTGCTTGCGGAATTCCGTAATGATCTCCTTGTAATTGTTTACAAAATCATCCTTGTGGCTCCAATTCACTTTTTTGCTGTCATTGGTGCCCAGGCCTATCAACAGCATGTCAGGCTTGAACGCCAGCGCGTCCTGATAAGCCTTCTCCCGCGTGATGGGGCGGTCCCCCTTGAACAGCAGGCAGCGCGCCGATACGCCGAAGTTTCCTACTTCCGCCTTCCTGTCCAGGGTTTTCGCAATCCGGGATACCCAGCAGTCTTCCTTTTTAACCCCCATCCCGGCGGTGATGCTGTCCCCCAGACAGGCCAGCTTCACTGCGGCGGCACAATCCGCCGGCAGAAAAGCGGCCAGCAGCCCTATCCACAACAAGACAATAAACTTTTTCATGGAGTAAAATATTACAATGAAAATGGCTTACTGGACGCGGCTTCAAATGTAAAGCCCGTACTCCGGCCCGTCTTCTGGTCTTTTTCCGTGCCGTCCCCTCATGAAAAAGCCCCGGCCGGATAAAACCCGGACGGGACTCTTCAAATAACAGGAAAAGGGAACGTTTAATTCACGCGGCCCAGGTAGGAGCCGTCTTCCGTCTTTACGGAAATCTTTTCGCCGGGCTTGATGAAAAGGGGCACCTGCACCACCAGGCCGGTGGTCATCGTGGCGGACTTGTAAACGTTGTTCGCGCTGTCGCCCTTGACGCCTTCCGGAGCTTCCGCCACTTCCATGGTGATGGCGGCGGGGAGTTCCACGGAAACAACCGTCTCATCCGTGAAAAGCAGAATGTAGATGTTGCCTTCCATCAGGTAATCCTTGACGGGTTCCACGATGTCCGGAGACACGGTAATGTCTTCGTACGTATCGGGGTTCATGAAGTGGTAGCCCATGCCGTCAATGTAGCTGAACTCATATTCCTCACGGGCGAGGTTCACGCCTTCCAGGGATTCATTGGAAGTCAGGCGAAGGTTATATACCTTCTTGGTGGAAATGCTGCGGATGCTCATTTGCACGTAGGAGGCCATGCGGGGGGGGCACTTGTGCTCCATGCTGACCACGACGCAAACGTCATTGTTATGATTAACCGCGTGTCCCTTGCGAAGATTGATTACGGGTACTTTTGCCATGCGGCCCGTACCATACCATGTTTTCCCCTCCCGTCAAGCCGAAAAAACGCGCCAAACCCTTGATGCGCTTGGAGAAAACGCCTTTGGCCGGGTGACCGGAAAGGCCGGAAAAACCATCGTTCCTACCGGCTGAGATCCTGCTGGAACAGGACCTTGATGCCGCTGGAATTCAGCACGGTGCGCCCGAAGTTGAGGTCATCCACATGGAGGGCGACCAGGGAGCCCCGCGCCATGCAGGGCATCAGGGGGTACAGGAAGTTGACGTTCATTTCCGCGGCATACAGCACATCCAGGCACTTCTTGAGGTCCGCGGGGCCATGGCGGAGAACCGCCACCAGAACCTCGGACTCCGTGTAGCAGATGCCCTTTTCCAGAAAGATTTCCGACGTTCGTTCCGGATCGCTGACAATCAGGCGCGCAATGGTCGCCTCATGGCAGTCGTGCATGCTGAACCCCAGGCAGAAGATGCCGTGCATGTCCAGCAGGCCGAGGAGGGCGGACAGCGCCCCCACCCGGTTCTGGAGCATGATGGAATATTGCCTTATCGTACTGCCGGGGGCTTTGATGGCTTCTTCCTTCATGACAATAAAGCAAACGGGGTTGAGTTCTATTTAACGTATGTCTTAAGCACGCGCCTGATGATGGCAAGCGCCTGCTGGACTTCCTCTTCACTCACGTTCAGCGGAGGCAGCAGGCGGACGGTTTCCGGCCCGGCGGGAACGGAAAGCAGGCCCTCCTGCCGCAGGGCCTCCACCACCACGGCGGCAACCGTCTTGCCTTCCGGCGCGTCCACCATCTCCGGATTGAGGCCGATGCCCAGCAACAGGCCCAGGCCGCGCACGCCCTGGATCACGGGCAGGTTCCAGGATTCTATTTCCGCGCGGATTTCCGCGCCCAGGCGCCGCGCACGTTCCGGGAGCCCCTGGGAGACGATTTCCCGCAGCACGGCCAAGCCGACCGTGGTGCCGAGCGGATTGCCGCCATACGTGGAGCCATGGGAGCCGGGATCCATGATGGAGGCAAGCTCCGTGCCCTGGTCGTCAATGGCGCGGTCGGAAATCCAGAAGCCGCCGATGGGAAAACCGCCGCCAAGAGCCTTGGCCCAGGAAACGCCGTCCGGCTCCACGTCCGGAGCCACGGCGCGCCATCCCATGATGTCGCCGCAACGGCCAAAGCCGCACTGCACTTCATCCATCAGCAGAAGAAGATCGTGCTCCTTGCACAATTGTGCCAGGCCGCGCAGGAATTCCGGAGTCACGCAGTTGACGCCTCCTTCCCCCTGGATGGTTTCCAGCATGAAGGCTACTGTTTCCGGCCTGATGGCTTCGCGGGCCGTTTCCAGGTCATTGAAAGGCAGATGGCGAAATCCCGGCAGCATGGGGTCAAAGCCTATCTTGATTTTATCCTGCCCCGTGGCGGACATGCTGCCCAGCGTTCTTCCGTGGAAGGATTTGTTGAACGTAAGCACTTCATAACGGGGTTTGCCGTCCGCCTGGGGCTTCCGGTGGCCGTAGCGGCGCGCCACCTTGATCAAGCCGTCATTGGATTCCGCGCCGCTGTTGGAGAAAAAGACCTTCCCCGGACGCTCCACGCATTTGGTCACGATGAATTCCGCCAGATCCGCCTGCTGGGGAATCTGGTACAGGTTGGAGCAGTGCACCAGCGTGGCCGCCTGCTTTTGCAGGGCCTGCGTTACCACGGGATGGCAATGCCCCAGCACGCAGGTGGCAATGCCGGCACAGAAGTCCAGATAGCACTTCCCCGTGCTGTCCCACAGTCGGGAGCCTTCCCCGCGGACGGCAGCCATGGGATAACGGCCATAGGAATGGAGTACGTACCGGTTGAGTTTTTCTTCTGTGTTCATAAGCTAAGGTAATACGCGTGTAGTTTGCGCTTCTGGCCCCGTCTGTAAATGATTTTTTTGGGAGCCACGTCATGATTCTCACATTTTATCCCGGCGGGTAGTCATATCTCTGTTCGGCGGCATTTCATTTTTCTTTTCTTTTATCCTTTTGCCGCCAGAATAAATCTACAACCAGCAGCAATCCATCATGGCACATTTTTTCAATCCCAAAGGTTTTCTGGAGGAATTCAAGGCATTCGCCCTTAAAGGAAACGTCATTGACCTGGCGGTGGCGGTCGTCATCGGCGGCGCGTTCAACAAAATCGTTTCCGTCTTCGTCTCCAGCATCATCACCCCCATCATCGGCTACCTCACCTCCGGCGTGAACCTGGCGTACCTGACCCTGAAACTGGGGGACGTGGAATTGAAATACGGGGAATTGCTTCAGGCGACCATCGACTTCATCATCATCGCCTTCTCCATCTTCGTGGCCATCAAGCTCATCGGCTCACTGAGGCGCAAGAGCGAAGAAACGCCCGCAGCCCCCGCGCCCAAGCCGGATGACGTCGTTCTGCTGGAACAGATCCGGGACATCCTGCAAAAACAGGCGGACGTCAAATAAGGCCGCCAACAGCATTTGTGCCGGTTTCCCGCTGAACCGGCACATTTTTCCTCTTTACTTGTTCCGCCGCGGGCGGGAAAGTGGCAGCATGAATTTCCTCCTGCGCTCCCTTGCCTGTGCCCTGCTGCTTGCGCCGTCCCTGCTTCCGGCGGCGGAGACCCAGCGCTTCGTTCTGGAACGCCCCTACCAGGTGGCGGAAATTCCGGAGCCTGACCGGAACCTCCCTGCCACCAACGTCATCCTGATGATTGGGGACGGCATGGGCATCCATCACCTTTCCGCGGCCTGGGCGGCCAACCGCGGGCGCCTGTTCATTGAAAACTGCCCGGTAACGGGCATCTCCAAAACATGGTGCGCGGACAAGCTGGTGACGGATTCCGCCGCCGCAGGCACCGCCATGGCGACGGGTACCAAGACGCTCTACAAGAGGGTGGCCGTGTGCCCCAGGGGCAACAAGCTGGACTCCCTGGTGGACAAGGCGGCGGACATGGGCAAATCCACCGGCGTGATCGCCACCTGCGAGCTGAACGACGCCACCCCGGCCGCCTTCTGCGCCAATAATGAAAAAAGGTCGGATTCCTACGGCATCATCGGGGATTACCCCCGTTCCCGCGCCGACTTCATTTTCGGCGGCGGCGGCAAGTATTTCACGCAAAGGCCGGACGGGAGGGACATTTTCAAGGAGATGCAGGCGCAGGGCTACCGGATCGCCCGCAGCTGGGAGGAAGCCGCCGCACTGCCGCCCGGAAAAACGCTGGCCGTCACCGCTCCGGGGAATCTTCCCCCGCCCTCCAGGCGGGGAGACGTTCTGCGCCGGGCCACGCTGAAGGCGCTGGATACCCTATCCCGTAATCCCGAGGGATTTTTCCTGATGGTGGAAGGCTCCAACATCGACAAGGCCGCCCACCGCAACAACCTGGAAGAAATGATGGAGGAGCTTCTCGACTTCGACCGGACCGCGGGAGCCGTGCTGGACTGGGCTTCAAAACACCCCGGCACCCTGGTCGTCATCACGGCGGACCATAACACGGGCGCGTTCGCACTCACAGGCGGCAACCGGGAGAAAGGGGAAATAAACGCCCAGTTCGGCTCCGGCAATCACGACGGCATGGCCGTTCCGGTGTACGCCTTCGGCGCGGGAAGCGGCGCGTTCACCGGCATTTACGAAAATACGGACATCTTCCACAAGATCATGAAGGCCTTCAAAAAAGGGACGGTCAAACCCGCACCCGGGCGTTAGAACTTCTGTCAGGCTCCGTTCCGCCCCTGCTCATCCATGTGCCGCGCCACCAGCCCGGCCCCGGCGGTAGCCAGGCCGCCTATCAGGAACACCGCCTGCGGACCGCCCGTATTCATCCAGATCACGCCGCCCAGCACGCCGTAAGTGATGGAAGCCACATGGTTGATGGCCAGCCCGGTGTAAATGCTCGGCGTGATGTCCTCCGGCTTCTCGCAGATGCGGGCCACATAAGTGCTGCGGGCCATGCCCAGGGCGAACAGCAGGTTGTCCAGCACGAAGCAGGCGGTCACCACGCCCACGGCCCAGTGCAGGGGGAGCAGCTCCGGGGCGAAGGCATACGCCAGGCACAGGAGGGACAGCGCAATGCTGTCGAAAATCGTTACCTTCCGTTCCCCATACCGCTTGATGCTCCAGCCGATGAGGGGCTGCGTGACCAGCCCGATGACGCCGGCAATGAGCAGGGTTTTTCCGATGTATCCGGGCGGCTGGCCCAGCGTGCTGACCATCAGCCAGAAGCCGAAGGTCAGATAAAGCTGCTTGCGGATGCCGTGCAGGATTTCCAGCCCGTAATAAACGGCATACCTGCGCTTGAAGACGAAGCACTGCCGCCAGCCGCGCCGCTGCGGAAAGACGGGCGTTTTCACCCGGCTCAGGAACAGGAACGCCAGCAGGCACACGCCGCCCGTAACGAAAAAGTCCACGGCAAAAGACTGGTTGAATTTCCACTTGATCCATACGCACAGCGCGCCCAGCAGCGCGGCCGCCGTCCCCAGCGCCTTCATCTGGCCGAGCCTCAGGCTACGGTTCTCCGGCCTCGCCGTATGGATGACGATGGTATCAATCATGCCCATCAGAATGTGCTGCCCCAGGCTCACCGTCAGAATCCACGCAGACAGCGCCCACAGGCTGGTTCCGGCGCCGCAGAAGGCCAGCGCGTACATGCCGCCGAACATCAGCAGGCACGCCACCCCGGCCATGCGCACCTCATTGAACATGAAAAGCAGGCTGACCACAAAAAGGGACAGGATGCCGGGCAGTTCCCTGGGGAGTTCAATGAACCCGCGCATCTCCACGTCCAGATGCTGGGCGTCACGCAGGAAGTTGCTGAAAATGAGATCATACACGCCGCTTCCGAACTGGCCCAGAAAGAGAGCCAGCAGCACAAAAATCATCGTCTTCCTGATGCGGGGGGAAGCGGCTTCACTCATAGGGCGGGGATACTCTCACAGGTGCACAGGCGGAGCAACCGCTATTTTTATCCGCCGGCCTTTCCCGGCATTTGAAAAAAACAATCGCCGGAACAGAATTTTTTCGGGAAATACCACGTAGTTACGCTATGATTTCCAGACACCTTTTCCCTGCCATGGCTTTCAGCTTATCCTCCCTCTGCTGGGGCGCCCCGTCCGCTCCGGTTCCCGGGACGCCCCACATCATTCCCCAGCCCGCCGCCATGCGCGTTAAAACCGGAGAAGCCGGATTTTCCCTGAAAGACGGCGTCCGGCTCCCGGAAGGAAATCCCCTTTCCAAACAGGCGGAACGGATTTTCCGCGACAACGGGATCAAAACGGCGCTGGTTGAAACCGGAGCGGACCTCATCTTTACGGAAGACGCGTCCCTGGGCAGGGAAGGCTACCGCCTTGCCGTAACGCCGGATTCCATTTCCATTGCCTCCGGTTCCGTGAACGGCGCTTTGTACGCCCTTCAATCCCTTGTGCAAAGCGTCGCTGCCGACGTGAACGGAGCTCCGGCCCTGCCCCGGCTGGACGTGAAGGACCAGCCCCGCTTTTCATGGCGCGGCCTGATGATGGACAGTTGCCGCCACATGATGCCCGTGCGGGACATCAAAAAGATCCTGGACCTGATGGAGAGGTACAAATTCAATACCCTGCACTGGCACCTGACGGACGACCAGGGGTGGAGGCTCCCCATCGCCAAGTACCCCAGGCTGACGGCTGTGGGAGGTACCCGGGCGCAGTCCCCCGTCATCGGCAGCCGCAACAAGGCGGACGGCACCCCGTACTCCGGCCATTACACTGCGGATGAAATCCGGGAAGTGGTCCAGTACGCCAAAGACCGCGGCATTACCGTCATTCCGGAGGTGGAACTGCCGGGCCACGCCTCCGCCGCCATCGCCGCGTATCCGGAACTGGGCAACACGGACATTCCGGGCTTCGCGCCCAAGGTGCAGGAAACCTGGGGCGTGCTTCCCTACACCTTCGCTCCCACGGAAAAAACCTTCCATTTTCTGGAAGACGTTATTGATGAAGTGTGCGCCCTGTTCCCGGACAGCCCCTATATCCACATCGGCGGGGATGAGGCTCCCAAGGACCAGTGGAAGCAGTCCGCCGCGGCGCAGCAGGTCATGAAGGACAACGGCCTCGCCAACGAGAACGAACTCCAGAGCTACTTTATCCGGCGCGTGGAAAAAATGATCAACAGCCACGGCAAGAGGCTCATCGGCTGGGATGAAATCCAGGAAGGGGGCCTCTCCCCCACCGCCACCATGATGGTCTGGCGGAGCTGGATGCCGAACAGCGCGCGGCATGCCCTGGAACAGGGCAACGACGTGGTGATGACGCCCAACAGCCACCTGTACTTCGACTATGACCAGGGCCCCGGCAAACCCTCCGCCCCGGAGTATGAAACCATCAACGACGACAACCTGACCTGGCAGCGCGTCTATGGGCTGGAGCCCGTCCCGCAGGGAACGCCCCGGGAACGGGAAAAACAGGTGCTGGGCTGCCAGGCGAACATCTGGACGGAGTACATTCCCAACCTGCCGAAATGGGAATACCATGCCTTCCCCCGCGCCCTGGCGCTGGCGGAAGTAGCCTGGACCCCCAAGGAGCTGAAAAACGAGAAAGACTTCCGCAAGCGCCTCGACCGCCAGCTTCCCTTCCTGGACGCCCATGGCGTCAACTACAAGAGGCCGGACAACGGGGCCCCCGCGCAGCCGGACGCCGTCATTACCCGGGAACGCCGGTAAATACGGAGGGAAGGCCCCCGCGCAGCCTCCTTCCGGAGGCCGCATTATGGGCTAGCCAACCTTCACGAAAACCATTACATTGGCGGCATTATGAATTTGGAACTGCTTCGTCAGGTTTGCGTGACTCCGGGCGCTCCGGGGTTTGAAGACAAAATCCGTGATTTCATCATTCAGGAAGTGGCCCCTCTGGTGGACGCCGTGCGGGTGGACAACCTGGGCAGCGTGATTGCCATCGTGGAAGGCAAGGATACGGAAAAAACCATGATGGCCGCCGCCCACATGGACGAAATCGGCTTCATGGTCCGTCACATTGACGACAAAGGGTTCATCAAATTCCTCCCCCTGGGCGGCTTTGACGCCAAGACGCTGACGGCCCAGCGCGTCATCGTCCACGGCAAAAAAGACCTCATCGGCGTCATGGGCGTGAAGCCCATCCACGTGATGTCCCCGGCGGAACGCACCAAGCTGCCGGAAGTGACCGATTTCTTCATCGACCTGGGCATGAGCAAGGAGGAAGTGGAAAAATACGTCTCCGTGGGCGACTCCGTCACCCGTGAACGCGACCTGGTGGAAATGGGGGACTGCGTGAACGTGAAGTCCCTGGACAACCGCGCCGGATGCTACGTGCTGATTGAAGCCCTCCGCGCCATCAAGGCTTCCAAAAAGAAGCCCTCCTGCAACTTCGTGGCCGCCTTCACCGTTCAGGAGGAAGTGGGGCTGAGGGGTGCGCAGGCCGGCACGCTGGACATCCAGCCGGACTTCTCCATCGCCCTGGACGTCACCATCGCCTGCGACATTCCCGGCACCCCGGCGCACGACCAGGTCTCCCACCTGGGCGCAGGTGCCGCCATCAAGCTGTATGACGGCTCCGTGATTGCGGACCGCCGCATGGTGAAGTTCATGAAGGCCATGGCGGACGCCCACAAGATCAAATGGCAGGTGGAAATGCTGCCGGCAGGCGGCACGGACGCCGGAGCCATGCAGAAGTTTGTTCCGGGCGGCTCCATTGCCGGGGCCATCTCCGTTCCCACCCGCAACGTTCACCAGGTCATTGAAATGGCGCACAAGGATGACCTGGACGCTTCCGTAGCGCTCCTGACCGCCTGCGCCATGAACGTGGACAAATGGGACTGGTCCTGGAACTCCGTCAACGAATGCCCGGCAGAAAAACCCGCCAAGGCATCCAAAACGGCAGCCAAGCCGGCCAAAGCCGCCGCCAGGAAGAAAAAGGCCAAATAAAAGCCCCGGCGCCAACCGATCACTCACCCGCAGGCCGCCCCGGAAACGGAGGCGGCCTGCCTGTTTCCGGACGTCTTCAAGCGTTCCGCGCAATACGCCCGCGGCGTTGCTCCGTCCCGTCAAGAAGCGCCGCAGCCCCTTGCGCCAGTCAAACCTGAAATTGAGCGGCAGTGAACTCTGTTCCCTGAAGCAGGGCATCCTGTCGGACGCATGCGTTTCAGCTGCCGCAGAGGCCTGAGGCACGCCACGGAGGCTTTTCAGGACGGCCTCCCCATAAAAAATCCTCCGGCACCCAGAGATGCCGGAGGAGGATCAATCCTGAAAAAGAAAGTTACTTGGCGGCGGGAGCGGGAGCTTCCTTCGAAGCGGGAGCGGGGGCCGGAACGGCTTCCACTTCCACTTCTTCCTCCACTTCAACGCCTTCTTCGGGACCGGAAGCTCCGGTCTGCTTCATGGCGTCCTTCAGGGCCTGGCTTCCGAAGAAGTCGGCCTGCTGCAAGCGCTGCATGTCGGTCATCATGCCCATGAAAATGGGCAGGAGTTCGGCCTGGCGCGCCTGCATGGCGGCATCCATTTCAGCCTGGACCTTCTGGGCGCTCTTGGAAAGGGCTTCGCCCTTTTCATTGATCTTCGCCATCTTTTCAGCAGCCGCGTCTGCGGTGGCCTTGTCCTTCACCGTGCTGAGCGTGGCGGACATTTCCTTCATCAAAGCCAGCATCTGGTCAGCGGCTTCCTTCGCTTCCTTGGAAACTTCAGCGGCCGGCGCGGTGGGCGCGGCAGGGGTTTCAGCGGCCGGGGCGGGTGCCGGAGCCGGGGCATCCTGGGCGGAAGCCATACCTGCAAATGCCAGGGCACATGCCGAACTAATTGTTACAATGCTCTTCATAACGTTTCCGTTGTACAGGCTCGCCATGCATGCGTCAATGAATCATTGTGTAACGGCTCCCCGTGATGCCGCAGAAAGGGGAATTTGCGTTTTTTCTTCCCTTGGAGGATTTTTTCAGTTGCATCTTTTTAGAATTATTATAAATTCATTGCCGATGACTAAAACCATAGAAAACCTGAAAGCCGCCATTACGGGCGAAAGCACCGCCTCCGCCACTTACGCAGCCTATGCCGCCAAAGCCGCCCAGGAAGGGCAGCCCCTCATTCAGAAATTGTTTGAAGCCGCCTCCAAGGCGGAATCCGTCCACGCCGCCAACCACAACAAGGTTCTGGAAAAGCTGGGCGCAACGATGGACCCCATCGATATCCAGATTCATGTAGGAACCACCGCGGAAAACCTGAAAGCCGCCATCGCCGGGGAAACCCACGAATTCGAAAGCATGTATCCGGAATTCATCGCCGTGGCGGAAGAGGAAGGCCAGAAGGCCGCCGTCCGCTCCTTCACGTGGGCCACGGAAGCGGAAAAGGAACACGCCGATTTTTATGCCGCCGCCCTCAAGGCCCTGGAAAACGGAGACACCAGCGCCCTGCCCAGGCAATACTGGGTATGCCTGGTGTGCGGGGACACCTTCAAATCTCTGGAAGGCGTGGACGCCTGCCCCCTCTGCGGCACCAAGGCTGAAAAATTCCTCGTCATCGGGTAAACTCCGTCTGAGCACCGGAGGCCATCCATGGCACACAAAACCCGCCCGGAACATTCCGGGCGGGTTTTTACAGGCCGGAAACCGCTGCCATCTGGGGAAGCGGCCAGAGAAGAAGCATCGCCGGCTTTTCCCTTCCGGTCATTCCGCAAGCGCCGTTCCAGAACCGTGTTCCGGCCCTTTTCCGGACTTCAAGACTTTTCTCCACTTCCGACTGTCCGGGTGGCCCTGGTCCTCTCCTCCCACGTGCATCCGGCCCCGGACCTTTTTTGAATGCCCGGATTGATGGACTTGTTCATTTAAAACATTAAATACATGCATTCCGTTCCGGCTACGGCGCAGGCGAGCATCCCGATTAAAATCATGATGATGCCGAATGCGACGGATTTTCTGCACAAGGCGACAACGGCGCAGGCAACGGAAGCCACCCCCAGCAAAATCCCGGCTGCGCCCAGCACGGTTCCGGGAACAAGCCCCAGGCCGGAAGCCGCTGCGACCCAGGGCAATGACACGGCCCCCACGACACAAATACAGGCGGCTCCTTTCACAGCTTGGGGACATTGCAGCACAACGGGCTGATTTTCCATAAGCTTCCCTATACCCTCCCAAAACAGGGCCTGTCAACTACAACCGGAAAGTCCCCTCTTTCCGTCCACGCCGCATTCCGGACGGGATGCCCCCACCGCCAGTTGCCTGCGCCGCCATCCATACCAAGCCCCAAGCGCAAAAAACGGCGGATGCTATCGGCAACGGCGGTTCCCTTTTCCTGCCCGGGCCCTTCCATGAAAAGGCGTTCCGCCACATTCTGCTTGAGCATCACCGTGAAACCCTTACAATGGCTCACCCCTTCAAGCAGGAAGAATACTTTATCCTTTCTTTGCGATGACCCCTCCCCATGCATCCACCCGTTCCGCAGAACGGTACGCGGACCGGCCAGGCGCTCTTTCCGCCGTCTTCCAGGCTCTTCGCGCCGCGTTCTTTCCGCGCCGCATGCGCTGCCTGTGGGCAGCCGGACTCGCGGCGGCTCTGGTGGTCAATCCTTATGTGCTCAATGACGGCCAGAGCGTGCTGATGAGCTGCATGGGCATCGCCTGTTCCGCCTCCCTGCTCTGCGGCACCATCCTTCTCTGCCTGAAATACCGCTTTACCGCCTACGTCATCCTTCCGGCCATCATCCTGTTCAACGCGGGCCTGTACATGATGCAGATGCGGTACGGGCTGACACTGAACCTCTCCGTCCTTTCCAGCATGGCGGAGACCAACTTCCGGGAAGCCTGCGCCTTCTGCACCGCCGCCTCCGCCACTGGAGCCCTGCTGCTGGCGGCCTTCATTTACCTGGCCATTTACTGGAGCCGCCGTTCCCTGCGCCAGAAGGCCACGTGGGGCGCGCTGGCGTGCATCTGGAGCCTGTACGGAATCTTTCTGCTGCTGGGCATTCCGGCCACCTCCTACAGCTCGGAACCCCTTTACCTTTACTACACCTCTGACAAGGCCAAGGGCTGGCCCCTCGTGGACTTCGTGATGGCGTACAAGCTGGCGGACGAATACGTCACCCAGGACGCAAGCCGTTTCAATGAACTCCGGAACCTGCCGTCCTGCGCGGAACCCCTCTCCGGATGCGACGCTCCGGACGACCTGGCCGTGGTCTTCCACATGGGCGAGAGCGTGCGCGCGGACCACCTTTCCCTCAACGGCTACCACCGGAACACGACGCCCCTGCTTTCCCGGGAACCCAACGTCGTTTCCTTCCCCCACGCCACCTCCTTCGGCATCGTGACCAGGATTTCCGCCATCGGCATGTTTACGGATGCGGAACTGTCCCGCCGCCGTCCCGCCCATTCCTCCTTCATTGACCTGTTCAACAAGCACGGTTTCCGCACCGTCCGGATCATGGACCTGTGCGGAGACTCCATCCATGACTATTCCCTGGGCATCCTGACCCGGAACTGCCGGGAACGGAAGCAGACGCCGCCCATGCACGAAACGCCCGGAATGATGCAGGAACGCACCTCCCTGGTCATGGAGGAATCCCTGAAACGGCACGGCCGGGAAAAACAGCTTTACGTCATTTACAACAACGGCAGCCACATGGCGTTCAGCTACCCCGCACAGGCGGAACGCTTTACCCCGGCGTCCTGCAACATGGACGACCCCAAGGCCCGTCTGGAAGAAACCGTCAATGCGTATGACAATTCCATCGTGGACCTGGACGCCTCCGTCCACCGCATGATTGCACTGTTGAAGGACAGGCCGGCCATTTATTTTTACTGCTCCGACCATGGCGTGGCGCTGGGCGAGGAAGGAAAAATGTTCCAGGGGCATGTTCTGCCGCCTGTTTACCGTCCCGCCATGTTCGTGTGGTATTCGGACGCCTTCGCCTCACGCTATCCGGACATGGTGCGCGCGCTGAAGGCCAACCGCCTGAAAGCCGTCTCCCACGACCACATTTTCCACACCCTTCTTTCCCTGGCCTCCATCCGCTCGGAAATCGTCAGGAACGGACTGAACCTGTCTTCTCCGGACGTCCGGGAAACCCCGGCCCCCATCCAGCCGGAGGTGCTGGCGGAATGGCTGGCCGCTCCCGCACCGCCGCAGCCGCTTCCGTAAAAAAGATGGAAGCTGCCGTCATCCTCTGCGGGAAACGGCAGGATAGGACGAACTCTACCGTACCCGGACTCGCAGGGGATGCCTGACGCACTCCCGGACGCGGCGCGCCTCCTCCTCCCAGGCGGCAGAGGATTTGAACGGAGAAGCCTTGTCCCAAACCGCCCCCATGTACCACTCAAAGGGCTTTCCGTTCGCCGCCTCCCTGATCCAGTAGGTACAGCCTTCCGAGTCCACTGCCCCGCCTTCCGGATCCCAGGGAACTATCACGGCGGTTCCCAGGCATCCGTCATTCTTCCGGGGCCTGCTCCATGCCGTCATCAAGCCGCCGTCCTCCCGGTCCTTCGTGACCGTTTCATAATCATTCCTGCCCTTTCCGGTCTCCATTCCCACGCCGGCCTTCACCGTTTCCGCCCCCCGGATAGTCAAGGTGCTGCGGACTTTGGAAAAACGGCTTCCTGCGTCCAGAGCCACCCTCCGCGTTTCCGCCACGCGTACGCCGCCGCCCACGTCCCACGGCGCATAAACTACCTCAAAAGCGGTCTGGACCGGACCGTTGTACAATGCCCGCGCGCTGGCCCAGTTTCCGGATGCATGCGGTTTCCCATCCCTGAACACGGCAACGCCGCCGCAGCCCCGTCCCGGTCCTACGTTGTACATGTCCAGTCCCCTGCCATGATCCCGGTGGTAATCCCCCCGCTTGTAGAATTCATTGATGACGGGAGCACCCGCGCGCTTGCTCCATACATCCGTTCCGCTGGAAACCAGGCCCTCCCCCTCAGGGGCCGGCCTGGCAACGGCCGGACCGTAAATCCGGTGCGCCGTAAGATCGTTCTCCCACGCGAAATCATCCAGGCGTTCCGGGACCAGGCGGCTGAAACAGACGTCCGCGGAAGGAGCCGCCTTCAGGGAGGAATCGTTCAGAATCCAGAAATCACGGGCCGTTCCGGGCCGGAAATTGCTCTGGAACAAAAGAGTATCCGTCCTTCCGTCTCCATCCGTATCCGCCAGTTGGTGCGGGATGACGCGCCCGTGGCGGACGTCAAACACGCGAAGGGCGGCGGCATTCCCGGAAGTTCCGGACGTCCAGGGCACCGACACGGTTTCAGCAGGACGGAACTTGGCCAGTGGGTTCGTGACGGTTACAGTCTTTCTCTGCGGATGGTCCCGGCCAATGACGTATTTGCGCAGTTCGGTGCCGGCCATCAGGTAGGCGCCCGCGCCGTATGCTTCCGTATCCTCCCCGGAATAATGGCCCGGCTTGTCGGCAATGGGCTGCACCCAGCCCAGCGCGCCTTCCGCGTTGACGGAATCACAGGCGGCCTTCCACGCCCTGCGGATGACGGGAAGATATTCATCCGCATCCAGATACCCCTGGTTCACCCCCCACAGCATCCCGTACATGATAAAGAGGGTGCCGCTCATCTCCTTCAAGGGGGGCTCTTCCGGGTCCAGCAGGCTGGCGTGCCAGGAACCGTCGGGCGACTGGCATTTTTTCAGGGATGCCGCCATACGCTTGAGCAGATCCTCATAAAAGGGGCGGGAAGGCCAGTCCGCGGGCATGTCCTGAAGAATAAGCGGCAGTCCGGCAATCACCCAGCCGTTGCCCCGGCTCCAGAACATCTTTTTCCCATTAGCCGCCGGAATGGTGAAGTAACGGGAATCACGGAAAAACAGCCCTTCCTTCCGGTCAAAAAGATAGTCGCAGGTGAGCTTGTATTCCCTGTCCATGAATTCCAGATACCGGCGGTCTCCGGTATAGGCCGCCAGCTTCACGAACACGGGAGGGGACATGAACAGGGCGTCCGACCAGCTCCAGCGGTCCTGGCAGCCGGGAGTCCCGAACTGGAGGGAAGCGGAGGAGGGCCGGTTCATCACCCCGTCCAGCACGGCGCGTATTTTCTCCGCCGCAGCGGTATTTCCGTCTTCCATCGCCATCTCCATCCAGGCGTGGCCCACGGCGTGATCGTCCGCATGGTAATGCCGTTTCAGGGTTCTCCATTCCTGTTCCCCTCCTGTTTTCCTCAGCAGCGGCAATCCCGGCCCTTCCGGGACGGCCAGGCCATACTGCACCAAGCCGGAATAAAAGGCGCCGTAGGTCCAGTGCAGCGGCGAGCGTTTTCTGGGATGCTCCGCCTGCCATTTCGCCACCAGGCGGAGATTATCCCGGATGGTCTTTTCATTCCAGTCCGCGGGAGCGCCGGAAGCGGGGCTCCCCGCAGAAAGCGCGGGAAGAACCAGCAGAAGGAAGGATTTACGCCATCCGTTTTTTGAAAAGGAAAAGAAATTCATTTGACTGGTACGGAAAAAGCCGCGCTGAAATTTCTCCGTGAGGAATGAATCTTCCCTTTTCGGCCTGTCCCGTTTTCCCCCGGTTCCCGGAAAGGGGAGGCAAGGGCACATATGGTGCCATGACGGAAGGGAATGCCGCGTTATCAACCATTCCCCGCAGCATATATACAACATATTGTATCATTATAAATATTTAATACATTATTTATACATTTTCCTTGCGGGGGTTCTCTTTCTGTGGTTCATTGCGTTTCAGCGCAGGTAACGGAAGACGGTGAAAATCCGTCGCGGACGCGCCGCTGTAACCGGTAGACGATGGACCGGACACTGACTGCCAGCAGTCGGGAAGTCCCCATCACATGTCGCACCGGAAGCCAGAAGACGACCTGATGCCCCCGTATCCCATCCCGCGGACAGGATGAACATACGCACAGGTCCTCATCGTGCCCCTTGTTAAAAATGCACGCATGCGGCGGCCCCTGCCTATGATTTTTCCAGGCTTTTGCCCAGGCTCGCGGATGAGCGGTCATCATCCCTTCCAAGCGAGACACCCACCATGGCAACAAGCATCATCAAGCGTTCCGGAAAAAAGGAACAATACCAGGGCTACAAAATTGAGGAAGCCGTCAAGAACGCGTTCCACAGCTCCGGCACCGCCTACAACCGTTCCATTTACGAAGAAGTGGAAGCCAAGCTGAGCCATCAGGACTGCGCGCATGTGGAAGAAATCCAGGACATGATAGAACGCGCCCTGTTCCGCTGCGGATACTTTGACACGGCCAAGACCTTCATCACCTACCGCTTCCTGCACAAAATGCAGCGCGAACAGCTCGGGGGCCTCTATTCCGGCAACACGTACGTGGACTGCAAGCAGACGGTGGAGGAATACATCGGCCAGAGCGACTGGCGCATCGCCGCCAACTCCAACACCACGTATTCCAACGCCGGCCTCATCAATAACACGGCGGGAAAGGTGATTGCCAACTACTGGCTGGACCAGGTTTATTCCGCACGGGAGGGGGCCGCCCACCGGGAAGGGGACTACCACATTCATGACCTGGACTGCCTGACCGGGTACTGCGCCGGGTGGAGCCTCCGCAACCTGCTCAACGAAGGATTCAACGGCGTGCGCAGCCGCGTGAACAGCAGGCCTCCGCGCCACTTCCGGGAAGCACTGGGCCAGATGGCCAACTTTCTGGGCATTCTGCAAAGCGAATGGGCCGGAGCCCAGGCCTTCAGCTCCTTTGACACCTTCCTGGCGCCTTACGCCTTCAAGGACCAGGCGGATTTCACGCGCATCAAGAAGGACATCCGCAGCTTCGTCTACAACCTGAACGTGCCCTCCCGCTGGGGGCAGTCCCCCTTCACCAACGTCACGATCGACTGGACCGTGCCGCGGGACCTGCGGGACCAGGCCCCCTTCAGCGGCGGGGAGCACCTCTTTGAAGGGGTGGAGGACCCGGGCCTGCTCTCCCTGGCGCGGGAACGCGGCGTGAACAAGCTGACAGAGCTGACCTACAAGCATTTCCAGAAGGAAATGAACCTGATCAACAAGGCCTTTTACGAGGTGCTCACGGAAGGGGACAGCACGGGACAGCCCTTCACCTTCCCCATCCCCACCGTCAACATCACGGAAGACTTTGACTGGGAAGGGGAAAACGTGCCGCTCCTGTTTGAAAACGCCGCCAAGATCGGCTCCTCCTACTTCCAGAACTTCATCGGCAGCCAGTACACCGTGAATGAAAACGGGGAACGCGTGCCGGACGAACGGGCCTACAAGCCGGACGCCGTGCGCTCCATGTGCTGCCGCCTCCAGCTGGACCTGCGGGAGCTGCTCAAGCGCGGCGGCGGCCTCTTCGGCTCCGCGGAAATGACCGGCTCCATCGGCGTGGTGACCATCAACCTGGCCCGGCTGGGCTACCTGTTCAAGCAGAACCGGGAAGCCCTGTTCGCCCGGCTGGGGGAACTGCTGGACCTGGCCAAATCATGCCTGGAAAAGAAAAGGGCCTTCGTCCAGGAGATGTATGACCGCGGCCTGTACCCTTACACCAGGCGCTACCTGCCCACCTTCCGCAACCATTTCTCCACCATCGGGGTCAACGGCATGAACGAGCTGCTGCGCAACTTCTCCAATGATACGATGGACATCACCTCCGGGGAAGGCAGGGCCTTTGCGGAGGAAATCCTGGAGTTCATCCGCCTGCGCATGCAGGAGTACCAGGAGGAAACGGGCAACCTGTACAACCTGGAAGCCACCCCTGCGGAAGGCACCACCCACCGCTTTGCCCGGGAGGACCAGAAGCGCTATCCGGACATCCTCCAGGCCGGACCCGTGGGGCAGCGTTACTACACGAACAGCTCCCAGCTTCCCGTGGACCATACGAGCGACCTGTTCCGGGCGCTCCAGCTTCAGGACGGACTCCAGTGCTGCTACACGGGGGGAACCGTCTTCCACATGTACATGAATGAAGCCATCAGCTCCCCGGAAGCCTGCCGGGACATCGTCCGCAAGGTGCTGACCCGCTTCCGCATGCCGTACCTGACCGTCACCCCGCTCTTCTCCGTCTGCGAGAAGCACGGCTACCTGCGCGGGGAGCACCAGTACTGCCCTTTCTGTGATGAGGAGCTGCTCCACCTCCACAGGCATGAATAACCCTTTTCAACCAACCGCCACGTTTCAAAACCCAGCCATCAACACGACAATGACCAAACAGGAAATATTAAGCAAATACGCACAGGACCGTACCCGCTGCACCGTTTATACGCGCGTCATGGGCTATCACCGCCCTGTGGAAACCTTTAACGCCGGCAAACAGGGCGAATTCCACGACCGCGTCCACTTCGTGGAACCGGACCGTCCCTGCTCCTGCTCCGCCCAAACGGAACAGCCGCGGTAATTTTCCCAATAACATATGCGAAGTCAATGGGAACGGGCCGGGGCATAGCGGACATCACGCCGCTCACCTTGCTGGATTTTCCAAACAAGGTGGCCTGCATCTTCTGGCTGAGAGGCTGTAACTTGTTTTGTCAGTACTGTTACAACGTCTCCCTGGTCAGAGGAACGGGCTCTCCTGCCGGAGACCGGACGGACTACCTTGATTTCCTCAGAGATCGGGTGGGATTTCTGGACGGGGTAGTCCTGTCCGGCGGCGAGTGCACGCTGTGTCCCGACCTTATCCCCATCTGCCGCGAGATACGGCAGCTAGGCTTCGCGATTAAAATAGACACCAACGGCACGAGGCCCGGCGTGGTGAAAGCGCTGGTGGAAGAGGGGCTTTGCGACTACATCGCCCTGGACTACAAGGCGCCCCCCGAACAATACGGCGCCGTCACCGGCAGGCCCGACCTTTTCCCCTCCTTTTCCGCAACTCTGGACTACCTGATCGCCTCCCAAACCGCCTTTGAAGTCAGAACCACCGTCCATCCCGATTTATTGACGGAAGATCACGTCAACAACATCATACGCGACTTGACAAAGCGCGGGTATGGGGGCAACTACTTCGTGCAAAATTTCTACCTGACCAAACAAACACTCAACTCTCTCCCCGCGCCGAGCCGGTTGTTTGACCGGACCAGGCTGGAGCCGGCCTCCATCCCCGTCCACTTCCGCAACTTCGAGTTCGCTCCGGGCAAAGTCTGACCCAGCCGACCATGTTCGACATCCTGCTCAATCACAACACCCTGGTTCTCTTTGGAATCATCTTCTTCGGCATCGCCCTCGGCAGCATTAAAATATACGGCCTGAACCTCGGCCTCTCCGGCGTTCTCTTCGTAGCGCTGGCCGCCGGCCACTACCGCCTGGCCATCCCCAACGGCGTGGGCCAGCTGGGCCTGGCGCTCTTTGTGTACTGCGTGGGCCTCAGCGCGGGCAACCGCTTCTTCTCCGCCATCGCCAAGCAGGGAAGCAAGCTCGCGGTCATGTCCGCCGTGATTGTAGGCGTTTCAGCCCTCTTCACCTGCCTCTTCGGCATCTGGTTCAATGTTCCCGCGGGGATTTCCTCCGGCATCTTCGCCGGCGCGTGCACCAGCACCCCGGCCCTGGCGGCAGCCACGGAAAGCCTGCCGGGAGCCTCCGGCAGCGGCGTCAGCATCGGCTACGGCATTGCCTACCCGTTCGGCGTGGTGGGCGTGGTCCTCTTCGTCCAGCTTCTGCCGCGCCTGCTGCACTTTGACCTGAACAAGGAGGCCAAAGCCATGCACTCCAGGCAGGAGGCCAGCATCATTTCCCGCCTTGTCCGCGTCACGCAGCCCAACCTGGTCGGCCAGAACATTGCGGACTGCAAGCTGCTGGACGGCCTGCACTGCATGGTCACCCGCGTGGTGCGCAATGACAGGCTCATGCCCCTGACGCCGGAAGACACGTTCCGGGAAGGAACGGAAGTCCTCATCGTGGGCAACAGCGACACCATGCCGCACGACATCGCCTTCCTGGGGGAAATATGTGAAAACCCCTACCCCATGGACTCCCAGAAGGAGCGCCGCAAGCTGATCCTGACGAACAAGAGCTACGCCGGGCGCAAGCTCCGCGAACTGAAAACCCTGCGCACGGACGGCGTCATCATCTCCCGCGTCTCCCGCCTGGGCTTCACCTTCGTCCCCACCGGGGACACCACGCTGGAACGAAACGACGTGCTGACCGTGGTGGGCTCTCCGGAAAACCTCACCAAATACGGAGACAAGATTGGCCACCGCAGCCAGGACATGAACCAGACGGACCTGCTTTCCCTGGGCTTCGGCCTCTCCATGGGCATCATCCTGGGGCTGGTCAACTTCAGCTTCGGCAACGGCCTGGGCATCTCCCTGGGGATTGCCGGCGGCCCCCTCATCGTGGCCCTGCTGCTCGGCCACTTCGGCCGCCTGGGCCCCATCGTGGGATACATCCCGCGCCCCACCCGCCTTCTTTTGCAGGACCTGGGCCTGGTCTTCTTCCTGGCTGACGCCGGCATCAAGGGAGGCGCGGACCTGGTCACCACCGTGGCGACGCATGGCGCGGCCGTCTTCATCATGGGCGTCATCGTCACCTGCTCCGGCATGTTCGCCGGCTACTTTGTGGGCATGAAGGTCTTCAAGATGAACATCCTGGAATGCCTGGGCGGCATCTGCGGCGGCATGACCTCCACCCCGGCCCTGGGCGCCATCGCCAGCAAAACGGACTCCCAGGCCCCCGTGGTCAGCTACGCCACCGCCTACCCCGTGGCCCTCATCCTGATGACCATCATTGCGAAGGTCATCATCCAGACCATCGGCGGCGTGGTGGGCGTTTAGCCCAAGGCGCAAACTTCACCACCCGGAAAGACCGCGTCTCCGGCGGTTCTCTCCGGGCGCCATGCTTCACGGAAAAAGGAATATCGATTGCGGATCAGCGCCGTTTACCTCCTTGCCACCAGCCGGAAGTTTAAGACCCCGTTTCCGTCACTTCCATGCAGACGGACTGGAAGGCATTTTTCCAGTTGATGCGGATTCCGGCGTTCATCAGAAAATCGCCGCCCAGCACCCGTTCATGGACGTTGGCCAGGGGGCCGTTTTCATCCAGGTTGATCTCCCTGACCAGGTATCTGGCGGCAGGATTCAAGCCTTTCAGGCGCAGGGGCGGCGGGGAATCCGCCAGCCATTTGTCCATCAGCCAGGCGACGACGACGGCCCGTTTCTCATGAACGTACATCAGGGCGGCCACCCGGCTTTCATACGGGGAGGACAGGCGGTACAGGTCCCCGAACTGGACCACGGGGCGGATGCGCTTGTATTCCGCCAGCGCCCGTTTGGAAAAGGCCGCGTCCTCCTTCGTCATGTCGCAGGGCTGAAGCTCGAATCCCAGACGGGCCGACATGGCCACGTCAAACCGGAATTTGAGCGGCGTGGCGCGCCCTGTCTGATGATTGGGGGAGGCCGTCACATGGGCGGCCATGGAGATGGCCGGGAACAAATGGCCTATGCCCCACTGCATGAACACGCGTTCACAGGCGTCCGTATTGTCGGACGTCCAGAATTCATGATGCCTCCGCATGGTCCCGTAGTCGGCGCGGCCTCCGCCGGAGGAGCAGGCTTGGAACGTCACGCCCGGGAATTCAGCCGCCAGCGCATCAAGAATGGCTTCATAGCCGCGCACGTAGTCAATGGACAGGTTCCCCTGATGGCTGGCGTCCAGCCAGGGGGAGCCGGGATCGGAAATCTTGCGGTTGCAGTCCCATTTCACGTAGGAAATGCCCGGATGTTCTCCCAACAGTTTCCGCATGACTTCAAGAATGTATGCGCGCACGTCCGGATTGCTCAAGTCCAGCAGGTACTGGCTGCGTTCCAGCCTGTTTTCCCGGTGCGGGAGGCCGATGACCCATTCCGGATGCTTCTGATAAAGTTCCGAGCAGGGGTTCACCATTTCCGGCTCCACCCAGATGCCGAAGCGCATCCCCAGCTTTTCCGCCTGGCGGATCAGGCCTTCCAGCCCATGGGGCAGTTTAGCACGGTTTACCTGCCAGTCCCCCAGACCGGCCCGGGCGTCATTGCGCGGGAATTGGCCGCCAAACCAGCCGTCATCCAGCACGAAAAGCTCTATTCCCAAGTCCGCCGCACGTTTCATCATGCCGTGCAGCACTTTTTCCGTGAAGGTAAAGTACACTCCCTCCCATGAGTTCAGCAAGGTCAGCCGCTCCGTGCCGCCGCCGCGCAGGCCGTAGCGGCGCGCCCAGCGGTGGATGCGCCGGGAGGCTTCCCCCTTGCCGTTTCCACTGTGCGCCAGAATGAGGGGAGGCGTTTCAAACACTCCGCCGCCGTCCAGCAGATAGGGAGCGGGAGCCACGTCCAGCCCCGCCCCCGCAAAGAGGTAGTGATACGGGCTGTGGCGGAACCATATCCGGTAGTTGCCGGGCCACGCCAGCGCCCCCAGAACCACTTCCCCCGCATCCTCCCGCGCCGGACCGTCCAGGGAGATGACGAAGCCGGGGCTTCCCTCCTGGGCGGCGCGGGTACCGGTTCCGGAAACCAGGGCAAGTTCATGCCCCCGCGCCACTTCCTCCTCGCTCATCAGGGATTCCCCGCCCCATGTGCCGCGGAAGCTGGTGACAAAGTAACGTTCCGCTCGCAAATTCAGTTGCGCGGACGCCGCGCGGTGCAGGCGGATGCCTTCCCTCCCCTCGTTCCGTATCACCGCCCATTGAAGGAAGGCGTCCGATTCCCGGTGGGAGCGCACGTGAATTTCCACCCGCACGGGGTAGGAAGGGTCTTTCCCATAGAAGACGGCTTCTTCCCGGTCGTCATC
>UMFJ01006710.1_pt1 | contig 25956 bp, 19 predicted proteins | sample 1964991 | NCBI WGS metagenome assembly UMFJ01 (sample SAMEA4836044, study PRJEB28245) | human gut metagenome | biome: gut microbiome; material: fecal sample | place: Denmark | collected 2008 | reverse complement strand
CTCCGGGCTCAATTATTTAAAACAGACCCTCGAAGTCATTGCGACTCCGAGGGTTTTGTTTTTGCTGGAAATAAATTTTCGATAACAGCTTCAGAATTCAACAAGGCCCCCAAGCTCACCGGCCCCTAAATATGCCTGCTTCTGAAAAAAAATTAATTTTTATATACAAAATATGCCGGAATAGGTATAAACACTACTATTTTTTATATCCTTTGAGGCTTAAGGCTTCTATTAGAGTTAAATCCAAAAAACATAAAAAATTCAGGTAGTTATATATTTTTTAATTAGCTAATAAATCTTTTTAAAGGTATAATCTCCGGGTCGAAACTACCGAGATTAAAAGTGTTTTCAAAATTGCAGAAAAAGACGATCAAGCACATGATGTTTTCCATCGGACTTATCGCACTTGGCTACATCACTGCTGTATGCGGCATTCATTATGATCCTGTTATGTGGTTAGGTTTAATTGTTATGTTGTCTGGTTGGTTTGTTTTAATTAGAACCGGACACGGTGCCTTGACAGGAAAAAGATAGATTTTCAGCACAACAATAAAAATAAGTAAAAAGGGTTTTCCCTAGCACAAAAATCTACAGAAAAACGAGTAAAATTTCCGGGATATCTCCTGATATTTTGCTCGTTTTTCTTTGCCTGCAACCTTTCAAAATAGCAAGTGTGTTAACTAAAGGTAATAACAATGACTTGCTTAAATGACTTTTCCTTATCTTTTAAAGGCAGAGACTTTCTTCCGCTAATGGTTGGCGGAATGGGAACGAATATTTCAACGGCTGAACTTGTTCTTGCTATTGAAAAACTGGGAGGAATTGCTCATCTTTCAGATGCCATGCTGCCCGATGTTGCCGACAAAGCTTTGGGAACACACTTTACAAAGGAAAGAACTGAAAGGCTGAAGTCTTTCATTCCCCAATGGGATAAATCTAACAATTATTTTGACTTGGACAGACTTGCCGATGCCACAAAATCTTATATCTGTGATGTGATGGACAGGGCAAAGGGTAAGGGCCTTGTTCTTGTCAACTGTATGGAAAAGCTGACGATGAACGACAGCCTTTCAACTTTAAAAGTTCGTTTAAATTCCGCCTTAGATGCCGGTATTGATGGAATTACTCTCTCAGCCGGTTTGCATTTGTCCAGCTTTAAATTAATGCAGGAGAATAAAAGATTCAATGATGCCTTGCTAGGAATCGTTGTTTCTTCCACTCGCGCCTTAAATTTATTCCTTAAGAAGACAGCGTCACTGGGAAGACTTCCCGATTACGTCATCGTGGAAGGACCATTGGCTGGAGGTCATTTAGGCTTTGGCGATGATTGGAAAAACTTCAGCTTGGAAAAGATTGTTCGGGAAGTAAAAGAGTTTGTTTCTAAAGACGGACTGCAGATTCCCGTTATCGCCGCGGGCGGTATCTACTCCGGAAAAGAAGCAACTAGGTTTGTTAAGGAAGTAGGCGCAGACGGTATTCAGGCTGCCACCCGGTTTACTATCGTTAAAGAGTCCGGTCTGCCTGATGAAGTTAAACAGGTCTATATCAATGCCGAAGATAAAGACGTTGAAGTCAATCATTTTTCTCCCACGGGATACCCTATGAGAATGCTGAAGTCTTCGCCGGCTCTTTCGAGTGACATCCGTCCCAATTGTGAATCCTACGGCTATCTGCTCAATCACGGGACCTGTTCTTATTTAAAAGAATGGCAGGAAAGACATCAGGAATCCACAGAGGCTCTCCAAACTAAATGTTGTCTTTGCACCCAGATGAGAAATTATAAAGTTTGGACCTGCGGCACAACTGTCTCAAAACTCAAAGAGACTACAAAGAAAGGGGTGGACGGAAAATGGATCCTTCCAACTGCCGAGGAAGTGTGGAACGACTACAAATATGAGTCATTTCCAGGTTAACGAATAACAAAACAATCAGAGAGAGCATTTTTACTTCAGCTGGCGAAAGAACGGAAAATAAAATCCTTCTTTCGCCTTTTTTCTCAATTTGAAATTTTCTTTTGAGTATCAAAAACAACAAAGAATGTTGTTTTTTTCATGAATATGTAGTTTTTTTGAATCACATTTTTAAAACTTGTTGCTTTTTTGCAAATAAAGCTAATTCTTTTCTCTTTCCAAGAACCCATCTTGGGTTTTGTAAGGTTATTTAATTTGAACTTATTCTTTTATAATCACTGTATATAAGAATTCATAATAATTTTTAAATATTATTTAAAATTAAATAGTTATATAGAAATCTTAAAGATTTTATATCCCTTAAAAAAGCTATATATTTTAAACAATTTATTCAAAATTCAGGTAAAAACCCTCAATTAATCTAGTTAAGACTTGTCTCTGTTTGGGATCTACTTTGTGGGTAAAGGTTTTCCCGAATATAAACTGACCTCAGTTGTTTAGAAATATTTCTAAATATTTCGAACGTTTAGTTAAATCTAATTTCCATTGGAGAGAGATCATGACGGGATATAAACTTTTGGTGACTGCGATCGCACTTTCATTAACTCCGGCCTTCGCAGCCAATAGTGCCGACAGCACCAGCAGTGCTTCGCAACCTTCCGCTTCTGCGTCCTCTGCTTCTGCCACACCAAGCGTACAGTATCGTTCTGGTCCGACAAAGAGAGGTCGCGGTGTTGCATTTGCTTCAACAAGTTCTACAGAAACAAGCAATACCAGCCACGCTAGTTCTGCTATCGCACAGATTCCTATGGACGCTACAAGCAGCTCTATCACCTTGTTCGGTGAATTAGACGGCGGCGTCACAATTGAAAAATTAAGAGGCAAAGACACAACAGTCAAGATGTCCAGCGGCAACTGGTACTGGACAAGCTGGGGTATTAAGGGTGTTGAAGATCTGGGCGGCGGAAATGCGGCCATCTTCACATTGCAGCAAGCCTTCAAGCTTGACAATGGTGAAGGAGTTGGAGGCGGTGCCTTCAATAACCAAGCATTCTTAGGTTTGCAAGGCGGCTGGGGCAGATTGACATTCGGTCACCAAGCCGGCTTGTCTTCCGGCGACGGTGATTACAGTATGCTCGGAGGCAGCGCCCTTGGTACAGGTTTTACCGCCATCGGTAACTTAGCCGGCGTGTTCCTGACAACCGGGTGGTTAGACAATTCCATCGCCTACCGTACACAAAAATACAATGGGTTGCAGTTCACAGCCATGTACTCCAATGGTATAGACGGTGACGATAAAGAATGGTCTAAGAACAGCCACTACTACGGCTTAGGTTTGACATATGACGTCGGAGCATTCAATTCCAACTTCATGTTTGAATTAGAAGACCATAAGGGAACCAAATTGGCAGACGGCTCTCCGGCTAAGCTGGACAAAACTCAGTATTACACCGCCGGTGCTTCTTATGACTTCGGTGCATTTACTCTGTACGGTGCCTATCAGTTTGTAAATCATGGCACAAGAATGCCTAACTACAATATGATTCACCTCGTTGATGCGTCCAGTACGGCAACAAAGCCCGCAACAGAAATTCCGACAAAAGGTGTTCGTCAAAACGCTGCTTCCGTTTCTGTCGCTACTCCGGTTGCCGGCGGTACTTTAATGCTTCAGCTTAATGGAGTGAAAGGTAAGATTCTCAACGACAGCGATAAGTACCAAGCTTGGTCCATTGGTTCAGGTTACACCTACCCGCTCTCCAAGAGAACTCTTCTCTACGGTAGTGTTAACTACGGTCAAGGCGGTAAAGCTCTCAAGCACAGCAACTTGGACGGCTTTACAACAGTGTTTGGAATGGCAACAACATTCTAAGTCGCTTGCCTGATTTAATTTAAGCTCTATTAATAATCTTCTAAGAGGCTCCAGCCAGTGGGCCTCTAGAGGAGGAATAAAATGGCAGAAAGATCAAAATGGTTTATGTTCTGGGTAGTTTGCGGCAGCTTCCTAGCAGGTATTCTTGCCGTTTGTGGCCTGGTAAGCGGTGTTAATTGGGCCGGCTCTGACAAATTCTGTGGAACATTCTGCCACACTATGAATGGCGTGGCGTATGCATGGAAACAGGGCGCACACGGCCGAAATCCCTCCGGTGTTACTGCTGGGTGTTCCGATTGTCACTTGTACAATGCTTCAGAACCTGTTCTTGGTCCATTAGGCTATATAAGTCTTTTAGGCCATAAGGTGGTTGCAGCTTCTCATAGCGGATTCGGTCAGGTAATTGGCCGTTTCGATACTCCGATGACATGGCTTCAACAGCGACCGGAAGTTGAACAACAAGAAATCGGCTGGTTTAAAGGCAACAATTTCCATACTTGCCGCGGTTGTCATGATTTATCTTTGATGTATGACAAGATGAATCCGTCTATCGGGGCATGGCATGCTCTTTATAAAGATCAGACATTAGATTGTCTGTCTTGCCATAAAGACGTTGGCCATGATTACAAGCAGGTTGATGAATACATTAAGACAAATAATGCATATCCTCCGCTTGACGAAGCTTGGGTATTCCCGATTTCTGCTTCCACAAGCGCAAGTCCGATGCCTCCGCAGAATTTAACTCCTGAACAGCTCAAAAAAGACGCCCAGCCTTGGACTCCTAACAGTACAAGTGCTGCCAGCAACAATCAGCAGCCGAATGTAAATCAGTCTCAAGACGTTCAGAAGATTGCTAAGGAACTTTACGAAAAGACTAAAGAAGGCTTTAACGCTCAAGCACCAGCTCCTGTACCGGCAGCAACCAGCTCGGCATCTACGGCACCTAAGACACAAACAGCTACTCCGGCTCCTGCTCCAGCCTCTAAACCGTCTGCAGCTCTGGTTCCTGCTTCTAAACCAGCTCCAGCTGCAACATCTGCAGCAAGTCAGCAGCCCACAGCTAAAAAGTAGTTAAATCAATTACAGCAACTAAATACCTCCTGATGTTTTCCTCTCAGGAGGTTTCCTTTTGCTTCGGAGAAAGGAGGTCAACAATCCGTGATTGGCTCTTTTTATAAAACAAAAGGAACACCGATTGAAAGTGTTCCTGAAATCTAAAAAAACTTTTTTGGAATCCGGCAGATTATTCTTTACGTATAAAACCAACTTGATACAAAGGCTCAATCACATACAAATCTCCTTTGAGGTTATCTGTTGCAGCAGCATGTTCAAGTTTCTCATCGATAAGGACTGCCTTTAATTCGGGATGTTCGACTAGAAATTTCAATGCACCGTCCCAGCCCATCACAAATAACGCAGTGCAAAGTCCGTCTGCATAGCCGGAATTTCTATTAATGATAGTAACGGAGGAAAGGGTAGCCGGAACCGGTTCACCTGTTTTCGGATTCAAAATATGGTGATATTTTTTCCCATCTTTAATAAAGAATTTTTCATAATCCCCGCTGGTCACAACAGATTCATCCTTGGAGGGAACCGCTGCAAAGTTTCTTCCTCTCTTAAGATCCGGTTCTTGTATTCCGATGAACCATGGGTCTCCTCTGCCGTTTGTGCCTAGGGTGATAATGTTGCCGCCAAGACTTACCAAAACATTATTGCATTCATTTGCACGAAGTCTCTGAGCAATTTTGTCAGCGATAAAACCTTTCCCGGTAGCCCCTAAAGTAATTTCCTGACCTTTTCCGATTTTGGCATAATATTTATCGCCTTCTTTCTTTGTTTGGATTTGCTTATAGTCTACTTTTTTAAGAGCCTCCTCAATTTCTTGAGGAGAAGGGACGCGGTGATTTGGATGGTCAACACTCCACAATTTAACCAAGGTTCCTACCGTAGGATCCAGAGCACCATCAGTTATTTCACAGATATCCTTCGTTAAATCCAGAATCTCTACAGTATCCGGGCTCACTTCTACCCAGTTGCCATTTGAAGTGCCTAATTTTGAAATGTCACTGCTGGGAATATAGGCCGACAAAAGCTGTTCGAGACGGAGGGTTTCGTCTTTAATAACCTTTTGACAAAATTGTGCTTTTTCCTCGGTATCTGCTTTAACTTGACTAGTGATATTAGTTCCTAAAGCCTGAAATTCATCAAGATAAACCTGAGAGGCCGAAGCAGTAAGGGAGAAGGCGCATAAAAGGAGTGACGTATAGAGGATTTTTTTCTTTAACATATTTATTTCCTACTTTCTAAGATGACTGCAGGCTAATGTTTCGCCAAGGTCGCAGGCTCTTTGATAAAACCGGATGCTTACCTCAGGATCACGGTTAACGCCTAAACCTTGACGGTAATTATTGGCTAAAGACAAACAGCCTACGGCAAAATTCAATCCGCAGGCCTTTTCATAATATTTATTAGATTCTTCCGGCTTTGATTCCTGCTGGAGCTTGAAGCCGAGGTAAAAACATCCTTTGGCGTCATTATTTTCACAGGCTTGCTTGGCAATTTGTTCTGCCTCTTCAAATTTTCCCTCCCGATGCTTAGCGACAGCTTCGTCACCCGTGGAGGCATGCGAAACTGAGAATGCAAAACAAGATAAAAATAAAAGTGAGAGCAAAGGATTCTGCATAGTTAGCCTTTTTAGAATTTTTTATGCTAGCTATAAGTTTAGAAACTGTGGACTTTTATGGCTGTCCTTTGCCTCGCTTGTTACCCAAGTTAAGACAAAGGACCGAAGTTTGAACGGTCCTTTTGAAAATATGTTTTCTTTGAGAGGCAGTTTGAAGCTGGCTACTGTCTATTTAAAACGTATACATCACGGCAAAATAATGAGTCAGACTCCCTCCTAAAACAAACATGTGCCAAATAGCATGGTGATAGGGAAGACGCTGCCAGTTAAAAAAGATTGTGCCTAGAGAATAAAGCAGGCCTCCTGCAACAAGCAATACTAGGCCGGTAAACGGCATTGCATCAAACATTGGCTTGGCCGCAAAAAGGATGCACCAGCCTTGGAGCAAATAAAGACAAGTATTCCATTTATCGCTCATCTTTATGAGCCAGGGTTGAAAGACAATGCCGAAAATAGCGATGGTCCAAACAGCCGCACAAACGGTATAGCCAATCCAATTGTTCAGAACATTTAAGGTAAAAGGGGTATAGCTTCCGGCAATCAGAAGAAAGATCGCAGAATGGTCAAACAATTGAAATATCCTTTTTGCTCTTGGAAATGGTATTGCGTGATACAAAGTACTAGCTAAATAAAGCAGTATTAAAGAAGATCCGAAAATAGTAACGGTCGTAACGACTAGCGGAGAATTAGAGTCCGTGGCATATATTGTCAAGAAGACTAGCCCCACGATAGCTGCCACAGTTGCCAAGGCGTGGGTAATGGCGTTAGCCCATTCTTCGCCTGTCGAATAGAACTTTTCATCCGACCGAAGAAATCCTGAATAGGTTAAATTTTTCATTTATTTCTTCCTCTTTTTTCGTCCTATTATCGTTATTTCTTTGCACGGTAACGACCTCAAAAACGGTCATTTTGTAACAAAGAAGAAAACTGTGTCTGGAATAGGTTTTATTCAAAGTCACATCTAGTTACATATTGATTAATAAGCTCACGTAGCTTGCCCCTCAGCTAACTTTCATTATCTCGGGCCATTTCAAAATATCTTTCTTGATCTTTTCTTAAGTCCCTCTGTTTCAGGACGTATCTAGGAAAAGAAGAGGATTCAAAGAAGAAAAACGACTGTGAAAAGCCGTTATTATTTTCTGCGTCTATATAAGGAGAAATGAATGGCTAACACTCAAACATGGGGAGTCACTGTCCCTTCACTCAAAACCATTTTGACATGTTCCGCAGCCTTTATTGCATTAGTAGCTGCAAGCAAAATGTCTGTTCAGATTGGACCGGTTCCGTTAACAATGCAAACTTGCGCGATTGGTTTAATCGGCGCGGTTCTCGGCGCACGCAAGGGCTTTTTAACCGTTTTGGCTTTTGTATTGGCTGGTTTAGGCGGTTTGCCGATTTTTGCTACACCTTTGTCCGGTCCTGCTGCTTTGGTAGGTCCAACTGGAGGCTATTTAATCGCATTTCCTTTCGGCGCTTTAATTGCAGGACTTTTGGCGGAAAGAGGATGGACAGGAGAGAAGATCGTTAAGAGCACAATCGCTCAGTTCTTATCCAATATCTCCATTGTCGTGTTCGGCGGTCTGTGGCTCATGCTTTTAACTGGTTCCGAGAAAGCCTTTGCAGTCGGTTTGCTTCCTTTCTTCGCACCGGCCATGCTAAAAGCAGTTTTGGCTGCCTTGCTTCTTGCCGGTGTCAAACTAACTTTAAGAAAATAGTAGGAAGTAATCCTTGAAGGCTCGGTTAATCGCCGAGCTTTTTATTGGATGGAAAAAGCCTCTTCTTAAATCTATTGAATTCCGAAATTTCTCATTTTGTCAGGAGAAAGAACATCGCGGATTTCTTCTTCAAGGTTTATCAAAGATGCATTTAGGCAAAAATTCAATATGTATTGGATGTCTATATTTAATATAACTAATTGAATATATTAGATTCTATAAAAATTTGCAATAATAAGTAGAACTACTGATGTCCTTTGGTAGGTATGCCGATCTTCGGACTTGCCTTAAATTTCACTTAACGGATTTAAAACAACTTAAATCCTCAATCCCTACCAAGGAGAAAAATAAATGCAATTTTCCCGCTTACTTAAAATAGCTGCCCTTACTCTTTGCGCAGCCACCATCAGTTTTTCAGCACAGGCTCAGCTGAAAAACTCCCCGATGCATGCAAATCTTCCTGAAAATGCTCAGACAAAAGACTGCTTGATGTGCCATCAGTCTTACGATGCAGTTGCACAAAAAACAGCTAAATTGAATCCTAATCCTCATTCTTCTCACCGTGGCGAACAAAACTGCACTAACTGCCACAGCGTTAAAGGCAAACCACGCCTCGAATGCAATGATTGCCACACTTTCGATATCAAGATGAAAGGAGAATAAGTCATGTCAAAGAATATTTCTCGTCGTTCTTTCTTAGGTGCCGCTGCAGCAGCAGGTGCCTCAGCAGTTGCAGCACCGGCATTTGCCGCTTCTTCAAATTCTTCCGCCCCTGCAAAATGGGATGACGAAGTTGACGTAGTCGTATTAGGCTGCGGCGGTGCAGGCATGATGGCAGCCTGCCAGGCTCATGACGCCGGCGGTAAAGTCGCCGTCTATGACGCAGGCAAGTCTCCATTCCACACTGCTACAAATCTTTGCGGCGGCTTGTTCACAGCTTGGGGTTCAAAGCTCCAGAATGCTGACCCGGAAGGCAAAAAAGACTCTTGGCAGCAATTTGCCGAAGACATTATGGCTTATGGTAACTACATGAGCTTAAAAGAACCTGTTTACTGCTTCGCCAAGAATTCCGGTAAAGCATTTGACTTCTTGGCTGACAACGGTCTGGCAAAACACCATCTGGAACCTTATGCAGGTCATTCTCGCCTGAGAGCCCATAGACAGGATTCTTTCAAAGGCCGTGACTACATCGAAGTTTTGGTTAAGCTTTTAGACCAACGCGGTATCAAGATTAATCACGGAATGGGAGTCACTCGCTTCTACTTTGATCCGGAAACTAATACAGTTCTCGGTGTACAGGTTGGAGAAGGAGACAAGGCTAAGAACGTTAAGGCAAACAAGGGCGTCATTATGGCAACAGGCGGTATCACCGGTACTCCTGAATCCTTAGACTCTTGGGTTCCGAGCGTAGCAGGTAAGGGTGTAGCCATCGGCGGTCCGAAGAACGATGGTACAGCAATGAGAATCGCCGTCCGTGACGTTGGTGTACCTCTTTCTCATATGCAATATATCGCTTCCTACCCATGCGGTATCGTCATTAATGGACGTAACGGCCCGTACTGCCGCTGGTGGTTTATCACCAACAACGGCGGAATCTTGGTTAACAAGAACGGACAGCGCTTCATTACAGAAAAAGAAGGTATCTGCCACGTTACACCGCATTTGGCTTTCCAACCTGAAGGATGCCACTATGTCTTGACAGACCAGGCTGGATGGGATCGCACATTAAGCAAGATTAAACTGGGCGCTCTTATCGGTCTTCCAAGCTGGCCAGCTGAAAGAGTTAACTCCGAATTTGCTAAGGGCGAAAACCTTTGGAAGTGCGATACATTGGAAGAACTCAGCAAGAAATCCGGTGTCAATCTTGAAGGCTTGAAGAAACAGCTTGACCAATGGAATAAGGCCGTTGAAACCAAGAACGATACACAGTTCGGACGCACAGATCAGCAGTGGAAACTGAGCCAAGGTCCTTGGTACATGATCAAGATGGAACCTTGGAACAACCTCTCTTGCGGTGGTGTTCGAGTTAACGAAGATCTCCAGGTTCTCGGATGGGATCTGAAGCCGGTTAACCACTTCTATGCAGCAGGTGAAACAGTTGCCGGTGTCCATGGAGCCTTCTACTGCGGCGGTAATGCTTGCGGTTTCGCACATACTTCCGGCTACGTTGCAGGTCGAAACGTAATGGGCAAAAAAGCTTAATTCCTGAGTAAGTAGGAAGAGGCGGAGAGTGAAGAGTTCTCCGCCTTTTTTCTATGTGCGCCCAGCAGGGCGTCCCTCTATAGGGCGCAAATCCCGAACCTGCCCGATGAGGAGAAAGGTTAGCGACTCGGCAAGGGTTTAACGGTGACGTTAAGCTTGAAGGAAGCTGATAGCAAAATGCATGTTCAACGAACAGGAAGCGGATATGAGGCGGTCTAGACGGGTCTGGGGCATAGCTACCCAACACCCAATACTCATACAGGACCCTAGGACGTAGATCCGATGGACAGGCAGGAAAGAGCGACGTCATACTTGGGGAGTTCTGATTTAATGCCACCGGTTACAGAACTCGAGAGGGAACTGGATGTTAAATCAGAAGTCAGCCGAGGTCATAGTAGTGGCAACTCGAAGGACCGAACATTAACGATGTAAGTAGAGGTGATTACTCTCATGACTATTGCAGGAGCTCAGACTAACGCTCTCAGAGCGTCTGTTACAACACAAGGCGGCCAGAACTGCGCGGTGCGGTAGACAGCCGAAGCAAGAGGAGCTAGTCATGGCGAAATCACAATGGACGAAAGCAGAACCTAAAGGACTTCCGCTAATCGAGATTGTATGTTTAGTTCTCGAGGAAGCGGCCCAGAAGGTGATAAGAAATAAAGGTGCGGCCGGCGTAGACGGCATCACTTTTGAGGACTTACCGCGATTTCTGGAGAAACACGGGGAGAAAATCAAGCAGAAACTGAGAAACGGTACCTATATACCGGCGCCCGTCAAACGGGTGGACATTTCCAAACCTAACGGCGGGACAAGAATGTTGGGAATACCAACATTACTTGATCGCACAATCCAACAGGCCATAGTGATGACCATAGGAGGCGACTTTGGGGAACAATTCTCAAATAAAATACGGGTTCAGGGAAGGAAGAAACTGCCAACAGGCCGTGCTGAAAGCTCAAGAATATGTGGAATCAGGCAAATGTTGGGTTGTAGAAATGGATCTGTCCAAATTCTTTGACAGAGTCAACCACGACATTCTGATGGATAGAGTCAGCCGAGTGATAACAGATAAGCCACTCCTGAAGCTAATAAGAAGATATCTCAACGCAGGTATCATGGAGGACGGGCTTGCAAGCCCTCGGACACAAGGGGCACCTCAAGGCTCACCTCTCAGTCCATTGCTTTCAAATGTTATGCTCACCGAACTCGATTGGGAAATCGACTCTAGAGGACTGAGTCACGTCAGATATGCCGATGACTGCAACATATACGTTAAATCTGAGAAAGCAGCTCAACGAGTATTAAACAGCATCACACAATACGTGGAAGGAGAGCTCAAGTTACGAGTTAATCGTGATAAGAGCGGAACCTTTCGTCCTAAGGACTCAACATTTCTCGGCTACACGTTCTCCAAAGCAGACAGTAAACGTATTGTCGTGGCGAAGAAGTCAGTGAGGAGACTCTGGACGAAGCTTCATAAGATCTTTAACTCAGCACGGGGAACTTCTTTGAAAAAGACGATAGAAAGATTGACGCCAGTCCTAAGAGGATGGAGGAACTACTATCGACTGGACACCAGGAAGAAATTTTGGAATGAGATGGATGAACGAATCCGACATCATCTTCGGGAACTTATCTGGATTGCATGGAAGAAACCAAAGATCAGGGAAAAGAACCTTGTTAGACTAGGCCTTGACCCTGAGACAGCCTGGAAAAGTTCGGTTAATGGCAGAGGTGCGTGGTGGAATTCGGGTCAGGCTCATATGAACCTGACCATCAAGAACGCCCGTTTCGCCAGATTAGGGTTATATTTTCTCCGCTTTATGGCGATTTGTTAATGAAGCGCCCACTACGGAACCGTACGGTGGGTGCTGTGAGAGGGGGACGGGGCAACCCAACCCTCTACTCGATTGTGATAAAGGAGGCAGCTAATATTTAATTGATATGTTCTGAAACCCAACCCGATGCGGTTTCAATTACACCATCTCGCCAATCGCCGAGAATCAATTCGGAATCCATTTGAAATTGCGTATTATCAAAAGAATAGGGCGCCTTAGAAGGTTCTTCCGGACTAAAAACTAACTTAGCCTTGTAGTTATCCGGAGCGATGACCGAAGCTGTTTTCAAAGCTTCTTCGAATACTTCCGATAAGTGCGGGAAACCATTCTCACATAACTGGTAGGTCCCGTTTAAATCTTGTTTTAGAAAAGCCTTATTGAGAAAAAGACTTAAATATTTAGCAGCCATTCTTTCAGAAATTAGAGGCAAGTTTGATTCTTCTTTAAGAGTGATTTTTCTTCTGTCTTTAACTTTTTCTAAAAAATCGGTGATTAGGTTCTTTGTTCTAAATGAATGCACTAATCCCAACTCAATAAAAAGCGTTCTAACTAAGGCGGAATAAGGCTTTTGAGAGGATTTAGCGGTTAAACCTCCGTAATTTAAAGGTCTAACTTCCAAATAGGTAGCTTCCGTTCCAATTAAGGCTCTTTGAACATATGATCCAAAATTGTTTTCATTTAGTCCTTCATAAGATGAAAGGAGGTAGATGATGCAGCAAGGGCGAAGTAAAGCCAAAACGCTTATGAAATTACTGAATCCAACCACAGAAATATCTGATTTTCCAAAGTGATGGACTTTAAATTTCTTACTGAGTTCTGCCTCTAGATAAGACTGAAAGCTTGTTTTTTCTGAGAGGAGGACAAGGCTGTCTATTTCTTTCACAAATGCACCAAATTAGCAGAAAAATCAGACATCCAAAAGCCGTTGGACATCGGAGAAATAATTCCCTCAAAATTTATAAATCTTTGGAAGAACCAGTTAATAAAGTCATTCACATAGGCTCTTTGAGTATGTTTCTTATTTAAATATACTTGTTGAAGCGGCATGGTCCAATCGGGCAAAACCTGTTGGACTTGCCCGTTCTTTATCTCTGACGCATAGAAGTAATAAGGGCAATAAACACCGATACCATAATTATCTAATACTGCCGTTTTAATGGCACCCGGATGGTTGAAGCGGCAGCAGGCATCCAGATTAAGGTGATAAGTTTCAGAGCCTTTTTTTAGATGTGTGTTTCTTTCTCTGTTTCTAGAGTAAAAGGAGAATAGGGGATAGTTGTTCAAATCCTCAGGTCTTCTTATTGAGACATTTTCTCCACGAAGAAATTCTGTGGAAGCAGTCATAATATGCTTGATGCCGCCAAGCAGCATGGTTGTATTAGTGGCTGTCGTAATAGGGCTCGTACTTAGAATGATGTCATAGCCTTGGAAAGTTTCAGTACTGAAAAGCTCCACATAACTCATTGAACGGCAGGAAAATCTTGTAGAAGGCTCAATCTTCATGTACTCCAGTAAGCAGATGGGCAGAAGCTTTTCACTGATCCCAATTGGTGCAGCAATAGTAATAAGTTGTTCAAGGTTATCTCGGCCTTGGGACAGATCGTTGATTAGGCACCCCACATCCAGGACAATTCGTCTCATTCTGGAAAAAGCGACAAAACCTGCAGAAGTGAGTTTAAGTTTACGACCGTCCTTTGTGAACAATTCTGTACCTAAATCTTTCTCCAATTTATTTAATTTTCTTGAAATAGCTGAAGTTTCTTGATGAAGAGATTGAGCTGCCTTAGAGACAGAGCCTAAGTTGACCACCTGAAAAAATAACCGCCAAGTGTCTAAGTCATGAGCGCTATTCATAAAATACGCCTTAAGTGTAAAAAAATATTCAAAAAGAAAAACAATATGAAACGGATGATAGTCGTCTGAATAAACTTAACTCTTTATTTTTTAATGAAAGTACTCTGAATACCAAGCAACAAAAATATCATAATTAACAATTTTGTTAACTATTATAAGCTTAAGTTGTTCTTGATAGAAAAAGAGGAAAGTTCAAAAATAACGTTCGAAAGGATATTTATCCTTTCAATTCTCCTGATTGGTTGTAAAAGTATCTGGACAAAGGATACTAATTCTTAAAAGGGTCTTGTTAGAAAGAGAGAGCTAATAAGACCCTATTTTTTTTACCATCCTGCCCAATCTAAATATATTTTCAAAACCTGCTTAGCAAATTTTTATTTTTATTTTCTTACAAAAGCAAAAGCAGAATATCGACGGAAAATTCCTACGACAGAACAAAGTAATTTCCAGAAGTTTCTTTTTGGAAAATTTAATGTTTTTTAAACTAGCATTTTTTCATCTAATAAATTAACTCTTCATTCTATTCAGTATTGTTAATACCATTTATTTTAAATAATAAAGAGTATTATTTTAATGATGTTTTCTTTATATCAATAAGTTGTATTTTTATTAATTTTAATTTTGTTTAACTTAATAAATACCACAACCACATATAAATATTTAAAATATATGAAATATTTTGATGTATTAATATTAATTAATACTATTTGTTTTAAAATTTATTTTTTTGATATTTAATCTAAATTTAAATTATTTAGCAATATTTTAATATTAATTCTTCCTATTTTAAATAAACAATAAATAAACACTATATTTAGTTAGTTTACTAAATAGCAATTCATCTCTATTCGGACAGTAAAAAGAAAAATAGGGCGACTGATGAATAAATTCATTATATGCAGCTTCAAAAAATATCCACATCCGGTTGTGAATATCAAAAATTATATATCTAATTGATTTGGTAGATTATTTTAAATTGAAGAACAGATAGACACATAAATTACAGATTATTTATAACTGATTTATTTCCTGTATATTCAGTGAGTTAAAACAAATCCATTGATTAAAGATTTAATTTTTGTATATAAGTTGATCTTTCTATGTTGATAAATTTATTCTTTATTTTTCAAATAGTTATCATATAAGTTAAACACTCTGTTTTATACACAAGATATTTGACTGTCTGAATCATGAATTTAATTTTTAGACAGTAAGATCTAAAGAAAAATTTCATTAAAGATAATAATTTATTGTTTCGTAATTTGGGAAGAAACTATATTTAGTTATAATAAATTATATATTTTTAAATCTGAATAAATAATAATTTATATTATTAATTAATAATAGTATTTATATATTTCTCTTTATCCTATTAGTCTATAAATATTAAATAAGTTCCTCATCTTGCCTACCCTTCTAATGGTATATTTATATTTAATACATCTTTGAAGTTCAAAATATTCTTTACATCTTTAAATAAATATTTAATATATTATTTATTACCAAAGTATTTTTTATTTAATTAATTATTATTAAAAATTTAAATAATTAAGTAAAAATTGACAAGGTAAAAATTAAAAACATAAATCAAACTCACCAATAAAGTATTATTAGTTTGGTTGTTTAAAAACGTCTTTTTTGTATTAAAACGCAAAATAAAATCTTTACTTTCAAGCAAATAGACTTATTTTTGAACTTTATTTTTAAGGCGCTTTCGATTTATTTTTCCTCTTTCTAAATCTGTTTCGATACCAAAATTTGGCTCAAAATCGCTTCGTTGTAAGCCCACCTGTGCTCTTACGCAGAAACCGAAAAAAAATTTCTAAGATTTTTCTAAGAATTGATAAGAGTTGAAAAACAGAAGATGTTTTTGATTTTCCACATAAGTAGAAAAAGACCTTTCCCACAGACAGACGAATGTACTTTGCGTTAAATAGCACGTTTATCTTCCAGTAAGACCGGTATGTGGATTCTGTTCGTTAGTCGAGAAGTTTGCAGCCTGCACCATCACCCGACAGGTCGCCCAATCAGGCTTGCCTTAATCTAGGTCTTAGCCTCCAAACTCGATCACGTGAATGGCAGCCGCTAGATGTATCACATGCCGTGCGGACGTTAAAAAAGGCTCCGAAGAGCCTTTGGTTTATTGTAAGTTTTACTATTCGAGTCTTTCTCCGTGGAGAGAAAGGTCTAATCCGACACGTTCTTCTTCAGCTGATACACGCAAGCCGATCAAAAGATCCACAATCTTCAAGAAAATATACGTTACGACAGCCGCATAGATAAAAGTGGCAATGACACTTTCAAACTGAATCCATAGCTGTTCTGCAACTGGCTTCATGGTTTCACCTGTTATCATGTCTGAGGCAAACACCCCGGTGAGAAGCGCTCCGACAATGCCGCCGACACCATGGACACCGAAAGCATCTAAAGAATCGTCATAACCTAATTTGTACTTAAGCCTTGTTGCACCAAAATAGCACACCAATCCGCCGCAGCAACCAATAAATAGAGAGGCAGCCGGAGTGACAAAACCGGAGGCAGGAGTGATAGCAACTAAGCCGGCAACAGCCCCCGATATTGCCCCTAGAACTGTGAACCTCTTATTTACGATGTATTCGCAAATCATCCAGGTAAGGGCCGCTGCTGCAGCTGCAATTTGACTTACTACGATCGCCATAACGGATCTGGAGTCTGCAGCCAATCCGCTTCCTCCGTTAAAGCCGAACCAACCGATCCACAAGAAACAAGCACCGGTAAGAGCCAGCACGAGGTTATGCGGAGCCATCACTTCTTTACCATAGCCTATACGCTTGCCTAAATATATACAGGCAATAAGACCGGCTACCCCGGCATTGATATGAACAACGGTTCCGCCGGCATAGTCCAAAGCACCAGCTTTAAACAACCAGCCTTCATCTGCCCATACCCAGTGACAAACTGGTGCGTAGCAGAAAAGAGACCACAAAATCATGAAAAGAAAAAGGGCGGAGAATTTGATTCGTTCTGCAAAGGCACCACACATAAGAGCAGGTGTCAAGATGGCAAACGTCATCTGAAACATCATGAACAGCATCTCAGGGATGGATCCGTGCATGGTGTCAATCTGGATGTTTTTGAGAAAAACATTGTCAAAATTTCCAACGAACCAATTTCCGCCTGAAAAAGCAAGAGAATATCCAACCGCATACCAGACGATAGTGACCGCACAGCAAATTGCAAAACTTTGCATAACAACGGAGAGAACATTCTTTTTTCTCACCATCCCGGCATAAAAGAGAGCAATACCCGGAATAGTCATAAAAAGGACTAGTGTCGTAGCGACCATCATCCATGAAACATCAGCGGCATTTATTTCACCTGCAGCCCTTGCAGACGAAGAGAGGGCAAGTAGGGCAAATAAATAAAGTTTGAGCCAACTCATAATGCTGCCTCCCCAGTTTCTCCGGTTCTAATGCGAATGCTTTCTTCTAGCGGTGTGACAAAAATTTTTCCGTCGCCAATTTTTCCTGTCCTTGCAGCTTCGCAAATTTTTTCAATAGCTAAATCAACTAAAGCATCCGGACATGCAATGGAGAGACTTACCTTAGGAAGAAAGTCAACCACATATTCGGCTCCTCTATAGATCTCTGTATGACCTTTTTGCCTTCCGAAGCCTTTAACTTCAGCGACTGTAATGCCGCTTATTCCCAGTTCTACAAGTCCTTCTCGAACTTCATCGAGTTTGAACGGTTTAATGATTGCGGTTATAAGTTTCATTTTTTTCCTCTGATTAGTTGGTATTAACAACAATTAGAGCTATGCATAATCCGTGCCAATTTAGGGTTTCCATTGAGAAAATAGGTTCTAAGAAAAGGACGGATGAAAAATCGAAGGAACCAAGACGAAAGAGAGGAATTTTCTACTGTATATTTTTTAGCACTCAGCCTCGAAAAATATAAAAGTTAAGGAGTAGAAATGAAGAAAAGGTTTTTACTAAAGTTACTTGCAGTCTCGGCTTTTGCTGCTTCTCTTGGAACCGCTTCCATGGCAGCCGAACCCGTTACAATCAAAATCGGGGCTAGTCCGGTCCCGGCCGGAGATATCCTGAATTTTGTTAAACCAAAGCTGGCAGAGAAGGGAATTAATCTGAAAATCATCGAATTTTCTGATTATATTCAGCCTAACCTTGCTCTCTCGGATAAAGAAATCGATGCCAACTTCTTCCAGCACAAGCCATTTATGGATAAATTCGCTGCAGACAGAGGTTTAAAGCTCCATACAATGCCGGGAATTTTTATTGCTCCTATTGCGTTGTATTCCAATAAAATCAAAGATGTAAAAGAGATCAAGAAGGGCGACAGAATCACTATTCCAAATGATCCTACCAATGGCGGAAGGGCGCTTCAATTGTTGGCTTCTGCCGGCTTACTTAAGCTCAAAGACAACGTAGGTCATTCTGCTTCCATCGAAGACATTGTCGAAAATCCGCTCAAATTGAAGATCATTGAGGTCGAAGCTGCAACTCTTCCTAGAACTCTGGACGATGTGAAGGCCAGTGTCATTAATCAAACCTATGCATTAAGCTCCGGATTAAATCCAGTGAAAGACGCCATTATCATTGAATCAAAGGACTCTCCTTATGCCAACATTGTGGCAGTAAGAGAAGGGGACCAAAATAGACCTGAGATCCTGGAGCTGAATAATACGTTAAGAACCCCGGAAGTTAAGGCTTTCATCCTCGAGCACTTCAAAGGTTCATTAATTCCTTCTTTCTAAGTATCATGAAAAAGTTATTACTCTCTTTAGCACTTGTTTCTCTCGCTTCCGGAGCATTCGCTGCTGACACAATCAAAGTTGGTGCATCGCCGGTACCTCATGCAGACATCCTTAAAGTCGTCCAGCCGGCTCTTAAAGAGAAGGGCATTGATTTGAAGATTATCGAGTTCTCTGATTATGTTCAGCCGAATTTAGCCTTATCTGACAAAGACTTAGATGCCAATTTCTTCCAACACCTTCCTTACTTAGAAGCTTTTTCCAAAGATCATAGATTAAATCTTGTTTCCGCCGGTTCCGTTCATATTGAACCGATGGGCGTTTATTCCAACAAAGTCAAAAATCTTAAAGAACTAAAGAAAGGAGCCAAGATCGGTATCCCAAATGATCCGACTAACGGTGGAAGAGCTTTGCAGGTATTAAATGCCAACGGAGTCTTGAGAATGAAAGACGGAGTTGGTGTTAACGGAACTCCTTTGGATATCGTTGACAATCCTCTTAAAGTTAAGATTGTAGAAGTTGAGGCTGCAACACTGCCAAGAGCCTTGGAAGATCTTGATGCTGCAGTAATCAACTCTAACTTTGCTCTCGGTGCAAATTTGAACCCTTCAAAAGATGCTATTGCAATTGAGCCTAAGGATTCTCCTTACGCTAACGTAATAGCTGTCCGCAAAGGAGACGAAAACAAACAGGAAATCAAAGCGTTGTTGTCTGCTCTGAGATCTCCGGAAGTAAAAAACTTCATAGAGCAGAAATACAACGGTGCCGTAGTTCCGGCTTTCTAAAAAAATTTTCCGTAGCACCCTAAAATGTTTGCTACTAAGACTGAAAAGAATTTAAACTATTCAGAACTTAGTAGCTCACAACTAGAATAAAAAATCCCGGGTTTGTTCAATCCGGGATCCATTAATAAAAACTCTGAAAGTAAAACGAACTGTTCTAGGTAAGAAAGTAAGAAAAAGCATTTATTGGCAATGCAATGATATAAAAGCCATACTTCCTTCATCCTTACGGCGTTCTAATTCCTCTATCTGATCTTCAGAGTCAAGTTCAAATCTTTTTTCAATATCAATATCCGCAATCTGGACTTTGTTTCCTTTGAGAGTAAGGCGAGCCCAGTAGGAAAATCGCTGACTGTCTAAAATCAGACAGTCAACGGTTCTATACATAAACAATTTCTTGATATTGACATCTGCTGTCGCCTGGCAAGCAAATAACTGAGAAATATCGTCACCGGCTTTAACCTTCACTGACTCCTCTAGTCCGGCGGATAATCCTACTATTGTCTTATTTTTTAGAATTATGCTCCCGCCCAAATGTTTACTATCCAAGCTGCATTCATCTGAGGAAAAGAAAAAACTTCCAACGGAATAATCAGAGATACTTTTTTCAAAAACGCAAGTTGCTACATCTAAATTAAGAATCTTAGACACTTTGATAACCTTCAATTCGTTTACAAGTTCACCTTCTGTTGTTGAAATATTCGTATTTTTTTTCTTTGCAATCAACCTCGTAAACCCCGATTCTGACTCACTTTGAGTTAAATTAAGAACTTTCCTGTAAGGGTTTTATCTTAGCTTCTTTCTTATTTATACAATTCTTAAATAAAAGATTTTTTTGACGGCTAATAAAGAACCAAAGCTAGCCTCAAAATAAAAAAGAAAATAATTAGCGAGAAAAATAATTATTTGCGAAAGTCAGACAAAATATGAAAGAAAACATTTTTAGTGCTCAAAATAAGTTGTCTAAATATTTAAATGGTAAATGAATATAAATTTAATAATTTTCAAATTCTTGCTAAACCCTAAATCCCAGAGGCTCTAAACCCACGGTTCCTCGAGGTTAAGCTATGTTATTTATTCCCAAAAATCACCTTAGTATTTCTACTAATCTCAAACCTTTTTTCAATCTTAAGTATTGAGAATTTTCTGGGTTTGTTCTAAATTCCGCATATCAGTTGAGAATTAACAATATATGTTAGGGTCAACCCTTGAGCTCAGGTTGTCCCTCTTTGTTGTTGTTTCGACCAATTAAACACTGCTTACCCCAAATTGCGAAAGGTTCCATCCCTTCCTTTCAAATTTGGTTCAAGGAGATTTGCTAAATGAAAGTTATATACACGGATGTTCTCGTCATCGGCGCAGGACTCGCTGGCTTGCGTATGGCTGTTGGTGCAAAAGCACGCGGCCATGACTCCATCATCCTGTCTCTGGTTCCTCCAAAACGTTCTCACTCTAAGGCTGCGCAGGGCGGTATGCAAGCTTCTCTTGCAAACGTTATTAAAGGCGTAGGTGATAACGAAGACGTTCACTTTGGTGACACAGTTAGAGGTTCTGACTGGGGTTGCGACCAGGAAGTTGCCCGTATGTTCGTCAACACCGCACCTAAAGCTGTCCGTGAATTGGCTGCTTGGGGCGTTCCATGGAGCCGTATCACTCCGGGAGACCGTCAGGTTATTATTAACGGTGAAAAAGTTACCATTACTGAACGCGAAGCTGCTGCTGGTTTGATCGGTCAGCGCGACTTCGGCGGCACAAAGAAATGGAGAACTTGCTTCGTTTCCGACGGTACAGGCCACGCCATGTTGAACTCTGCTGCTGAACGCGCTATTGCTCATGGCATTCCAGTTCACGAAAGAGTTGAAGCTATCGCTTTGATTCATGACGGTCAGCGTTGCTATGGTGCAGTTGTCCGTGATTTGATTACCGGCGAATTAATTGGCTATGTTGCCAGAGCCACAGCTATCGCTACTGGCGGTGCAGGTAAACTGTTCCGTGTATCTACAAACGCCCAGATCTGTGAAGGTACCGGTCACGCTATCGCTCTTGAAACCGGTGTTGCTAAGTTAGGCAATATGGAAGCCGTTCAGTTCCACCCGACAGGTATTTTCCCAGCCGGTATTCTCGTAACTGAAGGTTGCCGTGGAGACGGCGGTTTGCTCCGTGATGTTGACGGCCATCGCTTCATGCCGGACGTTGAGCCTGAAAAGAAAGAGCTTGCCTCCCGTGACGTCGTTTCACGCCGTATGGAAGAAAGAATTGCTCAGGGTAAAGGTGTTAAGAGCCGCTTCGGTGAACACCTTTGGCTTGATATTACATTGCTTGGTGAAAACCACATTAAGCACAACCTCCGTGAAGTATATGAAATCTGCCATTACTTCTTAGGGGTAGACCCAACTAAAGATTGGATTCCAGTTCGTCCTGCACAGCACTACACAATGGGCGGCGTGAGGACAAATCCAAGCGGTGAAAGCCAAACACTCAAAGGCTTGTTCTCCGCTGGTGAAGCAGCTTGCTGGGATATGCACGGCTTCAACCGTTTGGGCGGTAACTCTGTAGCTGAAACCGTTGTTGCAGGTATGATTGTCGGCGAAAAGATTGCTGATTTCTGCGATAAGCCTGAAAACGCCATTGACATCCCGACTAAGGTTGTCTATGACTTCATCAAACGCGAACAGTCTAAGCTCGACGCATTTGCCAAGAACTCTGGCACTGAAAACATGGCTGAAATCCGCACTCGCATGCAGGAAATCATGACCACCAAAGTTGGTATTTTCCGTAACGGAGATACACTTGAACAAGCCGTTAACGAACTTGAGGCCCTCTATAAGAAGAGTTTCAATGTTGCTGTTAAGAACCAACCTGGTGCAAATCCGGAATTGGTTTACGCTTACCGCACTCAAAAGATGCTTCGCGTAGCTTTGACAATTGCTCTTGGTGCTTTCCAACGTACAGAATCCCGCGGTGCTCACTTCCGTATTGACTACCCTGTCCGTAATGACGCTGAATGGTGCAGCCGTACTCTTGCCTCTTGGAAGAACGAAAACGACACAATGCCTACTCTTGAATATCAGAAACTTGATATTTCCAAGATGGAACTTCCTCCGGGATGGCGTGGTTACGGTGCCAAGAACTACATTGACAACCCCGAAACACCGATTCGCCAGAAAGAAGTTGACGAAATCAGGGCCAAGATGGAAGCCGAAGGTAAAGACCGCTTCGCTATCCAAAACGCTTTGATGCCTTACCTCCAACTGTTGCCGGAAAACCTGCGCGGCAGAAACGAACGTATTGACGAACCTCTTTCATAAGTCATCAGGAGTTGAATTTAAATGGCTGAAAATACAAAAACTGCTCCGGAAGCAAAACCGGCTGAAAAGGTTACACCTCCGGCTTCTAGCAACCACCGCACACTTCAGGTTAGCATCCTGCGTTACAACCCTGCTGATTCTGAAAGCGTTCCTCATTTGCAAACCTATCAGGTTTCTGAGACTGATTCCATGACGCTCTACATTCTTTTGAATGAATTGCGCGACACACAGGATCCCTCTCTCCAGTTTGACTTCGTTTGCCGTGCCGGGATTTGCGGTTCCTGCGCTATGTTAGTTAACGGAAAGCCTGCTTTGGCATGCCGTACATTGACTCGTGATCTTCCTGATCACTTCACATTGGCTCCTTTGCCAGGCTTTGAACTGATTGGAGACCTTTCAGTCAATACCGGTAAATGGATGCGAGGCATGAGCGAAAGAATCCAAGCATGGTGCCACGTTAATGAAGAACAAATTAACTTCAACAAGATCGAAAAACCAATGGATCCGAAGCTTGCTGAAGATATTTATCTTCTTGACCGCTGCGTCGAATGCGGTTGCTGCGTAGCTTCTTGCGGCAACTTCCGTATGCGTCCTGACTTTGTCGGCGCCGTTGCTATTAACAAGATTTCTCGTTTCCGCCTGGATCCTCGTGATCATCGTAATGACGCAGATTATTACGAAGTTATGGGAACAGAAAGCGGTGTTTTCGGTTGCATGACATTGTTGGCTTGCCACGATTTCTGCCCGAAAGATTTACCGCTTAAGACCCAGATCGCCTTTATCCGCCGCAAGATGGCAGAGCAGGGCATTACTGGAAAAGAAAAGCGAACACTCAAGAGAGTCGTTCCTCTTCGTGAATTGAAATTAGACTAATCTAATTTCTCTAGAACCTGGCTAAAATCTGCAAAGCCCTGCGAAAGCAGGGCTTTTCTACGTTTGGGATTTTTTTGTAGAAACTCTTTTAAGTACTGGAACCAGATTGAAGCAAACCACTTTGCTTCGAATTTAAAACATAAAAAATCTTATTTGCTCCTTAACCGTACATTTGCTGAGAAGAAAAAAGAGCTGCCAACGAAGCATTTCAGCTTTTGCCGAACTGAAATTAGGATCGCTAGTGTCCATAATAAATTTTTACAGGTTTCTTTGAAGCAAAAATTCCATAAGCAAATATGTCGAACTCCTGATAAAGTAAACTTTGAACCAAATACTTCAGAAAGGAGCCGGCAAGCAGAGAGCAACAATCTATGTTTGCGCAACTTGTCCAGTCATTGAACTGCAGGTTGGAATTTAATAATCTAGTTCAAAAACACGATTCATGCCGTGGAACTAAAGGCTTGTCAGTTTGTAGCTAGGCTTTTTGCCAGCTTACTAGTGCTGATTCATTAAGAGAAATCGAGGACGGACTGCATTCCTGTATAGGAAAATTACAACACCTTGGTGCCAGACCAGTGGGTCGTTTCGCGTTAAGTTATGCAAATGCAAGAGGCCTTGCCAGCTATATGAAGACCTTTATCACGCCTTGCCGAATAAATTTCGGAATGAATCCCAAGGCCGTCTCGGCCCCTGGTTTACAAAATCCGTCTTTCGTTTGGATTCCACAACCATCTCTTTATGTCTGAAAATATCTGATTGGGCTCAGCACCCCAGAAGAAAAGGAAGAATCAAGCTGCATGCCTTGTTAAACAACGACCCAGGACTACCGGAGGGGCATCGTTGAGACAGTGGACAAAACTAGCGATAGAAAGGAGCAGCATTAATTCTTGGCGGTCTGAGCTGCGGATCTATCGTCTTTATGGTCAGGGGCTACAACGATTACCGATTTTTAAAGAACTCACTGACCGACAGCTCACCTTTGTCATACGACTGAAAGACAATGCTAAACAGACACTGTTAAAAGATACTCCTATCTCTGAAGCTCTCTCAGGCAAGTGGAGGAGTTTACGAGATGACTTTTATTGGTCCTCAAGCCGTAACGCTCTGCGGACAAACTAAATTTAGAGTTCTTCAATAGTATGACGAAACAACGAAGAGCTGGTTTGAGTTTCTGACAAATAATCGCCAACGGCATCCTCAAGAGACAGCCGATTTATACAAGGATCGGTAGCAAATAGAACTCTTCTTCAAGAAGGTTAAGCAAAATCTTAAAGTTAAAAGTTTTGTGGGAACCTCGAAAAATGCTGTTATGACACAGATTTAGACAGCTGCTATAGCCGCAATAATCTTGGAGCTATTAAAGCGCAGAGCCTTCTACAAATGATAATTCTGCCGTTTAGCGCGATATTTCAGGCTCAATTTAATGACCAGTGCAGTGGCTATCGACGGAAGGCAGAGGGAAAGTGTGTACCACCACCTCTACAAATGAGACCTTTCGGCTAGGGAGGCTTATTTTTGGAAAAAGCGAAATAATTTAGTAAAGGCCGATGAAATCGAGCCCTTAAATTTGACTTGAAATTATTTTGGACAGCAGTGAATTAGGATAGATAATCTAATTTCAAAACTTGGCTATAAACCTGCAATACACTGAGAAAATAGACTACTCAATATTTGTTTGTGATAAAAAACATACAAATTAGGAACTTTATATATTCTTTATTTTCAAATAGTTACATTAATTACAATTCTATTTTATATTATTTTTGTTGTATTTCAATCAGTTATAAATCTTTCTATTTACATTTAGTAAGGGTTAAGACTAAAATACTATGTAGTTCCTACGTGCAAACCCTATTTGTATTAAAGAACTTTCATGATATTATTCGGTTCGCTTAAACCTCTGGAGGCAAGCGTAATTTACTCTTTTCAAAGAATAGTTCTTGGCAAAACGGCAATTGTTCTTTCATTAGTTCGTTTATGAGCGGGCTAATTAAAGATTAATTGATTCTTTGATGAATGCCTTGTGGCATCCATCAAAGTTCTTAACCTGAAGTCCAAAGCATGACCACGGGATTTATCCTGGCTGATGACTTTATTTAATGCGTATATTCGTTTAGGAATCATGGCACGTATTGAGCATGATTTTATCGGTGATCTTGAAGTTCCAGA
>UMFJ01006865.1_pt1 | contig 27717 bp, 22 predicted proteins | sample 1964991 | NCBI WGS metagenome assembly UMFJ01 (sample SAMEA4836044, study PRJEB28245) | human gut metagenome | biome: gut microbiome; material: fecal sample | place: Denmark | collected 2008 | reverse complement strand
CCTTCGCTAGAAAATATTCATCACAGTCATGGGAACCTTACGAAGATTGCGCCTAAAAGCACAATAATTTGAAGAGCGACTATGAAGTCCATAAAGCCTCCATAAGTATTAATTTGTCTAAGTAAATGATTTCGAAAGTATGATTAGAAAAAACCTCCCGGAGAACAACCTAGATTGTTCTCCGTTGGAAGCATAGGTTCTGAAAAAGAGCCTAACTAGAGGGTAAAGAAAGCCTTTTTAGTTAAAAGGCGATCTTCAAAGTAGCGCCGACACCATTGGATTTGATCTTGCTGCCGTAAGCACCGTAGTAAGAAACTCCTAAAGAAGCGCGTTTGCCTAACTGGGCTTCGACTCCAAGACCAACTGCTGCAACTGCGGAGAGTTTTTCACTCTGAACCTTAGCAGTGGCACCGTTGCCAAATTTGAGAGTAGATTTACCTCTTGTGTCGCCCATGAATTGGGTCCAATTCACATCGGCAACTGCCTTGAACTTGGCTGAACCAACTTCAAACGGAACCTTTGCGCGGACGCCAAGATTAGAGACCGCTAAGTTCTGGTTGTCAAATTGTGTTTTAACCGTGCCTCCGGCGTAGTTGTCGCTGACGTCATCGGCTGAAAGATGCATCCAAGACAGTCCTACATATGGTTCAACTTCGACTGTGCCGAGATTCAAACCTGTATAGGCTGCTTCAGCAAAAATCTGAGCAACGCCGGCGTTGTAGCTGGTAGACGAGCCGAAAACTTGGTTTCCATAGAATAATCCGCGTGCGGAATCTCTGTCTTGACGAGTATAGGTGAAGCCGTAGTTCAAGCGGACCGGATTCAATTTAGATTGACCGTAGATACCGAAGTGGAGATCATTGGAATCAATCTTGCCGTCGCCGCCAGCTTTAAACTTGGTCTTGCCTGCTCCGAAGAATACACCGACCTTGTTGTCTGCATTGATATCGGCCTCTAAGCCAACTAAGCCTGTATAGAAATCAGATTTCATCTTAGAGGCGGCAGCCCGATCCATCTTAGACCAGTTGCCGACTGCAGTCATCCACAAACGGGCACGACCGTTATCAACATCAGCAACCTTTGCTGCGCCATCCACTCCCATAGCTTGATCTTTAATTGCACGCGCTAAAGTCTGACCATTTGCAATAGACATGGCATTAGCCGTGACGTGCAGGTCATTGCCCAAAGATGCAAGTGTTTTGGAGGCTTCTTCCTTGCTAGAACTGATAAGACCATCGAATAAAGCATCATCTGCCATAAGAGCTTGTGCAACTGAGGCTTGATTGGCATTATTCGCATAACTTGCCAAAGTCTTGTCATTCTTTTGTAAAGTGCCGGTGATGGTGTTGCCTTCTACGGTAACGGTGTGATCAAGCAACGCATAGTCAGGAGTAACAATTGCGTTGTCTGCGCCCTCAAGTGTTTCGGCTGAGATTGTTCCGGTTTGGGGGGTACCTTCGTAAGCTAATTTGAAGGCCTCCCCATCTAAAGAAGTCACCGAAATTTGGGACCCTTGATTAAATTTGAGACTGCCAACTTGAACGTTTTGGTTGGCGATCACTGCATAAGTACCTCCCTTGTTCACTTCTATATTAGCTTTCTGAGGAGTAGCTCTGGTTACTCCGCTAACAGCGGATTGAAGTTCGCCTTTTTGAGTAAACGTATCGTTATAAGTTTCAAGAACACCAAAGGTACCGCCGTTGACTTTCACGATCCCTGATCCAAAGGATTCAGTGAAACCGTATAATGAGCCTTCCTCAACGGTACTTCCTCCGGAGTAGCTGTTGTTTCCGGTCATCACTAAGGTACCGGAACCGCGCTTGACTAAAGAGCCATTGTAAAGGCCGTTGTCAATCTTGTTCTGAATAGCGGCTGCTCGTTTGGCAAAATATTCTGCTCTCCAGGCTTTTGCATCTTCTTGGGAGATAACGTGATTCGTGAAATCAGCGTCTCCGTCCCCTACAACGAAGTTTTCCCCGAGCTCGTAGTCTCCTCCAGCGGCGATATCAGTGCCGTTCTTGGTTTTTTCCATCCAAGCTTTGTCTTCTTTTTCTCTTTGTTTAAGAGCAACTTCAGAGATGTCGTTTGTCCATACATCAAGAGGAGTAGCATTCAAGTTGTAATCGAATTTTCCAAGGAATTGGCCGGGGCCGTACATGCCTTTATCAAGGTCCGGGACGCCCCAACCCATTGCATCAGAAACTTCTCCTTCAGCCGGAGTAGTTCCGTCCTTGTTATCCCATCCTTGCATATTGGTACCATCTGCGTTTTTATGATTAGCAGTGGTAAACATGACATCGCGAACTTGAGTTGCATCCATGCTCGCATAACGAGACATGAGCACAGTCATTGCGCCTGCTACGTGAGGAGCTGACATCGAGGTTCCGCTGCTGTTCCCCCATAAAGCAGCTCCTGTGTTGGTATCTACTTTAGAACCGTAAATTCCGCTTCCGGGAGCTGCAATCGTCCACCATTTTCCTAGACCGGCTTCGTTCCAAGTGTCCATTAATTTGAACTTGGGATTATCATCTGTGAAGTCTGGGGATTTGCCTAATCCCGCTACGGCGATCCATTGGCTTTCAGCCTCTGGATTGAAGTAGGGGAAAAGCGGGCGGTAGAAAGGATTGTCAGAGTCTCGATTGCCGGTGGTAAAAATTTGAACCACTTTTGTACCCTTAACCGCATCCCAGGCTGCATCAACAAAGCTCTTGTTCATTCCATCATATTTTTTGTTGTGATAGAAGTACTCATACTCTGCTTGTGCAATTGTGTTTGTGGGGATATGTCCTGAGAAAGATACACGGATATCTCCGGCCTGAGGATTTTCAATAGTCCCGTTATTGGGTTTCTCCATAGCGGCTTGCACTTCACTAACGGTGGGTAGAGCATTAGAAGTAACCCATCTAGTCCCGTTAAATTCTTGCAATATGCCGATGCGGATGTTAGTACCCCAAGAGTTATTAATTACTCCTCCGCGTTCAGCTCCATTGGCGGCAACAAGCTTGTCGGCAAGGGACTTCCAGTTGGTGTAGAAATATTGATAATCTTGGAAAGGACCATAATTGTTGTTATCTGTTGCGCCCGTATTTCCAACTATCACGTTCGCACCCCAAGCAACGCCGTGGAATTCTGAACCGTCACGGTTTGCACCGACTGAACCGGTAACGTGAGTACCATGAGAGTCGTTTACTCCATCCATCCAGTTTCCTGTAACTTCAAAGGTTTCGCCTTTCGTAAAAGGTTGTCCCTTATTCGGAGTAGGCTGTTGGCCGGCATAAATGGTTGTAATAACTGATTGTGGATAACGGTTGCCGTCTGAACCATAAGAACCCGTGACGTGATCTCCGGTGATTCGATCAGAATTTAGGTCTGGATGGGACAGAAGTGCGCCCGAATCCATGACGCCAACTGTAACTCCCGAGCCATTAAATCCTAAGGAATAGGCGGTGGAAGCGTGCATTGCTGCAAGGCCCCAGTCTTTTTGGTATTCAGGAGTCTCCCACGTAGTTTTATCACCTATCACTCCGGTTTCAACGTATGCAGCAACTGCAGAGCCAGCACCTATAAGCATGGAAGTTGCTAGAGCAATACTCAATGCAGATTTAGATCTTTTGCCGTGAGATTTTTGAACCTCACTGGTCGTGACAAAAGCCTGTCTTGCATCGCTCCAAATTGATTTAAAACATTTATTCATTATTTCTCCTCTTGAGTATTGAGTAGCCATAAAACTCTTCGGATCGGAGGGTTTTACTTAACTACGGTAGTTATTTTTCTCGCAGAGGTGGTATTTAAATACCGAGAAAACCATGAAAAAAAGACTAACTTACAACCATAAGGTTAACTTCTTTAAATATAAAAGTTTTATTGAGAATGTATGTAATTGTTTGATTAAAATAATAAAATTTAAATTACATGGCTGAGTTCTTAGTTTTCTATTAAAACACCTACTAATTTACTAATATAAGATTCATTAAGTTCATTAAACTCAATTAAGAGATGTACGACAAACATTTAAATGTCTTTCTTACGGTTGCAAATTCTGGAAGTTTTTCGAAAGCCGCTAAAAAGCTAAAAATCACTCCGCAAGCTGTGCTCAAACAAGTGCAACTATTGGAAGAGAAGCTCGGAGTAAAACTTTTTTTAAGGACTTCTTCAGGTGTAGTTCTTACTGGGGGGGGGTAAATCAATTTTCAATGATGCAAACTATATAATTTCATTTGCAAATGAAGCACGAAAACGAGCAAGGTATATCGAGGACGGAAAAGTTAACTTAGTTCGTTTCGGTTTTTCTTGTCTAACCTCAGTAGATTATTTATCAAATATTTGGCCTTTGGTTTTGGAACGATACCCACGATTAAAGTGTGAGATAGTGCCTTTTGAGAATGATAGCTTGACGGTTTGGCAACTTTTGACTCATATGGGCGAAAGAATAGACGTTATTGCTGGTGCTTTCGATGAGGATTTTTTAGAAAGAAGAAGTTGCCAAGCTTTGAAACTCACTGAGAAACCGTTAAAGATACTTCTCTCGGTTTTTCATCCCTTAGCCTCGAAAAAAGTCCTGTCAATATCTGATTTGGAGGGGTACGAGATTTTGGTTTCGGGGGATCTATGGATGCGAAGGTACGATGCGGCGAAATCATTCTTAAGTAAAAATTCAAAAATTAAATTGACTAACTACCAGTCTCTGGAGTTTTCTCTTTTGAATGAATGTGCTAATAGCTCAACAATGATCCTCGGTTTAGACGTGTGGGCAAATAACCACCCCTTGATCACGGCTGCAGCTTTGGACTGGGATCGGAGGCTGCCGTATGGAATCATATTCTCTAAAACCCCGTCTATTCCTGTTTCAAGGTTTATCGAAATGGTGTTCCCTGCTATCAAGAAATTGGGCTTTAATCCATTCAGCCAAATATAAGCAGAATGCTAAAGAAACGGAATGAGATTTTTATATCATCACATTGAATGGAAGCTTCTTTCGCGAATTGGAACCGACATGCAGTTCGAGTTTCCTCATTTTAGTATTTCTAATATTTCCGGCATTCTTCGCATAACCAACCCTCAATAAGAGCCTTAAATTTTCGTCCTCTTTGGAATAATCGCTTCTAAAAGACGTCAATTTTTGTAGTGGTCGCCATGTGGACAAACTGGATTATTCAGCTCTTAAGGCCCTTTTGAACTATTTTTTCTCGGTTCTTTATGAGTAATCTCTCGCATTCCTCTTATCTGTCTCTTGTGGGGAATAAGGAGTAAACATTTAAACCAAAAGGGAGGCGGCTTTAAATTAGCACCTCCCGTCTCTGTCTTTCATTCAGGTCATTATCTGCCTGAACAAAAGAATTCTTTACAGCATCGAGTTACTTGCCGGCAATACTGTCGATGGCAATGCGGCCAAAGCAGATAGCTTTACCGAATGCGGTTCCGGTCATGTATGCTGCTCCGTGGACGCCTCCGGTCAATTCTCCGGCTGCATACAATGCTGGAATTGCTTCACCGAATACATTAATGACCTGAGCCTTTTCATTAATCTTCAGACCACAGTAGGTACCGATTAAAGCGGCTGTAGTCGGCATGATGTAGAATGGTCCTTTTTCTAACGGAACCGGTTTGCCAAAACCACTTGTCAAAGAAGTGCGGCCGAATTCATCTTTACCTTCCTTGATGCCTTGGTTGTATTTTTCAACGGTTTCTTTAACCTGTTTCGGATCCAAACCGGCTTTCTTTGCAGCCTCTTCAATAGTTTCGCCGAAATAGACCCATTTCTGGCCGGCAGGATCGTTGGTTAAGGCCGTCATCATTTCAACGCCTTGCGTATCATTCTTGAGGTCATAATCAAGAATGTTCTTATCAAACACCTGATAAGAGTATCCGTCTGTCTGCGCTAAGGAAGCATCCCCTTGAAGCTTGTAGGATTGAGACTCATCAGTAAAGCGTTTGCCTTCCTTGTTAATCATGATGGCGCCGCTATAGGTAATAAGGCTCATATCTTGAATGATTGTAGGTTTGAGCTTGAATCCGTAAGAGGCTTTGATGTAGGTGGTATCAAGCGTATCAGCCCCGATTGCCTGAGCCATTAAGATGCCGTCGCCTTGAGTGCCGCCGCCGGAAATGGCATCGGCCTTTGCCATGATAGGATTAAATTTAGCAAGCAATTCCGGATTTCTGGAAAATCCGCCGGCAGCAAGAACTACTCCTTTGGTAGCACCGAGAACGACATCTTTCTTATTAATGGTGGCCTTGACCCCAATGACTCTTCCAGTTCCGCATTCCGTAACCAGACGGTTGGCTTTAGCGTTAAGGACAATTTCAACTCCTCGATCGTTCGCATACTTGGTTAGGGCTTTGATTACTTCCGGAGGGTTGAAAGTATGAGAACGCGGAACACTCATGCCGGACGCGGCCATGACGCCTCTAGGATGAACGTGTAGCGTCTTAGTTAAAAAGTCATATTGAATCTTTGACATGTTCACAAAAGCTCTGACGACTTTCGGATCGTTCATGCCTTTGCCGGTCTTAATCATGTCGTTGTAGAAAATATCGGCCGTATCGGTTTTACCTTTGGCTTTTTGAAGATCTGTTCCGAAAGTAGAGAACTGACCGCCGCATAAGAGGCTTGAACCGCCGAGCAAGCCGGTCTTTTCCAATACGATGGCTTTCAAACCTAATTCGCCGGCTCTGCATGCTGCTGAGAGACCCGCACCGCCGCCTCCAACGATGACTACGTCATATTCTTTGTCAAAGCCGGCTGCATTAGCCTGCACAGAAGGAAGGGTGGCTAAAGTGCCTAAGCCGACTGTCTTCAAAAGATTTCTGCGAGATAGTGTCATAAGGTTCTCCTTGTTCAGCTTAAATGGAGCTCAGAGAAGATAACTCGTTGTTTTTTTACCTCTCTAAGTAAGATTCAGTCTAGAAAGCGAAATACGTAAGTATGTTGATCTAGATCAAACTTTTGCACGGAAAATACATTGGGTTGTTTTAAAGGGCGTGATGAGCCTATCCTTTCTTAATCTGATAAAAATTTAAAAAGACTTCCAAGGAAAAATCCAGATGCTGAGAAGAACTGTTCTCGCCTTACCCAGCTTATTTTTAAGCCCGACTCCGGCTGACAGGTTGTTATCCTCAGCTGATGCCTCGGAATTCATAAAGAAAGAAACTTCTCAGCTTCCCAAAGAAGTGGAGTTATTAATAATTGGCTCTGGGGCTGCCGGGTTATCGTGTGCTGTCCGAGCAGCAGAACTCGGCGTCAAATCTATTTTGCTCGTAGAAAAAGAACCTCTCATAGGAGGTTCAAGCAAGATGTGCGGAGGCCATTTCTCCGTCGCCGACACTGAGTATCAGAGACTTAATCATGTAAAAGATAGTCCGGAACTCTTTTATAGAGATTTGATCCAGGCTGGAGGAGCTAAAAATGATCCAAGCTTGGTGCAGAAATTCGTAGAGGCGGGAAGGGCGCAATTTGAGTTTCTTTATAAGAACAATATTAAGCCGATGAGTTTGTGGGCCTCCGGAGGTTCCGATATTCCCAGGGGACACGTTTTTAACCCGCACGAAATTGTTTTCTTCCTATTAGATAAGGCCCGTAATGCAAATGTCCAAATTGTCCCTTCGGTACGAGCCGTGGGAATTGAATTAAATCCGGCTTCTCAAGCGATGGCTGTTACGTTAGAGCATTTGGGACAAAGATTAAAAGTCAAGACGGCAGTGACAGTGTTGGCATCTGGTGGCTTCGCAAATAATCGAAAGATGCTTCAAGAGTATCTAAACGATCTAGAGAACATTCAAGTCTTCTCCGGAAACGGCAATGCCGGTGATGGTCATAAGATCGGTTTGGAATTGGGCGGTCAACTTATAGATACGGAATTTATTAAACCTTCTTACGGATTCATCAAAAATGCTGCCGATCCGAATGACTTCACCATGATCTTCTACGGAGGGGCCGTTATTCTCAACCAGGACGGCCATAGATTCGTGAATGAATCTATTTCGTATAAGGACATCGGCTTGATAGCGTTGCAGCAAACTAATGGAAGAAGTTTCATTGTGTTTGATGAAAACATTCGCTTAAGACAGTTAGAAAGCAGACCTCCGGAAGCTAAGCTTTGGGAAAATTTAAATAAGCATTCTTCACATGTTTTTTTCGCTGACACAGTTGCAGAGGCAGCTCGCAGAGCAGGGCTGCATCCTATTAATACGGAAAAAACGATACACGACTACAACGAAATGGTAGAAAAAGGAGAGGAACTGCCCTTTGGTCGTAAGTCTTTATCCGGAGGTTTCGGGAGGCCGTTAAAAATTGAAAGATCTCCTTTTTATGTCATGCCCGCATCCTCTGGAATTATGGGAACTTATTGCGGCTTGAAAGTAAATGATAGAACTCAATTATTAAGGAGCGACGGACAAATCATCCCTAATGTTTTGGCTGCTGGAGAAATCATGGGAGGTGTCCACGGAGAAAACTTCACTCCGGGATGCGGATTCGGAAAAGCTTTGGCTTTTGGAAGAGTCGCCGGTGAAACTGCTTATTCATTGATTCAGCCATGAAGAAGACACTTTTCTTTCTATTTCTTTACTTTTTCCTGACAGTTCATGCCATGGCCATGAATAGTTTGCGGCTAGGCATTGAAGAATCGGTTCTTTTAGGAAGAGAGGAACCCCTAGTAAAAGAAACGGTTGCGGCTTTGAAAAAGAGGCTGGAAAGAGAAATTATTGTCAATGTCTTTTCAACTGAAAACTTGAAGGCGGCTGTAGAAAACAATGAAGTAGATTTATTCATTTCATCAGCCTCTTTCTTTTCTTCAATGGGCAAAAGCGGCGTTAAAGATTTGGCCACGGCGGTGTCGGACAGAGCCTTAGACCCTAATTATGGTAAAAGTACTGCGGTGTTCATCAGAGCCAAAGGCAGCAATCTTTCTCATTTGGAAGATTTGAAGGAAAGAAAAGTTTTCTTCAATCCTAAATATGGAGAAGAAAATCTCTTCCTGTTGTTCGGAGAGCTCGGAGAAAAGAAAAACAACTTAGCCGAAGAATATGAGATATTCAAGAAAGGCATAATTAAAAAAGACATTAGTATTGACCGACAAATTGAAGGACTTCTCCATGGAGATTGGGACGCAGTGATTCTTCCGGGTTGCCAATTAGAAACCGAATCGGAAAAATTACCCATTTCTTCATTAGCGATAGACGTCCTCCAGCCAAAAATTCACTCAAATCTGCGATGTGTTCACTCCACGGCCCTTTATCCGAATATTACGATTGGTACCTTACCTTCTGTGTCTGCTAGTTTGTCTCGGCAGCTGAGTATTATTCTTTTGAGTTTGCCTCCGACCAAGCAAGGAATGCTGTGGGGAACGGCCTCTGATTTCTCTCAAATAGATAAGGTTCTTAGGCTAATTGACAGAGATGCTAATGCGTCTGATCGGAAGTGGTCTTTTTCTAGAGTTCTAGCTGAATATTGGTTTGTGTTTTTAGGAGCACTAGGACTGGTAATTGGCCTTCTTCTGCATTCGGTTCGATCCGAACATTTAGTGCAAAAACGCACTGCCCAGCTTACAGCTTCTCTTAAAAAGCAAGAACAGCTGAAGAAACAAGCGGTACTAACGGAAGAGAAGTTAGGAAAGCTGCAGAGGCTGGGAACAATTAGTCAGATGAGCAGTCTATTCGCGCATGAACTACGTCAGCCTTTGAATGCAATCAGGTGCTATACCTTCAGCTTGACCCGGTTGCTCAAAAAAGAAAAATTAGATCTGGAAAAATTTCAAAAAGGGTTGACAGAAATAACGGAACAAGTAATCAGGGCAGACGATATTATTCAGAAAGTTAGGGACTACGTAAAAAATAAAACCTCTTGTCCCCAGCTCTTTCATTTGAAACCATTGCTTGTCCATACGATTAAAATTTTTGAAATTTCTCATAAAGAATGCAGATTTGATCTAACGGGAGTTCAAGATAGCGAACTTTACGGTGAACCTTTAGAGGTCGAATTGATTTTTTCAAACTTAATAAAAAATGCTTATGAGGCGGTAATTCCAACACAGATTCCTTCCGTTTTTATAACAGCTCAGCCTCAATCGTCAGGCTTCTTAGAAATTAAGGTCTGGGACAACGGCCCATGGATACCGGATGATAAGTTTCAAACTTTTGATCAGGGCTTGAAATCTACAAAAGCGGATGGACTCGGCTTAGGTCTTTCAATTGTTAGGACGTTTGTTGAGAAATCCGGAGGCAATTTAGCTCTGTCAAGAAGTGATTTGGGCGGCTTATTAGTAACGTTTACATTACCTATAGCAAAGAAGAATTAAGAAATAAATATGAACACAAAAATCAGAGATATCGCGGTTATTAGAGTTGTTGACGATGACGAAGATGTCCAAAAAGCTATTCGCTTTTTGTTAGAGAATGAAGAGTGGAGGGTTCAAGTTTATTCCAGCGGTGAGCAGTTTTTAATTAATGAGGCCTCCTCGGTTCCGGGTTGTATTATCTTAGACATTCAAATGGAAGGGATGAGCGGACTGGAAGTTCAAAGAGAACTGGCTGTTAGAGGTTCCACTGTTCCTGTGATTTTTTTAACAGCCCACGGAGACGTTCCGATGGCGGTTGAAGCGATGAAGTCAGGGGCGTGCGATTTTTTGCAGAAACCTTTAGATCCGGAGAAGTTGCTTGATTTGATTGAAGTTCTTGTTGCTAGAGATGTCTCTGAGCGAGAGCTAAAGATTCCATATCCTGAAGCCAAACGAAGGTTCGATAGTCTTACTAACAGAGAAAAACAAATTCTTTCCTTAGCCTTAAAAGAGTTAAGCAATAGAGAAATTGCTGAAGCACTAGACTTAAGTAAACGGACTGTAGAGACCCACAGGCAAACGGCATATAGAAAACTTGGAGTATCAAATGTAAAAGAGCTGGCGGTTGCGGTAGAGAACTTCATGTAGATGGAGGTAGAAGTTTTACCCAAAACGTATCTTGCAGAATTTTCTCTTACTGTGGAATTTTTGCTGACGTCGCTATTGGGTTTATGAACCCTCGTCATGTGTGTTTTTCCCGAGTGCCTCTGGAATCCGTAAAGGATTCCGGAAAGAGATAGTGGACAAAGACGAGAAAGATTGAAAAAATAGCCAAATTCCTGGCTCGCCCCTAAATCTGTTAAAACAACCAGGCTCGGTTTCGGAAGTGTTCGTCTTGTCAGCCCATACGGGCGGACAAGACGGAACTATTCCTTCAAAAGGGGGAGGTCATTCAAACTAACACACCATTATTTAAAGGCATCTTCAGCCGCATCTCAACAGTTTCCGATCAGGGACGCAGTCCGATTCACAGTGCTTCGGGTTATTCATCGTTGTGCTAGAAAAAACTGCGAATCTAAAAGTGAATATTATCTGGATTGCCCCAATCCGTTTCTTCTGTTGGATCTTCTAATTCAGTATAATCATCCTCAAATTCTATGAAAAGCATGATATCGCCAGTGGCAGATATTTTCTTGGCTTCAAATTGAAAGGGTGGTAGACCATCAATCTCATATGTTTCAGGTACAGAGAAAGTAACTTCAGAAGCTGAGAGTACTTGATCATAAAAATCCTGAGGAAGTTCGTAGCCTTTGAAAAGCAACTTTCTTAATTTCAAGGCCCGCTGAGAAAGACTCGACCACAACACGAATCCATCCCTTATGCAAACAACGCCACACCTGCTATTGGTTAATTGGGTGAAACGTATTCCAGCGGCAGTGAAGGAAACACTATACCTGTTGGCCAAGACTCTCAGTGTATCTATCGACAGCTCCGTATGCTCTATTTGTTTTCGGAAGTCGTCGGCTGGCATCAATAACGTAGAGGCAAACTCGTTTGCTTGTTTCTCTCGAAGGCTAGCTTCTGGAGAGTATATGCTTTCAAATGAACATTCAATAATGGATAACTTTTCTCGATGCAAAAGATAATGACCAAATTCATGAGCCAGAGAAAAATTGTACCTTCCTAAATTGTTAGGATTTTTCTTGACTAAGATTATCCAAGAATCTGTCTTATCATCCAGAGTAATCACCCCTTCAAATTTATCGGGCAGATTTTCGTTTGCAAGAATGTTAATTCTCTCTCGGCGTGCTTTCGCTATTTCTAGGGCAAGGGTCCGCACGTCAATCGGATAAGCATCTCCCATTCCCGCTTTCCAAATCTTCGCCATACGGATGGCCATTTTTTTGGGAGAAGTTGTAGTAGCTTCATGACTCATGATCTTATTGCCGAGATAATCTTTTTAATCATTTCACGGTCTTTTTCACTCATAGCATCAATTTCTCTAAAAAGAGCATTGGACGTTAAGTCTTCTGGTTCTTCGTCAGAAATAAGCTCGGTAACGTTTACGTGCAAGGCATTCGCAATCTTTTTGAGTTTATCCAGGGAAGGATTTGTATCTTTATTTTCTAACTCCCATATGTAGCCTTTAGAAGAACCTGTTGCCTGTGCTAATTCCTCTAACGTTAAATTGGCTTTTCTTCGCAAATCTCTAACTTTTTCGCCTAGTTTCATGACTAAAAAAATAACGATAAAAAAAACTTAAAATACATTTATAAATTGACATGCTAAAAATTTTAGCGTAAATTTAATCATACAGATATTTCGATATTTGTTGTTCTTTTTATAATTATTTTTTTTGGAGGTGTAATGATGAAAAGAAATCAGCATGTTGTGTTAAAGGGGAGCAAATGGGCGGTCAAAGATACGACCCGCACTGAGCCTACAGCATTTTTTGCTACCCAATCAGAAGCAATTAAGTTTGCGGAAACAGAGGCAAAAAAGTATAGCTCTGATACAAAAATTCATGGCAGGGATGGAAAGATCCGGGCTGGCAACAGTTACGGAAATGATCCATGCCCACCAAAGGATTCGAAATAATACAGGAGGTAAAAATGAATACCGATAAATTTTGGTTTGGCTTCTTTCTTGTTGGATCTTCTGTTGTGGCTTTTCTACAACTTTATGATTTAATTATTAAAGACCATAGGTCGTCGAGTCTTCATAGTCAATCCTTCCAGCTAATTTTAGGGCGATCGAAATATCAGAATTATTAGTACGCTGGTAAAGTGGCTTATCCTGAAGACCTACCATAATTTCTCTATAGAAGAGGTCTCGGAGATTATTTGTTTTCTGAACCCCGTTATAGTGCACAAACCTATGATTAGGATCCGTCGACGAAAAAACAATAGACTTATGAGAGAGCATTTCTAAGGGCCTGAGATTGTGACAAGTAAAAATTAGCTGCCCCTTTCCACCATCTTGAATTAAAAACAATAATTCACCTAATAGGTACTCAAAGATTCCGGAGTCAATCTCATCTATAGCAACTGTTATGCCTTTCCGGTTGTAGACTAAGATGAGGAGCTGAAGAATAGAAATAATCTTTCTAATTCCCTCAGACTCATATTTCAAGGGAAATTTCTTCCCTCCTCTTAAGGAACTCAGATAGACAGCACGGACTTCTTCTCCTTTTTCGTTCACATCTGTTCCTTTTTCTTCTAGCCTGAGTTCCATTCCGGGAATTAACTGAGTAAGGACAAGGTTAAGTTGTGAAACTAACTTTCTAAGGATCGGCAAAGCAGTTCCAGGGACTTTCTTATACTCTCCCAAGTCAAAAGAAAACATCCCATAGTTCAACTCTTTTTTATGGTGAAGGTTAAAGGGGACAGGAAGAAGACCAAGAGTGTTCAATGCTGATTCTCTTGTTGTTACGACAAATAAATTTTGGATGGCATAGCTTTGAAGGACTTTGATTATTAGGAAGACAAGTTTCGAATCTTCTTCTTCAAATTCATTAAGAAAAGTTAAGAACTTTGAGGAAAAAAGATATGACATGGACTTGTCGTAAGTCTTTTCTCTTTCAATGATTAAAGGAGCAGTTTGCGGACCTTCTGTTTTCTTAAGAAGTTTAGGGAAATATTTTTTCGGTGTTGCGGAAAGTAACGTATTAGGGTCTCGAGAAATTGTGATAGTCAGAGCAGTTTTGCCTGTACGTGGAATTTTTAAATACTCATCGATGATATTGGGAACTGAGATAGTCTGAATGTCATTTTTTTCAGTAAAAATTTCCTCCTGAGCTTGCGAGAGCTTGAACCCATAAAAAACAGAGTATGAAAGGTCACCAGATTCTTTGCTTTGGAGTTCTAATTCAAAGACAAATTCTGCATTTTCTTTATCCTTGTAAATTTTTTCAGCAAAATCTCTTTTTATTCGCAGAGACATCATAAGAGATTTTAAGATTTCTAGTGACTCAATGACGCCAGTCTTTCCTGTCCCGTTTTGTCCGAAGATGCCCAAAAGTTCAGCCGCCCCTGGTCGATTCCCTGTCTTGAGAGAAAGTTCTCCTTCTTCGATGTTCTTAAAGTTTTTAATAGATATCTTTTTTATGGAGACATCAAATTCGCGCTCGATAATCATGATAACTCACTAACAAAACATATATTTTCTACGGATTATTTATCTTTATTGAGTAATTTTACTTTTTTTATTGTTGAAAATAAATATTTAATATGTTTAATTGCTAATTTGTTACAGATGAAGTCGTGTTTGTTTCATTGAAATGCTTTGGGACGTAAGAAGGAGAGGTTAGAAAAATTCTTGCAAATGCTCGTTTCTTTGACTCTTACCAAAAAGAGGTGATGTTTGGGTAAAAAGGTGGGTTCCTTGGGATACCATTTCTATACTCTGGAACAAAAGGAGTATGGAAATGTCACCAGCGGCTCATTTACATATTCTTATCAGATCCAGTAGCTGATATAAAGTTGGTAAAAATTAATTCAATGATTTAACTAAAGGTCGGAGTGCATCTTTGGCACCGGCCTTTTTCCCTTGAAGTTCTCAAAGAGAGGAAGGCTTGCCTTCAATCATGGCTTTGAGAATTTTGCAGGACTCCTCAACACTCTTCTTGTTTAGGGCTGCAAGCAGGGAATCACAAAGTTCGGCCCGTTTTTCGTAATACTCTTTGGGCAAATCTTTAATTAAATGTTGAGTTGACTGAAAGTAGGTTCGTACCACTCCGGCGAAGACTTCCATGACACGGTTGCCGCAGCTCCTTAGCATTAACAGATGGAACTCCATTAAGTAGGCGTCAGCTTTTGTAGGTTCAGATGCATGAGTTCTGATGCTTTGAGCTAAAGATCTCATCTGAGCCTGTATGGCAGGTGTGAGTCTTTGAATAACAAAAGGAATAACCGAAAGTTCAATCATAAGTCGTGCTTCGTTGAACTCCAATTCATCGAACCCTGCGAGCTTCAGTTGCTCCAGAATATTCTGCGTCATGTCATGGGTGGCTTGACGTTTGAAGAAAGTTCCTCGTTTTTTTTGACGATCTAATACCCCCATTTGAACCAGTAGATCGAGTGCTTGTCTGGTTTTATAACGAGTAAGGCCAAGCGCTTCTATAAGTTCGTCTTCGCCGGCAACTTTGTCTCCCGGTTCAGGATGATTCCGAAAAAGATAACTCTGGACTTTTAAGAATTCTTCTGATGTAGTTGTCAAGGGCATGGCTTTCTCCTTGTTCGTATTCTAAACACGATACAGGACCGATGCTTTAAGCTATCGGCCCTGTATCGTTTTTCTTAGAAAACAAACTTAGCGATGACGTAACCAATCACCAACTGACTTAAAGTTGTAACAATGCCTGGAAGCATGTAGCTGTGATTGAATACGAATTTGCCGATTTGTGTGGTTCCGGTTCTGTCAAAGGCTACGCAGCCGATAATTGCGCCGCCGGCAGGAATGACAAAGTATCCGCTTACCGCCGGGAACATCCAGACCAAATCAGCAGGAGCGATGCCTAGACCGATGCCCATGGGAACTAATGCTGTTACTGTGGCTCCTTGAGAAAAGAGAACGCCGGAAAGAATGAAGAGAGCGACTGCGAAGAGGATCGGTGCAGAGGCAATCATGTTTCCGAACTCAGAGACAAACATCGGTTTATAGAAATTAAAGAATGTCGCTGTCAGCCAAGACACTCCATAAACCGCAACCATACCGATCAAACCGGATCTGAAAACGGAACCGTCAGCCAGTTTTTTAGGCTCAACGTTAGCAATGACCATGATGAGACCTGCACAGCAGAGCATCACGATTTGAACCATATTTGGAATGGAGAGTCTGGACACTTTTCCTGCGGTTTCCCAAGAAGGAAGCAAATTCGGGAAAGAGCCGAAGAAGACAACGGCCAAGATGCCCAATGCGAATACTACGACACCTCGTTTTGCGTTGGGAGAAAAACTCTTGCTGTCAGTGCTGATTTCTTTATCCTGGAACTCACCGCTCATTACTCGGCGTTGGAATTCAGGGTCATCGGCTAATTCTTTGCCTTTCTTGAACATGAATGCACAGCCGATTAATACTCCGATTAAGCAGGCCGGGATGGAAACGGCAAAAATTTGAAGCGGTGTAACTCCTTTAACAGCTAAGAGAGCAATCATGGCGCCGGTAGCGGCAGACATCGGAGATCCTGTGATGCCGGATTGTGCTCCGATGACTGACATGGTTAACGGCCGTTCCGGTCTTACTCTAGCGCCGATTGCAACTTCAGCGATTACCGGGTACACGGAGAAAGCAACATAGGCTGTTCCACAGAAAAGAGTGAATAAATAGCAGACCAAGGGGCCCATGAAGGTAATGTTCTTCGGATTACGCCTCAGAAGTTTTTCTGCAATACTGACCAGAAAATCCAGACCTCCGGAGCCCTGCAGGATTGAAGCACAGGTAATGACGGCGGTGATGATTAACAAAACACTGACCGGTGGCGCACCTGGTTTCATTCCGAATACGAATACTAATACGGCAAGGCCGATGCCGCCGCCTGCACCCAGACCGGCTCCGCCCCATTTGGCACCAATGAAGATGGCGATAATGACGACGGCTAATTCCATCCAAAACATCATGTCCATCATGCTTCTCCTATAAAGAGGTTTTGAGATTAAAAATGTTAAAAAGCTCTTTCCTGTTCGGTATCACAATGCCCATGATTAACAGAATCATTCCTACGATTCTGAATGTGGGTATTTGCTCGCCAAGCAGCAAAGCGGCAAAACTAATTGTGAAAATGGGTTCAAACGAGCAGAAGATTCCGGCCTGAGTTGCTCCTAAAAGCTGTACCGCTCTGGAAACAAAAATGGTAGAAAAGACTGTTGAAATGAGTCCGTATCCTCCGGTTACTGCGAGTTGGGTTCCGTTGAAATCCAAAATGTTGAGAGGATTGTGGAAAAAGGAAAGACCGATTGTTGCAAATAAAAGAGTTAGAAAAGTAATTTGATATGCGGAAACATTGACCGCCAGCTGCTGAAGGGACAGCAAGTAAACCGCATACATCACTGTCGATAAGAATCCTATAGCTAGCGCTGTAAGCGTGATGTGCAATTCAAAAGCATCTGAAAAAATACAAACACAAGCCAGCAGGATAAAGATGATGGAAATTAGTTGACTGGCTTGAATTTGCTTGTGAAAAACCACGCTGTTTACGCTAAGAATGATCAGCGGATAAACGTAAGTTATCAAACTCATCATAGAGGCGGGAATATCTTTCAGCGCGTAAACATATAGAAGGTTTAGCGGCAGAAGAATGCCTAGTCCGATAAAGAGTGAACTTTTAATTAACGATTTGCTGAAGCGGAAGAACCTTGGCTGAAGGAACGGGCCTATCAACGCAAGAGCAATAACTGCAAAGATGAAACGGCCATGCAGTATTTCTATGCCTTGAAGCTGGGAAGCATATCCAAGTTTTGCAAACACAGGATTAAGGCCGTAAGTTATTGCACTAAGCAATGAAAAAAGAATGCCCGCTCCAATTGTGTTGGACGTAATGTCCCGTACGTTGAATTGCTTTCTCATGGTCTACACCAGAACTAAGACAAGAGTTCTTCCACTAGTTGATTAAGTTGTTTATCCGAGTTTTTGATGGGCTTTATCCAAGAATTCTTCGGCATGTTCGAGCTGGACTTTGACAGCTTCCGGCGAAGTTCCTCCGTAGGATTTGCGGGCGCCAACGGAATGCTCCAAAGAAATTTCTTTAAAGATATCTTCAGTAAACAAATCGGATTGCTGTTGAAATTCTTCCAACGTTAAGTCATCGAAAGTTTTATCTTTTTCAACGCAATACCTAACAGTTTGACCCACAACTCGATGAGCATCTCTGAAAGGCATGCCTTTCTTAACCAAATAATCAGCCATGTCCGTAGCGGTGGAGAATCCATGAGACGCGGCTTGATAAGTGCGTTTGGCATTGATCTTCATCTTACGGATCATCGGAGCCATTACCTTCATGGTGTTTTGCCATAAATCGATGGTTTCGTAAGACAAGAACTTGTCTTCCTGCATGTCTTTGTCATAGGCAAGCGGAATGCCTTTCATCATGGTCAGCATTGCCTGGAGATAACCGTACATACGACCGGTTCTTCCCTTGATGAGCTCGGCAAAGTCACAATTCTTTTTCTGCGGCATGATGGAAGAGCCGGTTGTGAAATCATCAGAGAGTTCAATGAACTTATATTCTTGACTGGCAAAAATGATAATTTCTTCGCATAGACGCGACATATGCATGTAACTCAGGGCAGCGATAGAGGCAAATTCAATGCAATAGTCTCTGTCGGCTACAGTGTCAATACTGTTTTCGGTGGGTTTTTCAAAACCTAATTGTTTTGCGGTAGACCAACGGTCGATAGGAAAATCAGTGCCTGCTAAGGCAGCTGCGCCTAAAGGACATTCGACTAAGCGGTCTAAGAAGCTTTGAAGTCTGTCAAAGTCTCTCTTGAACATCCAAAAATATGCCATCAGCCAATGGCTGGTTAACACTGGTTGGGCAACTTGAAGATGAGTAAATCCAGGCTGAATAGTGCCGAAATTTTTCTCAGCTTGTTCATAAAGGCTTTTCTGGATTTCCAGTAAGAGCTTCTGGCATTCTTTGGCGGCATCACGGAAGTAGAGATAGCTGTCTACACAGCATTGATCGTTTCTGCTTCTGCCGGTATGAAGTCTTCCGCCGGCTGGGCCAATCAACTCAGTCAGTCTCTTTTCAATTGCCATATGAATATCTTCGTCTTCAGCATTGAATTGGAACTTCCCGTCTTTAATCTCTTGACCTACTTGGTGAAGGCCAGCTTTAATTTTCTCAACATCTTCTTGAGCAATAATGCCTGTTTCACCAAGCATTGTTACGTGAGCGAGGCTTCCTTGGATATCATACGGGCAGAGTCTGGTTTCAACTTTAATAACGGCACCAAACTCTTCGACAAATTTTGCTGGGACTTCTGAAAATCTTCCACCCCACATTTTGTTTGACATAACAGTCCTCCTGGGTAAATTAAAAAGTTTCCAATTCAAAGAAAACTAACTGCGATAAGGAAATTTTAAAATGTTGCTTTTATCGATAAATTTGTTATTTTCCTGTGGGGTTTTTGAACAATATTGTTATTGGATTTATTGATAACTATTTGAATATATAAATGTATATTTATTTATAAAGAATATTGATTTATCGATAAATAAGTAAGAACAGCGCTGTAAAACAGCATATCTGCTCTCTAAATCTTTACGAAATTTTTTTTTTGATGTCTTGTTGTAGAGAACATTGATAGGTCTACGCAAAGAGGTAAATGAGTGCTGAATCGGATAAAGAAGCAGTAAGTTTTTACATTGCTCATGCTTCTCTAAAGATAAAGGCATTGTTCTTCTGTTAATTTGACTGAGTTCCGACTTTGTAGGATAAATACGCTTTGAATGAAAGCAGGAATAGTCTGCGAAGAGGATTATTTTGTACGTAGAACACAAGAAGTTGCGGAAAGGAACGTTGAATAAATGAGTCGGAACTTATTAGTGACAGGAGGAGCAGGATTTATCGGCTCTTGCTTTGTTTCCCGGCAAATAACCGCAGGGGATCGAGTCCTGGTTCTGGATAACCTCACCTATGCCGGGCATCTTGTTAATTTGGAGCAGGTCCTGCATTCTGCAGATTTCTCTTTTGTTCACGGTGATATTGGCGATGCAGAGGTGGTTGCACGTTGTCTCAAAGAATTCCATCCGGATGCAATCGTGAACTTTGCAGCGGAAAGCCATGTTGATCGTTCTATTCACAGTGCTGAGGATTTTGTTAGAACCAATGTCTTGGGAACTGAACAACTTCTTAGAACGACAAAAGATTGGTGGCAGGGACTGAAACCCGAAGTTAGGAAAGATTTTCGATTCCTTCATATTTCTACTGACGAAGTCTACGGCTCGCTCGATAAAAATTCGGCTCCTTTCACAGAAAACTCTTCTTATGCCCCGAACAGTCCTTATTCCGCCTCAAAAGCTTCTTCAGATTTTTTCGTGAGGTCTTATTTCAAAACTTATGGTCTTCCAACGTTAATTTCGAATTGCTCAAATAATTACGGGCCAAGGCAGTATCCGGAAAAGCTAATTCCGTTAATGGTCTTGAATGCCGTTTCAAATAAGCCGCTGCCGATTTATGGAACCGGCTTAAATATTCGCGATTGGATTTACGTAGAAGACCATTGCGCGGCGTTGGAACTCATTCTCTCCGGAGGAAGGATAGGGGAGGCCTACAACATTGGAGGCGAATGCGAAAAATCTAACCTTGAGATCGTCCAGTCGATTTACAAAATACTTGACGAAGTTAAGCCTAAGTCAGATGGAACTTCCTACGGCACGCAGATAAAGTTTGTCGCCGATAGACCGGGGCATGATTTCAGATATGCCATTGATTCGGCCAAGATAAAAAAGGAACTAGGTTGGAGGCCGAGACACTGTTTCTCGGAAGCTTTAAGAAAGACCGTTCTGTGGTATTTGGACCATTCGGAATGGACAAGGCAGATCATGGATGAGGATTATCGCAAATGGCTTCATCAGCAATACCAAGATTTCGATAGCTCAAAACCTCTCGAACAAAAGGACTAAAAATGCAAGTTGAAGAACTTCCTATCAAAGGCGTGCTGAAGCTGACTCCAAAAATCTACAAAGACAACCGCGGTCTTTTTCTGGAGACTTGGCAAAAGAAAAGATACGAAGAATTCGGCGTTCCAACAGAATTTGTTCAAGATAATCTTTCTATTTCTTCCAAGAATGTACTAAGAGGCTTGCATTTCCAGAAAGAACATCCGCAAGGTAAATTAATTACTCTGCTCAAAGGAAAAATTTTCGACGTAGTCGTTGATTTCCGCAAAGATTCTCCAACTTTCGGTCAGTGGGCCGGTACCTATCTTTCAGCAGAAAATTTCGAACAGCTTTGGATTCCGCCCGGGCTAGCTCACGGATTTCTTGTTTGCTCTGACGAAGCGCTGTTTAACTACAAATGCACCGAATACTACTATCCGCAGGATGAGAAGACTATCCTCTGGAATGATCCGACCTTAGAGATTGAGTGGCCCTTGTCGGCTTTACCGATTTTAAGTGCTAAAGATGAGTGCGGGACATCCTTTGAGGCAGAAGCTAAGTAAAGAAAAAAAGGAGGAGGAAAAAGTCGGGAATGTGCCTCCTCCCGTAGTACAAATGATCTAATAAAGATTCAATAGGTTAAACGGCCTCTGCCAACGTCTCTTTAGTTGCAGCGGCTTTAATAGCCTTTCTTCTCTTCAACAAAGAATGCATAACGGAATACAGAATCAAACCGATCATGATGAGGCAGATTGGACTTGTCATGATGCCGGTTGTTAATCTGAAAATGTCTCCTTGGACCAGAGCTAAAGCCCTTGCCAGTTCGCTCTCAGCCATGGTGCCGAGAACGAGTCCCAGAACTAACGGCTCGCGGGGCAAATTGAAGTACTTCATGAAGTTGCCCAAAGCACCGAACGCAATCATGACCCAAACCTCTACCATGGAACCGTTGACGGCATAGGAACCAATAACTGACAAACCAATTACCAAAGCTGCCATGATTTCTTTAGGCATTTGAAGCAGCTTGACGCAGTATTTGGCGCAGAAAATGCCGATTGGTATGAAGGCAATGTTGGCAATGAATAAACTGAAAATGAAGCTGTAGACGATTTCCGAATTATCTGCAAATAAGCTCGGTCCCGGCTGAATTCCATGAATCATCAGGCCGGAGATTAATACTGCGGAAACAGCATTACCCGGGATGCCTAAGGTGAAGGCGGGAACTAAAGAGCCTCCGACGACGGCGTTATTAGAGACTTCGGAGGCAATCACGCCTTCAGGACATCCGGTCCCGAATTCTTCTGGTTTTTTTGAGCTTTTTCTGGCATCGTCATAGGCGATGAACGAAGCAATCGACTGACCTGCACCGGGAACAATTCCGATGATGATGCCGATGATAGACGCTCTGAGAGTCAGCATCTTGTAGTGCAAAAGCTCCTTCATCGAAGAAAATATCCCTGATACTTCTACTTTTCCGCTTGAAGCGGCGGCTCCTTTTTCTTTGAGCATGCTCACCACTTCCGGAAGAGAGTACAGACCAATAAGAGCCGTCACCAAAGATAGTCCGTTAAACAATTCCGGTAAATCAAAAGTAAATCGTGCTTCTCCCGTAATCGGATGCATGCCGACAATAGAAAGGAGTAAACCGAAGATGCCGGCAATAACGCCTTTGATTAAATTTTTTTCAGAAAGAGTCGCAATAATGGCAACCCCGAAGAGCGCCATGACGAAGTATTCTTGCGGTCCGAACTCTAAAGCTAGAATGGCTAAAGGAGGAGCAAGAAAAAGAAGAGCAAAGACGGAAATCAAACCTCCGATCGCTGACCCGATGGTCGAAAGAGCTATAGCTCTTGAGGCTTGACCTTTCTTGGTCATCGGGTAACCGTCAAGCAGCGTGCAGCAGTTCGATGGGGTTCCGGGAATGTTCAGCAAAATGGCACTGATGGAGCCGGCATAGCTCGATGAGGCATAAATTGCGCCTAATAAGGCTAAGCCCATGGCAGGATTCATGCCGAAGGTAAACGGAACTAGGAGCGCAACTCCCATCGTGCTTGTTAAGCCCGGCAAAGACCCGACAATGACGCCGAGAACTGTGCCGACAAGAACCATGACAAGCATGCCTGGCTCAAAGGCCTGTCCCAAAGAAGAAGCAATGACAGAGAAATCCATGGCGGCCTCCTACAGACCGAAGAGCTCGCCCATCGGAAGACGAGTGCCGAGCACAACCGAGAAAAACAGATAGACGATGCCTAGGAAGACAGCTGCCGCCAGCAAGTACTGTTTTGCGCTTTTCTTCCAATAGCCGAATGTCAGCATGAATATTAAAAGAAATAGACAGGTGGCCGGATAGTAGCCGATCCAAGGAATCGATAAGGTGTAAAGACTCACGAAAGCAAGAACGAGAAGAGGAAGGAAGCTTTTCTTCTCGAACTTGTCGGAAATCAAAGAAAGCTTGCTGAATAACGGAACTACTCGAACAAAGTTAATGGCGGAGAAAAGCATGAACAGCCAGCCGAGGAATACCGGAAATTGTCGTGATTCCGGCTCGTAGCTATACGCTTGCCATAGAACTAAACCGCCAGTTGCTAAAAGCAGAACCGCTAAAGTGCACTCTTTCTTGATTTCTTTTGCTTCCATGACTTCGTCTCACACTGTGTTAAAACAACTCTTTGTTTTCAGCGACAAGCTTGGATGTTTGGTTCACGATAGCTTGTGTTTCTTTGGAGCCTTTGAACCCGATATCAAGTTTCATTTTCTTCGCCTCAGCTAAGAATTCCGGGTCTTCGCAGATCTTCTTGATGCCGGCTTCAAGTTTGGCTTTGGCATCAGCCGGCAAGCCTTTAGGTGCGCAGATGCCGCGGATGGCAGCTCCGACCGGAGCAATTGGTTTTCCGAAGGCTTCGGCAGCTGTCGGAATGTTACCGACTTTCTGATCGGAGAATGCCACCAGTATTCTTAAGCCGTTGGCAAGCTGTTTATCCGCGGCAGAAAGCGTGGAAGCACATAAATCTACTTTGCCGCCCATTAAGGCAGTCAATGCTTTTCCGGAGCCGTTAAACGGCACAAAGTTTGTCTTAAATCCGCCGTCTTTTTCTGCAAGAAGATGCTGTAGCTGAACATTGGACTGAGGACCGTCTCCGGCAACATTTAATACTTTTGTTTTAGCTGCTTTAACAACGTCTGCGGCTGATTTGAATGGGCTGTCGTCCTTAACGACCCAAACAATCGGATCGGTTTGCACCGCTGCAACAAAATCAAAATCATCCATCGCAAAAGGTACGTTCTTGCGCAGTTCTTTGATCATGATCATGGAGGGCAGGGAGGCTGCGCCGATGGTATATCCGTCCGCTTTAGCTTTAGCCAACAATGTCCAGCCGATTTGCCCGCCGGCACCGGGCTTGTTGTCAATTGTCAAAGTCTGCCCAAGATGCTTCTGAGCATACTTGCCCATGACGCGCAGAAGAATGTCGTTTCCGCCGCCGGCACTAAACGGCACGATGGTTAAGATTGGTTTGGCAGGATAAGCATCCGCAGCCACGGAAACTGACCCGAAGCAAGTCAAAGAAAGAAGAGAAGCAGCCAAGAGGCCTGCGGTAATTGTTCTGCGTTTCATTTGTATAGTCCTTGAAGATTTACGGTATAGGTGAAGATTTAGTTAAACGAGAGGTTTGTCTTTGTCGAAAATGACTTTGCCGTCAGCCACAATGGTCGGATGCCACATGATGAGGTCGTAATGGCACGGAGCTTTTGTTACGCCCCCCAATGTCAGGCTTGTGCCGATGCCGATATGGCACGTGCCGAGTACCCCTTCGTCTTCGAGCATGATTCCGCACATCCTGCATTTGGGATTGAGGCCGATCCCAAGCTCTGCAATGTTGTAGCTGTTTTTATCGCCGTGGCAGGCAAGATCCTTTTTAAGGATTTCTGCAGCTCTGCCGCCTTTGATGTCGGTAATAAAGCCTTTTTCTACTTTGCAGATTACCGGTTCGTCAACTAAGCCGATGCCAAGATAAGGAATGGACGCATCGCAAACGATAACGCCTTCTGCAGTTCCTTCAATAGGCGTTGTGTTGGCTTCAATAGTCGGAATAGTAGAGAATTGACCTTTTTCTACAACGCAATACAAAGCGTTCCCGCGTCTTCCTCCGGTCTTGAACGTGAGGTCCGTACCTCCCGGAGAGGTCACATGAATCTCGTTTGCGTCTTCCAAGGCTTTTGCAACGGCAATGCAAGTCGGTTTAATTTGGTCAAAATTCGCCTCAATGCCGCCGTGCATCATGACTTCAGGAGTGAAATCGGTCATGACGATAATGCGTGCGCCGGCTGCCGCCGCGTCTTTAACCGCATGAGTGTGTGTGATGGAATAGCTGACCGGAACAATAACAACGTCGGCTTTTTTCATGGCCGCTGCAACGGCTGCCGGAGGCTCTTCTCCTGCACGTTTTCTAGGCTTCATAGACATCACCATGACTTCGCCGCCTCGGTCGCAGGCGACGGATGCTACAGCCTTTGCAATATCAGTTTTTGCGTAGTCTGTAACGATCAGAACTTGTTCGCCGGTCTGAACTTTTGTGGCGACATCGACTAAGGTTTTTGCGCCTTTCAACATCAGAAGATCTTTCATTTCTTTTCCTTAAGATTGAACAGATTTGGTGCAAAGTGCACTAAAGAGGTGCAGATAATTCACCAACTTGAATAATTTTTTGGTGCGTATTACTAATTTTTGATTGAGAAGCTGGCCTGGAGGGTCCTTGTGGGACTAAACATGGCATATATCAGGTTTGCTTCCTATAGAGGATTAAGCAATTTGTATGCCAAGTATTTGGGATAATGGAAAGTTCTAGGGGATGACTTTAAGAATTTTTTAGAAAGACCAGAATCAAAGGAGATTTTTTACGCAAATGTAAAAAAAAGAGAAATTTCGTTTGGGAGATTAAATGGGGCGTATCTGAAAATGCCGTCGAGGCGTTAGCCTTACCGACGGCTGGTGACGGGATTGCTTACAACCCCAATCTCTTTGAGGATTCTAGCATAGCGAAGTTTATCCCGTTGATTTAACTGAAGGTTTTCTTATTCAAAACTGAGCTCTCCTCTAGCAGGTAAAAGAAAGCGCCGCAAAATCTTAAATAGATTCTGCGACGTTTATGAATGAATCTTGTGTGAGATTATTCTTGTTCGTATGTACCGGCTTCAACAGCTTCTACTGTGGCTTCTTTAAGTTCTTTTGCTTCTTCAACTTTCGGGTCTACCGGTTTTTCTTCAGGTTTCTTGTCTTTTTCTTTGTCTGTAGAGCAGCAGCAATTGCATCCCATGGTTGTCTCCTTTTATAGGTTATGGGTAAATCCCATTTGTTAACAAGCTAAGTATATATCAGTATTAGTACTGAGAAGAAATTACCCTTCCCAAATTAGGAAGAATTGCTCCGTTCGCCTCTGAGACGCATGATTTTGAACTAGGCATCTAAGTATTATGTTTTTTAAGTAAAGCAAGAGACATCGATGAAGCTAAGACTGCAAGCCAGCTTAAAAAGCTTTCATTAAACTTGACCGCCTATTTGTTCAAGATAAAAAATAGTTTTTCATCAGTAAGGTCCACACCGGTAAAGTCAGCATAGAGAGCAACGTTTGAGAGCTTGTAAGATCGGCAACTGCAGCACCGTTTCCTTTCATTTTTGAGGTCATGACATAGCAGCTCTGAGCAGTTGGAAGAGCAGCAAATAAAATCAGTACACAAGCTTCAATTGGATTTGGCAGCAAGAAGAAGGCAAGAGAAATAGCCAAGCATGGAACCAAAACCAATCTCTCCAAAGTGCACCAGCCAATGAGGTTCCTATATTTTTTTACGTCTTCGAATGTTAATCCGGCACCGATGCACAACAGTCCTAACGCCAGAGCAGCACTGCCTAAATAACCTATGAAAATATTAATGACTTGAGGCAACGGAATACTTAAGAGGTTGAATAGCAATCCGGCAACAGTGGCAATAATGAGAGGATTTTTAGCAACTGCCTTTAACCGATTGAAAGCATTAAAAGTTGGTTCCGAGTTAGTTGCAAAGGAAAGGGTCATAACGGCGATCGTGTTGCTTATCGGAACCCAAATGGCAATGAGCAAGGAAAGGAGTGCAAAACCCTCGTTGCCTAGAAGCGGCTGGCAGATGGCAAATCCTATATAGGTATTGAACCGAAAACCGCAATGAAAAACTGACCATTTCGTCCAAGCAGATTCTTTATAGAATTGATTGACAAGCCAGGCGAGGAATACAGCGCCCAGCATGCAGGAGACTGCTACGCCCAGAAACCATGCTGAGGCCTCGAGATTGAACTTGCTTTTGTAGACGGAGTTGAAGAGAAGCGGAGGAAAGAGGACGTAAAATACCAGCGCTTCTAAACCGGACCAAAAAGAGGAGGAAAAAGGTTTGAACCTCCGCAAACTTGTTCCGAAAAGAATCAATAGAAATTGAGGCAAAATGATTGTGATCAAAGAGGCCATAGTTAAGTTTACTCATCAGCTTTTTTAGAAAATTTAAACTTTGTTTCTTTGAATCTCAAGAACCAAAAGCGTTGCTTATCAGACCGACCCGTAAAACACCGTCCTTTAGGACGGTGATATAAGGGTCGAATATAATAATTTTTTCAGTCAGGCGTATTCTGTTGTTCAATGTACTGTTTGATAATAGAAATAGGTGCACCCCCACAACTTGCAGCAAAATAAGAAGGAGCCCAGAGAGCATCCCCCATAACAGGCTACGAATGGAGGGATATTTTTTTTTCGAATAAGACGGCTCGATACTCCTTACAGAGAATTGACTGAACGAGATATAGAGACTTTAGGTGGGTAAGTAA
>UMFJ01003334.1_pt1 | contig 28915 bp, 28 predicted proteins | sample 1964991 | NCBI WGS metagenome assembly UMFJ01 (sample SAMEA4836044, study PRJEB28245) | human gut metagenome | biome: gut microbiome; material: fecal sample | place: Denmark | collected 2008 | reverse complement strand
CACGCACCCGTTATTGCGGATGGAGGAAAAAAAGCAATTGTACACGGGCGTCTGCACCAGCACCTTGTCCCCCGGAGCCGTCAGGGCCCGGATGATGGCGGACAGCGCGGGCACCACCCCCGTGGTGTAAATAATCCACTCCGGGCTGATCTTCCAGCCGTGGCGGCGTTCAAACCAGTTCGTGACCGCCTCATAATAGGAATCCGGAACCCGCGTGTAGCCGAAAATGCCGTGTTCGGCCCTCTTCCGGATGGCCTCCGTCACCGCCGGAGCCGTGCGGAAATCCATGTCCGCCACCCACATGGGCAGAATGTCCGCCCGGGGCATGGAATCCCACTTGTAGGAATTCGTTCCCCGGCGCGGCACAACGGTGTCAAAATCGTACTTCATGCTGCTTCTCCCGACTGCGTTTTTCCCGTTTCAATGGAGCAGTTGGCCGGAGCCTTGCAATGCTCGTCCAGAATAACCTCCCCGTACTCTTCCGCCACGATGCGTCCGCTGCGCGGGTTCTTGACGCTGTGCACGCGCCCCTTGATTTCCGCCTGCACGGAGGAATATTCAAAACAAAGGTCCGCATCCTCCCCGAACGTGCAGTTTTCCAGCACCAGGTTCTCCGCGTAGCACAACGCCTGCGTGCCGGAAATACGGCAATTCACCAGGCGGAGGTTTTTGGAATGCCAGCCCAGGTATTCCCCGTCCACCACGGAATCGTACACCGTCACGTCCTCCGTATTCCAGAAGGCGTCCTTGGAATGAATCTCCGCATTCCGGATCACCACATTCCTGCAATACTGGAAGGAGTAGTTCCCGTTCAGGCGGAAACCGTCAATGTCCATATTCTCCCCGTGCATGAACAGGTAATCGCCCTTGTCCGCCTGCACGTTGCGCAGCTCCGCGTTCCGGCAGTGCCAGCAGCATTCCAGGGCGTCCGTCAGGACCACGTTCTCCAGAACCATCCCGTCCATGTCCCGGAACATCTTGGGGGCTTCCACCCGCGTATCCTTCATGCGCAGGTTCCGGGAATACCAGATGGCGGCTCGGGCGCCTTCCCTGAACAGGCAATTCTCAATCAGCAAGCCGTCGTTGTGCCAGAAAGGGTACTTTCCCCGGAACTCGCACCGTACGGCTTCAATGTCGGAGCATTCCTTCAGGGCGGACTCTCCCGGATAAATCGTGACGTCTTCCAGCCTCAGATGATGGGAGGCAAACAAGGGGCGCTCCCCCTCGTAGGAAGTATTCTTAATCATTTTCTTGGTCATGGTGATGGGTTGGTAAAATGTTCTTTTGGAATTCATCATATGCGTTTAAGCGGCGGCAATCGGCATCCGGAAAAGGAAGACCGGGAAAAAGACGGGGAGCGGCATTCTCCGCATTCCCGGCCTTCTTCTTTCTTCCTTCAGGCTATTCCTTATAGTAACTGTAATGCAAAGGATTTTTAGCATTTTCTCGTTCATCATTTGTAATGTATTCATAATTAATAAATATTAACTGTCATAAAAATCATTTCATGAACCGTGAAATCATGAAAAAAACTTCATTTTTCAGATTCCCGGCACGATATTCCCTTTCTGTACGCCATGGCGGCCGCAGGGGAAAGCGCGCGCCCTTTCCCGGCGGAATCTTCCGGAGGCGTTCTCCTCACCAGCGCGATGCTCCCCAGGATGATGAACAGCCCGGCCATCCGCGCCCACGTCATCCCTTCCCCTCCCGCCGCACACCCCAGGACGACGGCCACCAGGGGGTTCACATAGGCGTGCGTGCCTACTTCCGCCGCCGGACGAACCTTCAGCAGCCAGATATAGCTGGTGTACGCCAGGACGGAGCCGAACAGCACCAGATAAAGGAGTGACAGCCACGCGGAAGCAGGAACTTCCTCCCAATCCATGTTCTCCGGCTCCTTCCGGACGAGGGCCCAGCACCAGAACATCACCCCCGCCGCGAGCATCTGCCACGCCGCCCCGCCCACATTGTTGACCGCCTCCTCCGCGCAGGAACGGTACTTGGCGTACAGCGTCCCCAAAGCCCAGGAAACGCAGCCGAAAACCAGCAGCAGGATACCGTGCGCGCCCTGGCCCCCCCCTTCCTCCCGTCCAAGTTGCTCCGCGAACAAAAGGCCCACTCCCAGGAATCCGGCCGCTATCCCCGCCAAAACGGAAATGCTCCGGAAATTCCTGCGCCACATGGGAACATCCAGCGCGATAATCCAGATGGCCGTGGACGATGCGATGATCGCCACCAGGCTGCTGCTCAAATACTGCTGGGCCAGCATGACGACGGCCATATCCACGAAAAGGAGGATAATGCCGCTGACGGCGGACTTCCGGACCAGGGGACCCCGGAAAATATCCTCCCCCCTTGCCCGCCCGGCCAGCAGCAGAAGGAGCCCCGCCGTGCAGAAGCGCATTCCGCCCAGCAGAAACGGAGGGAACCCCTGCAGCGCCGTCCCGATAAAATAATAGGTGGACCCCCACACCACGTAAATCATCAGATACGCGGTGATGACTCCCAGCCGGCCCGGCGGCTCCGTGATTGGATAAACAGCCATTGGAAAACCTCCATGAACTCTTTACTTGTTAAAAGGAGCCGCCTTCCTTCCGGGGAAAGACGGAGTCTTCCGGAACAACCGGAGCCTTTTCCCGTACGTCAGCATGCGCCAGCCCCATTCCAGGGGGCCGAACAGGCAGAACTTCAGCCAGACGCGGCTGAACAGCGCCTGGAACAGGAAGACGGAGGCAGCTACCAGTTCCACCTGCGCCAGCCCCAGCCGGGCCCCCAGGCGGAAGCCTATTCCGTAAAACAGGACGATGCCCAGCACGGACTGCCCGATGTAATTGGTCAGCGCCATCCGCCCGGGAGCCGCCAGCGCCCGGAACAAGAGAGCGTCCTTCCGGCGAAGGAACCACAGGCAGAAAACGGACACATACGCCAGGCTGAGGGGAATAACGCTGACGGCATACAGGAAGGCCCCGGCCACGGGTCCGCCGCCCAGCAGGTGCAGCGCATGGGCGGCGTACAGGAAGGAAAGGGGCAGCCCCGCCAGAAAACCGCAGCGGCATACCCTCTTCAACAGCGTCCGCCGCCTCTCCAGATTCGCATAAATTCTGTTCCTTCCCACATACAGCCCCAGCAGGAACAAGCCCAGCACCTTGAAGACGCGGTTGCTCTCCAGCAGCTCCTGGACGCGGATGAACGCCCCGGACAGGGTGAACTTCAGAACGTCGGAATAATGTTCCCCGTCCACCAGCCATCTGCCGAAATTCGCGTCCGTAATCCCGCTGAGGCCGTTGAAATACCGTACTGCGCCCCCCACCGGAGCGGCGAGGTCAAACCGGTAGCCTGAAAAAACCTTCAGGGCATCCATGAGAACGGGGCAGAAAACAAGCGCGGCGGCAATCGCCAGCAGCTTTCTGTCCGGCACATTCCGGAACAGCGGCAGCAGCAGGCCGGCCAGCGCATACAGAAGCAGGATGTCCCCGCTCCACAGGAGCATCAGGTGCAGCAGCCCGATCAGGGCCAGAAGGCCCATCCTGCGGTAAAAAACGGCGATGCCGTCGCGCCCCTTCTCCATGGAATGGGACATCATGATGGAAAAGCCGATGCCGAACAACAGGGAAAACAGGCTGTAAAACTTGCCGTCAATAAACACGTACTGGAGGAAGCGGACCACCCGGTCGATTCCGGCGGTGGGCATGGCGGAAACAACCTCCGGACTCTGGAACGTGTACAGGGAAAACTCCGGAAAATTCGCCAGGCAGATGCCGAAAAGCGCCAGTCCCCTCAAGGCGTCCAGAATCACGGAACGCTCCTGCGTGCTGACGGGGCCCATCCTGTCAACGGGAGGCATCCGCCCCTCCTTTCCCATCACCGGGCACCGCAGCGCACGCATTCAATAAATGTTTTATTTTCATATCATTAAAAAAATCTCATGTATCTTTAATATCTTTTCTCCAAAAAAATGAGGCAACAGGCCCCCGCCCGGGAAAAACAGCCTTCTCCCGATTCCTTAAAAAAGGAACGCTGCCCCATCCCGGAGAACCGGGATAAAAACCTGCCGGACAAACCGGAAGGTCAGCGTTTCACGTCAATGGTCACGCGGATCTTTCCGGAAACATCCAGCGCCTTCATCCCTTCCCCGTCCACGCTCCCCAGAATCACCAGGCCGCGGGACGGCTCGAAGGCCTTCCTGAAAATGCACAAATTGCCCCACGGGGCGTAATAGGCGATGGCCCCCCGGAAGGGCTGCCCCATGGCCGGAGCCCCGGCGGTAGACAACTTGCCGGGCAGAGGGCTGATCTTCTCGGTATCGCCGTAATCCTCCAGCGTCAGCGTCAGGGGAAGCCGGGCCACGAAATCCCTGGCGGCGGCATTGTCCTGAAGAGTGGCGGCAATTTCCTTTTCTCCTGCTTTAATCGTAATATTCATGGTGTTCGGGGATGGCTGGGGAGTCTCCGGCTCCGCGGCGCAACAGGGGGCAAGGAAAGCCCCTGCCGCGTACAAATATGGTAATAATTTTTTCATCGTCTATATTTTAATAGGAATGGCTGCCCGGCAGGATTGAACGGGACCGGGAATCCCCGCGAAGAAGGAAAAAACGGCTGCCGGCCTTCTCCGGCAACGGAAGGCGCACCACGGGCAGAAGAAAAGCCGGAAACATTGCCGGAGCTTTTCTTCCCGCGGCGCCCTCATCCCCACCCGGGAAATCGGACGCCGCGGGAAGCTGTCTCACCTATCCTCGCTGGGCGCAAAAAACATTCTATATGAAATCCGGTTGATATTATTCCATGGGCGGTTTTACGGCTGATCTTCTTTAGTGGGGAAAAAGGCTCAAACCCCTATCCCCATGATTCTGGCCTGCTTCATGGCCGGATTGCCCTTGATGCCGCCCATCTTCCAGGCCCCGGTGCCGTAAACCACGCCTTTCTCCACCGCCCCTTCCAGGCAGTCCAGAAAACCGCGGAAGCACTCCACGGTGCGCTCCATATTGGCCCGGTTATCCTCCGCCGCGGCCAGAATGAAGTAAAACTCCTTGTCACGGATGTCCAGATAACGGGGAACCGTGCGGTCGATAAACGTCTTCATCTGGCCGCACAGCGTATAAAAATACACGGGAGTGGCCAGCACGATGGCATCCGCTTCCAGCAGCTTGTCCAGCAACTCTTCCATATCGTCCTTCTGGAGGCAGGCGTGGGTGTCATGGCACACGCCGCAACCGCGGCAATAGCCAATGCGCTTCTCCGCCAGGCGCACCTTCTCCACGTCATGCCCTGCGCCCCGCGCCCCCTTCATGAACTCATCGCACAGGAGGTCGGAATTGCCGCCCTTGCGCGGACTGGAGGAAATGATTAAAATCTTCTTGCTCATGGTACAGGCTCCCGGGCTTACAGATAAGACTTCCGGTAAATGGAAACGCAATCCTCCACGGACAGCTCCGCGCGGTCGCACAGGAACAGGAACCCCATGGTTTCCCGCGCATTGCGAGCCATTTTCCCGAACTCCTCCGGCGCAATGCCGTAATCGCTCATGCGCAGGCCGCTTACGCCGCAATCCCGTTGCAGCCTGTCCAGCATGGTGATGAAATCCATGGGGTCCGCCGCCTCCGGCATTCCCATGGCCTGCGCCATGCGGACAAAGCGTTCATCCGCCACATGCCGTTCAATCAGGTGCGTAAAATACGCCTTGCTGATCATGATGAGGCCGGCCCCGTGGGGCAGCTCCTGATGGTAGGCGGACAAGGCATGCTCCAGGGAATGCTCGCTGGTGCAGCGGCCCACGCACATCACGTAGCCGGACAGGGTATTGCCGAAGGCCACATGGGTACGGGCCTTCAGGTCGGAGCCGTCGGCCACCGCCCTGGGCAGGTAGCGGCTGATATGCTTAATGGCCTCCAGGGCGTACATGTCGCTCATCAGGTTCGTGCCGTTGGAAACGTAGCCCTCCACGCTGTGGAACAGGGCGTCAAACCCCTGGAAGGCCGTAAACAGCGGAGGAACGGTAAGCATCAGCTCCGGGTCCACGATAGAAAGCGCCGGAAACAGGTCCGGATGGACAAAGCCCGTCTTTTCATGCGTTTTCTCGTTCGTGATGACAGTGCCCGCGTCCGCCTCCGATCCGGTGCCGGCGGTGGTGGTAATGGCAACAATCGGCAGGGGCCTGTTGGAAACCGGCTTCCCCTTCCCCGTGCCGGAGGGAATGTAATCCCAGTAATCGCCGTCATTCACTGCGATCAGCGCGATGGACTTGGCGGCGTCCATGCAGCTCCCTCCGCCCAGGGCGATGATAAAATCGCAGCCGTGTTCCCGGGCGAACCGGCCTCCGGCATTGACGGTTGAATTCAGGGGATTGGGCTCCACCCGGTCAAAGACGGCGCAGGCGATTCCGGCCTTGTCCAGTTGCCCCGTGAGGCGGTCCAGATAACCGTTGGCCCGGGTGGATTTCCCGTTGGAAATGACGATCATGGCCTTGCGGCCCGGCAATGCTTCCGCATGCAGGTTCTCCAGTTGCCCGGCCCCGAAAAGAAGCCGGGTGGGCACATGCATGAGAAAGGCGGAATGGGTATGGTTTGACATGATGACAGGTTGGTTTAAAGGCCGCTTCCCGGACTCCCGGAACACCCGTCCGGAAACGGGAAGCAACACACTACCTATCATCTAAAAGGTTACACCTGCTCTAATGAAAGAAAAATCTTAAAAATAATTTTATCTTCATTTCAAATAACTTATTACCAAATATTTCCGACACAAAAAAATAATTACCCCCTGCCATTTCCTCCTCAAAAAAGAGACGATTTCTATTCATTCCCCCCACCGCCACGGAGAAGCTCCGCAACAATGGAAGCTCATCCGGACTCCGGTTCCCCACTGGAACCTTTCATTCCTTCGCAAGCCGTTTCAACCGAGGGAAAACGGACCCGGCTTCATCAAACGCAGTCCCTGTTTATTTCCGGGAGCGGCGCCACAAAAAAACGCTCAGGAACTCCGGCCAGGGTCCGGCTTACGGCCTTATGGAACAGGATGGCTTGGAAGCCTGCAAATCGGAATTATCCATTTCCACGGCCAGCCAGAATACGCCGACGGCCAACAGGCCGAAAGCACAAGCCCCCGCAACGGAAAGAACGGTCATCACCATTTTCTGCCGTTCCGCCTTTGCCCTGCATTGACGGACCAGCGTTTGCACTGCGCCGCAGACTGCCCCCAGGCGGCCGCGCCATCCTTCTTCCCCGGAGGGCTGTCTTTTGGGATGCAGGTCGGGCCTCATCATCACGGAATACGGGAACGGCTCCGGCTTCATCATGGAAATGTCCAAAGGCATGTACTTCATGACTTCTTTTTTAACGATATTCGTTAATCAGTCAACATATTTTTCACGGATTTAATTTACTTCTTTCTATCGACAATTCACGAAAATCGTGTATCATCAAGCCATGACACCGACAAAAGGGGACGTGAAAAACTGGCTGAAAGCCATCGGAAAGGACCGTGACTGGCTCGCCAGGGAATGCGGCACGGAGAAAGGAACGGTCAACAACTGGCTTTCCCCCTCCGGCCCCTTCCCCTCCAACGCCATTTTGAAAATCCACTCCCTGATGTCCCAATACGGGCCGGTTCAGCCGGAAAATGAGGCTATCCAGACCAACCGCCTTGTGCTGGAAATCACGGAGGAACGCATGAGGAAATACGAAAGGGCCGCCTCTGAAAAGGGAGTTCCCCTGCGCCAGTGGCTGACGGAACTGGCGGACCAGGCGGCGGACGCGCGCCAGCTCCGGACGGGGCAAAGCTCCTTCATTCCCTTGGCGGAACAACTCCCGTCCCTTGCCGGACATGCCGGGCGCGAATACAGCACGCAGATTGTCGGCAACATCGCCGCGGGCTCCCTTGCGGAAAGCGATACCGTCCCGTCCACCATCTACATGGAAAGGCCCCTGGGCAAAAACGAATACGTGGTCCGCGTAGAAGGAAAATCCATGGAACCCCTCATCCCGGACGGCGCGCTGGTAGTCATGCGGCGCCATACGGCCCCGCCCGTCCCCAAGCCGGGAACCATCGTGGAATACAACGACGGACGCGGAGTGACCCTGAAAAAACTGATCCGGAAGAAAAATGCGGAAACCGGAAAAACGGAATACCTGCTCCAGCCCCTCAATCCCGCGTTCAAGGATATTGCCCCCATGGAGGGAGGCAGCATCTCCGGGGTATACGTGGAAACGCTCGCGAACTACCGCAAGGGGTAGCCTTCTGCCCCATCATACAGGAAAAGGCGCTCCCTGTTCCCCATCCACTCCCGCCTCCAAAGCCGTCTTCCCTCCCTGCCCGGCGGTGATTCCCCCTATTCCCCCTATTCCCCCTATTCCCCCTATTCCCCCTATTCCCCCTATAAAGCCCTATGATAAAGGACAATGGATGAAAGAACTTGCAGGGTGGAATGGTATTTGATTAGGTAACGCGAAAACTGCGCCTCCGGATGATTTCTCCCCTGTACGGGGCTATCCGTAGCGGGGAATGGGCTGATACGGCGGACACTCTCTCAAAACAAAACGAAAACAACATTAAAAAACAGCTTCTCCTATGTCGAACTCACAGAACTCTCCCATCCCACCCGGAAGTGAAAAACATCACTACCACATTCTTGACGGATTGCGCGGGGTGGCCGCCATTGTCGTCGTGTGGTTCCATATCTTTGAAGCATACGCCACCAGCCATGTGGACCAAATCATCAACCATGGCTACCTGGCCGTCGACTTCTTCTTCATGCTGTCCGGCTTTGTCATCGGCTATGCCTACGACAACCGCTGGAAAACGATGACGACCGGGGAATTCATCAAGCGACGCCTCATACGCCTGCAGCCCATGGTGGCGATCGGGGCGGTCATCGGCGCACTCATCTTTTATTTCCAGGGCTGTTCCGCATGGGATGTATCCCAGGTCGCGGTCATCTCCCTGCTGGTCGCCACCTTCGTCAATGTCCTGCTGATTCCGTCGCCTCCCGGCCTTGAAATCCGGGGACTGGGGGAGATGTATCCGCTCAACGGGCCAAGCTGGTCGCTATTCTTTGAATACATCGGCAACCTTCTTTATGCGCTGTTCATCCGGAAACTCTCCACGCGTTCCCTGGCCGTGCTGGTGATCCTGGCCGGATGCGGCCTGGCTTCCTTCAGCTTCTGGGGACCCAATGGAGACATCTGCTCCGGCTTCGCCATGACCGGCACGGAATGGACAGGCGGCTCCCTGCGCCTGCTGTACTCCTTCTCCGCGGGGCTGCTTCTGTTCCGCCTGTTCAAGCCCTTCAACATCAAGGGTTCCTTCTGGCTATGCGGCATCTCCCTCGCCATCCTGCTAGCCGTGCCCCGCCTGGGAGGAGAAGACGCTTTCTGGATGAACAGCCTCTATGAAACCGTGTGCTTCGCGGTCTTCTTCCCCCTTATCCTCCTCTTTGGCGCTTCCGGAAAAATCACTGATCCCTATACGGATAAAATATGCCGGTTCCTGGGCAGAATCTCCTACCCCCTGTACATGGTGCACTACCCGTTCATCTACCTGTACTATGCGTGGGTGAAAAACGGAGGCCTTTCCTTCCCGGAATCCCTCCCGGGAGCGTTGGCCGTCGTCATCGGAAGCATCCTGCTGGCTTGGCTCTGCCTGAAGTTCTACGATGAACCCGTCCGAAGCTTCCTGGCAAAGCATTTCCTGAAACGGAAAAATAACCGCAGCCTTGAGCCTTCATCTTCCGTACTCCAAAAAAAGACGGACGGCTAAAAGCCGCCCGTCTGAATGCGAACCAATGTTCGCCTCTGTCGGTTGATGCGGACAGCCGCTTCAAGCGTTACTGTCCATCAGTCCAGAGCAGGCCATGACCGTTATTTACGCCTGCCTCACGCTTGGACAGTTTGCGTGATGACGACTTTTTCATAGGCTTTAACTCCGGCCGCCGCATGGTTGCCATCCGTCGCAAGGATGAGCGAGCCATGCCGCGTTTCTTCCGCTGCCCCGGCTGATACGGTCACGACAGCGCCGTTCTCCCAATGCTCTGCGCCTGCGTCCAGCCAGTCGGGCTTTGAAACCAGCGTCCATGCAGAACCGGCGCCGGAATTCAGCGTCAACGAAGAGCTTCCCCCGGCAGAAGGCAGATCGATACCGGATAAAGGAGCATTCGAATTGCGCTCAACCCATTTGGAACGGGAATAGGGAAGCGGCTGCTTGCCGAGCCAGTCCCTCAGCTTGTTATCTTCCACGTGCGCTATGGCGGAATAAATTTCACTGTTGCCATGAAACAGCAGCTGCGCCTCAGTGATGGCGTAACCCTGCGAGGCCGGCGTAGCGGCGATAAGCTTCAGTTCTCCCGAGGGCGTCACGTAATACACGTCCAGATACTGGTGACGGTAGGCATAAATGAGGCGTGCCATTTTAACATTGTAAAATTCCTCCGGCATATCCCATTCATAAACGCTCAGCACCCCCGGAGCCACGGCGGAATTCGAGAGCCTGGAATGATATTTCACCCGGAATTTGCGCAGAGCACTGTCGATTTGAAGACTGATATAAATGCCGGCGGCATTGCCTGTTTGCCGTATGGTATGGGCATAGGCATAATGATCTTCCGGAGGAGCGGTAAAATCCGCAAACGTGCATGAGCCCACCTCAAAAACGGCCCGTTCATCCGGAACGAAATTGATTTGTACAACGACCTTGTCCTTGCTCCACCATCCCCACGGGTTTCCGACGCCTCCCACTTTAACCGGCCTTCCGTCGGCAGGTCTGGAGATATTGAACCCCATAGGCCCCTTCTGCTTAACCGTCGCGTTGAAGGCGCTTATCAGAGGTATGCAGGAACAAGCCGTCACCTTCGCGAGCATGCGCCCGGTTTCCAGTGCATCCGGGGTCAAGGTTCCATCCAGCACAACAGGTCCGCTGAACGACCCGGCACCTGCGTGGGTATTGTCTCCGGCATAAACGGAGGACGCCTCCGGAACAGCAGCGGCCGGATTCCGTCCAGCACGTTCTTCTTCCGTGAAGTGTACTGTTGTATTTTCAAACTGTTCTGTTGTTTCATCCTGGGATGCCAGGGCAACTTTAGTAGTATTCATGGTTTTGTTTATTATTGTTATTTGAATGAAGTAGCCTGACAACTCTGCTGTCTTCCTATCCATGATGGAAACCCCGGAAACATCCTCGCTCGTGAAAAGCCTGAGAGTCTTCCCGGATTTTGACAGTTTCAACGGTTAGACGACTTCTGTGGTGGTTTCCACAGGAACCCCTTTTCCCAGTCGGGACAACCGGAATCTGATCCAGCCGTCCCCTGATTTAACGTGTCCTCCATTTTCCGAATAACACAGCAATCATTGCTGCCACTGCAAAAAAAATCCTGCATCTGTTCCAAAGAAATAGCATCCTGCATGAAGCGTTAGCCTCCTCCGGGTTGTGCTTCTGTTCCACCTGTTCAAGCTCGTCAACATCAAAGCTCCTTCCGGCTATGCGGCATCTCCCTCGCCATCCTGCTGACCGTTCCCCGTCTGGGGGGAGAAGACGCTTTCTGGATGCACAGTCTCTATGAAACCGTGTGCTTTGCGGTATTCTTCCCCCTCATCCTCCTCTTTGGAGCTTCCGGTAAAATCACCGATCCCTATACGGATCGGATAAAATATGTCGGTTCCTGGATAGAATCTCCTACCCCCTGTACAGGGTGCATTACCCGTTCATCTAACCTGTACTATGCGTGGGTGAAAAACAGAGACTCTTTCCACCCCAACGCCCTACCGTCATCATTGGAAGCATCCTGCTGGCGAGGCTCTGCCTGAAGTTCTACGATGAACCCGTCCGAAGCTTCCTGGCGAAGCATTTCTTAAAACGGAAAAACAGCCGATAACCTTGGAGCCGACATCATATGATTATTCCTCTATCCAAGGTGCCAATTTTTCTTTCTCATCGTAGGGAATTTTCCTAAATTCGAATAATTTACTTTGAGTAGATACTTCTTGATAAATGGCTCGCATCCTTGCCTTACGTACAAAGATCATTTGTATTTGCACGAAAAAAACAGAAGGCAATATTTATATTATTTATATTCTTTTCGATTTAAAAGACTATCACGCCAAATCATCATACGAGATAAAATATATTCTTGTAATGAAATATACTTACCTCCTTTATTTTTTAAAAATATCTGTCCACGATTAAAGGCTCCACATTCATAATTATAAAAAAAAGAACGAATTTCATTTTTGTTGCATTCTTTGATTTTTTTAATAATAACCAAATAAATAATAGTTATTTCTTCGTCATCCATGCTTTTAAAAAATGAAGAAACAAATTCACACATATTTAATCTTTCAAAAAAAATGAGTGAATCCCTATCCTGCCGAAAAGGAAGTGTAGGCCCATAGCTTCCTATATTATTATATTGTAGTAGATAAAAAGGGACGTCTGCTATCAAAGGATACTCGGCAATAAATTTATCAATATAATTTTCATATTCAGTAATTTGTTCGTCCCCTTTATTGTGATAGTCAATTATATGATCTATATCGGCAATCTTGGATTTAAAAAACAATTTTCCCCCAAGCTGATCGACTTTTTTATTATACATATCAATCATTAAATTATATCGTTCCATTTTGTGCTGTAATCTTTGCATAGACAAATCCTCCGACTTCATAAAGCTATTTATCATATCATTCACACTGGAATATTGACAATAAACAAATTGCAGATAAAAAGCACCAAGCATAGAAACAAAAGCGAGAATAACCCCAAGGGAATTCAGATTTTCTCTATTAGTAAAATTCCTTCCAAAACGAATAATGAAATAAATAATTACAGAAAATATTATATATAAAAAACAAGCAAGAATAATTAAATTTCTTTCATTCATAAATTTCAATGGATACTCTTGACCATTTGGTATAAAATAATAAAAATAACCCTTGAAATAAATTAAAATATATGGGAGGAAAAGTTCAGAAACAACGATAGCTGCAACGATATAAATAAAAAAGAATAGCACGCCCGAAAAAAAGCGTTTCAAACTCTTTTTTTTCACAACAATAGGATGCGCTGTCTTCTGATCAATACATCGTGCCAATTTTTCCGCATAATTACGCGCATCATTAATACTCATATTATTTTTTTGTAAATTATGGGCTATTTTAATACGATATCCAAACATTACAAGCAGGAAATGCATTTATTCCATTCCTGCCAGATATCCTAGACTTGCAGTCTTTTTATCACAAATTCCTAGAATTTTTCGTATACCTTTCCGGAAAAAGGCTTTTCCGAATTTTTAGTTTTGTAGCCGTTTTGGATAGCATCGATGTCGATGGCAACTCGCCAGCGTGCATGGATTTCTTTGTATAGATTATCGTCTGGCATTTATAGATGTAGTCGAGCCAAGTACAGAGAACGCAGGTGTAGATCGTTATCAGGAGAAAAAGAAGTCCACAGAGGATGCATAGTAATACGATGTGTAACATCGACAAAGCACTGCTACCAATTGCGGATAACTTCCATTACGGGAGTCAGACCCCCGTAAAGAGGATTATACCGCTGAGTCCAATGACATTCCTGGTTCTGTGTGACTTTTTCCAACCGACTCGGCACCACCATCTGAGACAAATGGGGCTGGTGATTCAAAGGTTGATCAAGAGAATCCTGCTCTTCGTCAAAATACCTCTCCCACCGATTTTTGGGCTGAGCCAATACGTGCTCTCATTCACAACTCCCTGAAAACAAAAAAAATCCTGAAATCAGGAAGTCAGAAAATGGAGCGGATGATGGGATTCGAACCCACGACATCAACCTTGGCAAGGTTGCGCTCTACCCCTGAGCTACATCCGCTTGGATGGGTCAGCGAACCAGAATTGGCCGCTGGAGGGTTTATACGCGTGCGGCGGAAAAAAGCAATCTTTATTTTGGATTTTTCCCGTCCCGCGGTCCTTCCTTGTCTGCCGAACTGTATCAAAGTGTGGCTTATAAATGAAATTCTCTCGTCAGACGGAGGGACAAATTCTATGCTGTGGCGGCATGAAAGAATTGCTCATTACCCTTATTACGCTGGCAGGCCTGTTCATCGGCATGTATTATCACGATTCCCTGGTGGGAGGCGGACAGGCAGACCAGCAGAAGGCGGAAGCTCCCGCCTCTGAACAGTAGTCCCCGGCAATCATGAACACGGCTTTCCGGAAACCCTGTTTTTCCGCCATTCTCTGCGGAGCGGCCCTGCTGGCTCCTCAGGCGCGGGCGCAGTCCGCCGACAGCGCCGGAATCCTTTCCACCACGCCGCAGTCCGTGGAGGACCTCCAGCGGATTGAACACCAGCTCCAGCAGGTGCTTCCCCGGGTGCTCCCCGCCCTGGTCTGCATTGAAGTGAACAACGGCAGCGGCACCGGCATTCTGGTTTCGGAAAAAGGCCTGATTTTTTCAGCGGCCCATGTCGTTGACAAACAAGGAACCGTGCTCAAGATCATCCTGCCGGACGGCACCCGCCTGCCGGGAAAAACCACGGCGCAGAACAGCGATTCGGACGCCGGAACGGCTGAAATCACGACCAAATTGAACAAGAACCTTCCCCGCGTGGAGAAGGCGGAGAAACTGCCCCGCGTGGGGGACTGGGTGTTCGCGCTTGGGCACGGAGGCGGCCTGGACCAGAAACGCGGCCCGATGGTGCGCCTGGGGAGGGTGGTTTCCCTCAAGCACGGCGTCATTCAGACGGATTGCAAGCTGATCCGCGGGGATTCCGGCGGCCCTCTTTTCAACCTGAACGGGGAATTGATCGGCATTCACAGCCGGGTGGGTTCCGGGCTTGAAGACAATCTCCACGTTCCCATGAAGGATTTCGACGCACTGATGGAATCTCCCGCAGGCGGAAAGGCCCCCCTGCCTCCGTCACCGGAACGGGACGGCTAGCTTTTTCCCTCCATGGTCATGAAACTCTCCTCCTGCGCCTGCCTGCTGCCCCTGGCCTGTTCCCTTCTTCCCTCCGCCCTGGCGGAAGGGTTTAACGGGAGCCTGGATTTTGAACAGCGCATCAACGGAAAAACCGTTCTGAAAACCATTGAGCCCATCCGGGAACGGCTCCAGGATTTGAGCGCGGTTTTCTTTTCCGGCCATGACGTCGTGATTTACGGCATTGTACTGAGTACGGACGGCTACATCGCCACCAAGGCCTCGGAACTCCATTACCACCAGAACCTGGTGGTCCGGATAGGTTCCTCCAAGTACGGCCATTTCAAGGAGATTGGCACGGACCCGGCCACGGACATTGCCGTGGTGAAGGTGGACGCCGCCAGCCTGCCCGCCCCCGGCCCCGTCAGCAATGAGGCCGCCATTGGCATGATGGTGGTCAGCAACGGCTCCACCACTCGCACTTCCAGGCGCCCCCAGCTGGGCACCCTCAGCGCGGCGCGGCGGCCCATCCCGAACGGAGACACGGCCTACATGGGCGTGATGTTCGGCACCCCCTGCTCCATTCAGGAGGTCGTCAAGGACGGTCCCGCCGCCAAGGCGGGAGCCATGGCCGGAGACGAGATTCTGGAGGTGGACGGCACGCCCATCACCACGCTGGAAGCCGTTTCCCCCATCCTGTCCAAGAAGGAGATCGGGGAAAAAGTGACGCTGAAGGTCAGGCGCAAGGGCAAAAAGCTTTCCTACGCCATCACGCTGGGCTCCCGGCGGCAGGCCCTGGGGGAAGACGCTCCCGAGGATTCCAACGACCTGATCAGCGGGGGCTTCAGCAAACGCAGGGATGATTTTCCGATGGTCCTCCAGCATGACACCCCTTCCCGGCATACGCTGATGGGCGGCCCGCTGCTCAACCTGAAAGGGGAGCTCATCGGCATGAACATCGCCAGAGTGAACCGGGCGGAAAATTACGCCCTGCCCATCAGCGTGGTGCAGGAGAGCGTGCAGCGCATCCTGAAAAACGCGCCGCAGCCGGAAAGGAAGCCGCAGGGGGATTCCTGAACCGTCTTCCACTCCTTTCCGGCGCAGGGAACGGCCCGGCGTCCATTTTTCTTGTTTTTCCTCCCGTGCAACAACCGGCAACACCGGGCGGATTACATGCCCGGAACGTCCGCGGCGTCCGGCACCGTCTTGGGCTGCACGGTGGGGTCATAGTGGACGGCTCCCGTCACGCGCACGCTGCCGTCCGGGAGAAAGACCATGGAGGGGGTGCCCATCACTTTTTTGTAGTATTGGAGCTTTTCCATGGTTCCGCGGTAGTTGATGCGGGAATACGCGCCCAGCATGGGCGTGGTGGGGAAGAAGACGTGCACGTTCGCCTTGCCGTCCACCATGCACTGCGGGCGGGTGGTGCCCAGCCAGTCCCCGATGCATACGGCATTGTAGGCCACGCCCGTATCCGGGTCCTTCGTCTGCACGTACAGTTTCTGGATTCCGCGCACGGCAATGGTGCAGATGGAGAAGGTGCACCGCTTGGCGCTGGAGGGAATGGCTACGGTCTGGGACCACATGGGCGTGCCCGTCCGGACGGCGAACAGGGATTTCTGGGAGGCGAACATGTCCTTCTGGTTGGGCATTTTCACGACGGCCTGCACATGGTAGTTCCCCTCACGTGACAGGTCATAGAAGTGCCGCAGGTCAATTTTACGGGAGACGCTCATGCCGGCCGGCACCTTGAGCGGAGGGAACATGGCGAATTTGGACTGGGGGAGTTCCGCGCCCGCGGTGGAGTGCTCCACATGGATGTCCAGCCAGGAGGAATATTCCTGGCTTTTCAGTTCCACGGGCACGCCGGAGTTGTTGGTGATGGTCAGCCTCATGTACATGGCCTCCCCGCTGAGGAAGGTTTTCTTTTCCGGAACTACTTTCACGTAGATCTGGGCCAGGGCCCCGGACGCCCCCATCAGGGCCAGCAGCAGCATTGCAAGGATGTGTTTCATGATATTGGTTTGTCGAGTATGTGTTTTTAAACAGGTCAGCGGACGTCCCGCACGATTCTGAAGCCCAGGTTGTCCCGGCTTTCACCGCGGGAGCGCAGGTATTCCACCCGGTTGGTGATGCCGGGCTGCCTCCAGTCCCCGCCGCAGGCCACCGGGCCCGGCGGCTCCTTCACGCGCGCGGGGTCCTTTTCCATGGAAGAGGTCCATTCCATCACGCCGGAAGCCATGCCGCAAATGCCCGTCTTTAAGTCGTAATCATTGCTGTATCTGTCAATCACCAGGGTCTTGTCTCCCTTTTCACCCGTTTCCAGCATGTTCCCCAGGGCCATCCATTCCCCGCGCGCGGGCAGGCGGTAACGCGGCTCTCCGGGGGCCACGGGCTTCCAGCTCGCGTATGCCCAGGCATCCCAGAAGGTGACGTTGACGACGGGGGAGCGGGGCGTTATTTTCCTGCCCTTCCATTTGCCTCCTGGAGTGGAGGCCGCCTTCCACATGGCTTCCCAGTCCTCGGGGATATGGGTGGCGGTCTGCTTGTCCGGCTGGTCCGGATGGGAGTATTCCTCCCTCAGTTCCGGGGTAAGGCGCGCCCACTGGTCCAGAAACAGGTGGTAGGATTCCAGGGTAATTTCATGAGCCCCCACGATCAGTTCCCCGCCGCCGGGAAGGTTCACGCGGACTTCCGTATGGTCGCTGGCGGAGAAATCCGGATAGTGTTTCGGCGCCGGGGGCGGAGCAGGCGCGGAGGCTTCCTCCCGGGGGAATAAAAGAAAAACGGAAGCCGCGGCTATTCCTGCGCCCAGCAGGCCCGTTCCGGCCCAGAGCATCCATTTTCCGGAGTTTCTGCGGGGTTCCACGGGAACGGTATAGCGGTGCGTGGTGGCGCGAGGGGAAAGCCCCAGCTGTTCGCGGACCGCGGCAATCAGCTCCATGACCTGGTCCCACTGCATCGGCTTGCCGTTCTGGCCCTCCCGCATCCATTCCAGCAGGGTGCGCATGCGGGTGGTTCCGGGCACGTCCGGCGTCACCAGGGGCAGCAGGTCGGCCCCCAGGCGCTTCATCTGCGCACGGGATATTTCTTCATGAAAGTCGCCGGGCATGGCCGTATTCATCAGCCGCACGGCGGATTTGTCATCCAGGAAGATGTGGCGCGGCTCCATGACGTTGAAGGCGGTTTGCAGGCGTTCATACCTGCCGCACATGCCGCCGACCGTTTCAATCACTTTCAGCAGGTCCTTCATGGACAGGGTCTGCCCGCGGTCCAGCATGGACTGGAGGGAGGCCCCCCCCAGTTGCTCGCTGGTGACGAACCAGTACCCCTGGGCCTGGGATGCCTCATAGACGGTTCCCAGCACCGGCGCGCTGACGGCGGCGCGCGTGCGGGCCTTCATCAGAAAATCCTCCACGCCCACGCCTTCCGGGTTGTCCGGCTCCAGCAGCTCCAGGAACACGGAGCGGTCCATGCCCTGCTGGATGGCCTGGTAGAGCATCCCCCCCCGCGTGCGGCCAATGAACGCCACCAGCGTATAGTCGCCGAAGTTGTGGGGGAGGTCGAACATGGACGATTCAGGCATCAGGGAGGCAGCAGGGAGTCATAGGAGTCGGAAACCGGAGACGCCTCCACCGGGGGAAGCAGGCCGCCGTCATAAATTTCAGGCATGCCGGAAGGGGAACTCTGGTTCATCTGCTCCAGCAAAAATAGCACAGGCGGGGAGGCATGGCAATCCATCGGTTCACCCTTGTAGTACAATTTGGCGGTGTAGCCATAGTACTTGAGGCTTCCGTAGGCGATCGTCTCCTCCTCCGTCAGGGGGGGCATATAGTAGGTCACCTCCATGATTTCCTCTCCGTCCGCCCAGTCCGCAGGTTCCGTGACGCACCGCGAGGAGGGTTCCGGAGCGTGCGTTTTTTCCACCTTTTTGCCGTTGACCTTGTCAAAGAACTGGACGATGACGCGCAGGTCCTCCGGCCTGACGTTCAGGCCATCCTTCATCAGGATGGGTACGATCAGCTTGACGCGCTCCCCGGCGGGGCATTCCGGGTCCCGGTATTCCAGAATGGTGCCGAAGGACATATCGCCCCGCAGGTCCGCAGGGCTGGAAAAACCGGCCTGGAGGTGCTGGGCCGCGCGCGCAAAGTATTTCCCCGCCTTTTCCCGCTGGGTGTATACTTTCAGAAAAAATTCCCGGGATTTATCCGCATTCCTCAGCCATTCATAGGTGAGGCCGTAGTAATAAAGCACCACCGGGTTGTCCGGCTCCAGCCTCATGGCCTGCTCCAGCTTCACCACCGCTATTTTAAGGTCTCCGTCAATCTGGGCATACCGCGCCGCCTTGACCAGCTCCGCCACCTCCTCCGTCATGGGAGGCATGGCTTCCGCCGGGTTCTCAGCCGGCAGGAGTGACTGGCCGGAGACGCCTTCCCCTCCCGGGACTGGGGCTGCCACTGCCGCAGGGACCGGGTCGCCCGCCGGATCCGACAAATCGGCGGCCCGGAGCATTTCCTCCACGGAACGGGGTTTTTCAGAAGAACCCGCCGGAACGGCCGCAATGCCTGCCGTATCCGGTTCGTCCCCTTCTTCAACAGCCGCCGGCCCTTCCGGATTTTGCTGCACCGGAACGGGTACGGGCGTTTCCACCACTTTTTCCACCACCACGGTGCGGGCGGTCAGGCTGAAGGAGACGCCCACCATCAGCAGCAGGACGAACGCCAGCGCGCCCAGCGTCCAGCAGGCGATGCCGAACGCGCGGTCACGGGCGTTCTTTTCCGGTGGAAGGGATTCGCTCATACGGCATCCTCGTCATCCTTCCGGGCAGGCGTGCCGCCGGACTCCGGAGCTTCTTCATAGTCAACTACCTCACCCCGGTAAAGGGAAAGAAGGGCCTTCATGAAATCTTCCGCGTTATTGGGGGAATCCTCCTTCCGGAAGCCGCCGTAGGTCAGGCCGTCCAGCCTGATCCGGTCCCCTCCGCATTCCGGGTTCAGCGTCGCAATAGCCAGCCCCTTCATCTTCCATCTGCGCAAGTCCAGCCGGGCGATGTCATCCACGCGGAAGACCCTGCCGGCAGCCGTTACCTGCCCTTCCTTCAGGGCCATTTTCCTGCCGCGCGTCCTCACCAGGAAAAACAGCGCCACCAGGGCCAGCACCATGCAGATGCTTCCGGCCACCCATTGTTCAAAAATCTTGGAGGCGTCATACGGGTGGTCCACCGGCTTGATGGGGTAGCGTTTTTCTCCGGAATAGGATTGCCACGCGGCGCTCCAGCCCTTGCCGGGGGCGGACATCAGCCTGTAATCCGCCAGAACGTCGGGCCACGGCGTCGCGTCCCGGTCCACGCCGGACGGGACCTGGTACCCTTCCGGGAATTCAACCGTGCGCTCCAGAACGGTGCGCTCCCAGTCCTGCGGGGAGGCCCCGTTCCCGCTCACCTCACGGTCAAAGAGGGCTCCCGCGTCCACAAACGCCTTGTGCATGAAAAACTCCAGGTTCTTCTGGGGATACCCGGTGGAAGCATCGTAATAAAAATACACTCCGAACCCCAGGAACATGAGAGCCATGATAACCGCCCTGCCGGTAAACCACATGGTCGGCTTACATTCTACCGTGTCAGACTGCATGTTTCTTACATACCAGCAATTCCATGCCCTTGACCATAAAAAAAGTGCACGGCATCCACCTTTGCGGGAAAGCGGGGCGCCATGCCGCCCGGAGGACAGTCCGGACGCACGGCTCCGGAAGAAAAAAAGCCCCGGCATTCCCCGCCGGAAACATACTTGAAAAATCACTTTTTACCTTCTTCTTGGCTTGATTTATTTTGTGAAAGTTAAATAATAACACGCGCAGGGATTCCCCGGCACGGCCATACCGGCCGGGAATGCTGCAATCCCGCACACCGGCCGCATCATTTTTACCGCGTATGAAACCAAGCAATCCCCAATACCGCCGCATGGATGCCGATCCCGGCTACCATCCCCAGGAAGACGACCAGGTGGATGCCGACATGGAACAGGCCCAGCTCCGACTGGAACAACTGCGGAAGGAAAAGGAGGAGGTGGAAAGCTCCCGCCGCCGCCTGGAGGAAACCCACCTGCGCAAGGCCCGCTTCATGGACCAGCAGAACGAACTGGGCGACCGCATGGTCAACGCCGCGGACCTCATCGGCAGGGAGGTGGAAAGCCTTCGCCAGGAAAGCAATGAGCTGGAGCAGATTCACATGGCCCTGACGCGGAGCCTGAAAATGCTCAGCACCGTGCGCCCGGACGAATGGCCCATTGAAAACACGGACAACCTCATCAACCAGGGCCAGCAGGTCATCGACCGCTGCGAGGAGGAATTCGCGGACGCCGTCCAGCAGTGCGCCCGCATGCAGCACACCAAGGTGCTTACGGGCGTGCGCCGTTCCAGCAAGGTGCGCATCAGCTCCCGTGAATTCATGACCCAGTTCCTCCAGGGCCTTTCCTTCCACCTTCCCCTGCTCCTGATTGCCCTTATCATCCTCTTCTTCATCTGGATTTTCAGCCCCTCCGCATCATGATTAAAAGAAAGACCAAACGCCGTTCCTCCGAACTGGCAGAACTGGACCGCGCCTCACGGGAAATTGAGAACCGCATCCAGGAATTGGAAGCCTCTCTCAAACGTCCGGCCCAGCAAACGCGCATGCGCCTGGACCGCAATACCATGCCCCCGCCGGACCGCGTGCGGGAAGGCACCCAGAACCGCGCCCTGCGCGCCGTGGTGGCCCGCGACGGCCGCGCCACCAACATGAGGCGGGAGCTGCGTGAAAACTTCATGCTGCTGGGCCTGCTGGTCTGCGCCATCGCCGCCTCCTTCTGCTGGATCGTCCGCCTGCTGGAACAGCAATAGGCCTCACCCTCCCTTTCTCTTATATATTACGCACGTTCCCATCATGAGCACGCCCCAAATCGACGTAGCCTACATTGCCAAACTGGCGCGCATCGACCTGACGGAGGAAGAAGCCGCCCTCTTTTCCAAGGACCTGGACAAAGTCCTGGCCTACATCACCAAGCTGGAATCCTACGACGTCACAGGCATCGCCCCCATGAACCATCCCCTGCCCACGATGGACGTAATGCGCAAGGACGTTCCGGAACCCGGCCTTTCCCAGGAGGAAGCCCTTTCCAACGCCCCCCAGCAGTCCCAGGGGCAGTTCCGCACGCCCAAGGTGGTGGAATCCGCCTGACATCCTCCCGGTCCCTCCCTTTTCACGTTTCAACCGTTCTTATCCCTTTCTTTCCATGTCAAGCATTCAAGGCACCCTGGCCCAGTGGCGCGACCGCCTGCGCCGCAAGGAACTTTCCCCCGCCGAACTGGTCAACCTGACGGCGGACGCCATTGAGGCGGACCGGACCACCAACGCCTATATCTCCTTTGACCGCGAGGCCGCCCTCAAGGCCGCGGCCGCGGCCGATACGTCCAGCCCCCTGGCCGGCATCCCCATCGCCGTGAAGGACAACATCAACGTCCTGGGCCAGCCGACACGCTGCGCCTCCCGCCTCCTGGCTCCCTATGCTTCTCCCTATGACGCCACCTCCATCCGCCTGCTGAAGGCGGCGGGCGGCATTCCCCTGGGCCGCACGAACATGGATGAATTCGCCATGGGCGCCAGCGGTGAAAACTCCGCCTACGGCGTCACGCGCAACCCGAACGCTCCGGACCACATCCCCGGCGGTTCTTCCAGCGGCTCCGCCGCCGCCGTCGCGTCCGCTACAGCCATCGCCGCGCTCGGTTCGGATACGGGCGGCTCCATCCGGCAGCCCGCCGGGCACTGTGGCATCGTGGGCCTCAAGCCCACCTACGGGCGCGTTTCCCGCTACGGGCTGGTGGCCTTCGCCTCCTCCCTGGACCAGATAGGCCCCATGACCCGGACGGTGGAAGACGCCGCCATCCTGCTCCAGGCCATCTCCGGGCACGACCCGAAGGATTCCACGTCCGCAGACGAGCCCGTGCCGGACTTTGAGGCCGCGCTGGGCCGTGACGTCAAGGGCCTGAAAGTGGGCATCCCCGCGGAATATTTCACCTCCGGCAACCATCCGGGCATTTCCGAGGCCGTGCAGAACACCGTGAAGCAACTGGAAAGCCTGGGCGCGGAACTGATGGAAATCAGCCTTCCCCACGCGGACGCCGTGGTGGCCGCCTATTATATCATCGCCTGCGCGGAGGCCTCCTCCAACCTCTCCCGGTTTGACGGCGTGCGCTACGGCAAGCGGGCGGAAGACGCCGCCGGCCTGGTGGAACTTTTCTCACGCACCCGTGAAGAAGGCTTCGGACCTGAAGTCAAGCGCCGCATCATCCTGGGAACCTACGTCCTCAGCTCCGGCTACTATGACGCCTACTACTCCCGCGCGCAGAAGGTCCGCTCCCTGGTCGCCAGGGACTTCGCGGAAGCCTTTTCCAGGGCGGACATCATCGTAGGCCCCACCTCTCCCGCCCCCGCCCCCAAAATCGGGGACTCCGCGCTGGACCACCTCCAGACCTACCTGGCGGACATCTACACCATCCCCGCCAACCTAGCCGGGCTGCCCGCCATGTCCATCCCCTGCGGAACCGTGAAGGAAGGCGGCATGGAGCTCCCCGTGGGCTTCCAGATGACGGCCCCCCATTTCCGGGAAGACCTTCTCTTGAAAACCGGATTTGCCCTTGGGAAATAATCGGAATTTTTCAACGCAAGCGCCCGGCAGACTGTCTCACCCGCTATTAAGAATCATGGACACCCGAGAATTCAACGAAATTATCGCCGCGAACTCATCGTGGATTTCTGCTCTCAGAACGGAGGTAGGCAAGGTGGTCATCGGCCAGCAGGCGCTGGTGGACAGGTTGATCCTCAGCCTCCTCTGCAAGGGACACGTCCTGCTGGAAGGCGTGCCCGGCCTCGCCAAGACGCTCTCCGTAAAAGCCATGGCGGGCACGCTGCACGCGCAGTTCGCCCGCATCCAGTTCACGCCGGACCTTCTGCCGGCGGACTTGCTGGGCACCATGATCTATAATCCGGAGGAAAGGCAGTTCACTGCCAAGAAAGGCCCGATCTTCGCCAATCTCATCCTGGCGGACGAAATCAACCGCGCCCCGGCCAAGGTCCAGTCCGCCCTGCTGGAAGCCATGCAGGAACGCCAGGTAACCCTGGGGGAAACCACCTACCGCCTGCCGGACCCCTTCCTGGTGCTTGCCACGCAGAACCCCATTGACCAGGAAGGCACCTACCAGCTTCCGGAAGCCCAGCTTGACCGCTTCCTCTTCAAGGTTCTGGTCACCTACCCCACGCGCGAAGAAGAACTCCAGGTGCTGGACCTCATGGCCAGCTCCGCCAAGCCGCCGGAAACCTCCCCGGTCACCACGCCGGAACAGGTGGCGGCCTCCCGCGACCTGGTGAACCAGATTTACATTGACGACGCCGTGCGCGGCTACATCGTGGACCTGGTGCGCGCCACCCGCTTCCCGGAAACGGTGGACGTGAAACTGCGCGGCCTCATCCGCGCGGGCGCATCCCCGCGCGCCACCATCAACCTGGCCCTGGCGGCCCGCGCCAACGCCTTCATGCACCACCGCTCCTTCGTCACCCCGCAGGACATCAAGGACCTGGCCCATGACATCCTGCGCCACCGCATCCTGCTCTCCTATGAGGCGGAAGCGGAAAACATCTCCACGGACGACGTCATCGACCACATCCTGACGAAGGTTCCCGTGCCGTGACGGCAGGAGGCGGCTCCCCCGTCCGCCCTTATCCTTCAGCCCCCGCGGGGCGCCTCACCGGAACCTGATTGAATTCAAACAGGGAGGATCACTTCATGGATAAAGCCTCAGACATTCTCAAGCGCGTGCGCCGCATTGAACTGCGCGCCAGGCATCTGGCCACGGAAAACTTCGCCGGGCAATACCAGTCCGGCTTCCGCGGCCAGGGGCTGGACTTTGACGACTTCCGGGAATACACGCCGGGAGACGATCCCCGCTTCATTGACTGGAAGGTGACGGCCAGGATGAACTCCCCCTTCGTGCGTCGCTTCCGGGAGGAACGGGAGCAGGCCGTCATTCTGGCGGTGGACGTCAGCGGCTCCATGCACTACGCCTCCTCCGCGGCCCGGGCTTCCAAGCTGGACTATGCGGCGGAAGTGGCCGCGGTGCTCGCCTTCAGCGCGGCCCAGAGCGGGGACAAGTGCGGCCTTCTCATTTACGGGAACAGCCACTCCCATTACATTCCCCCGGCCAAGGGCATCAAGCAGACCCTGCGCATCGTCCGTGAAATCGTAGCCAGTAAAAACGACGGGGCGGATCAAAGCATCGCGGAGGTAGCCCGGCAGCTCGTCCTTTCCCAGAAAAAGGCAGCCATGGTCATCATGCTCAGCGACTTCTGGAGCGAGCACAACAAGGCCGCCCTGGGACAGCTCAACTTCAAGCACGACTTCATCCCCATCCGCATCGCGGACCCGATGGAGCTGCACCTTCCGGACGCCGGGCGCGTCATCCTGAAAGACCCGGAAACCGGCAAAAGCATGTTCCTGAACCTCGCCCGCCAGGACGTCCGGGAAGCCCACGCCAACGTCGTGCACCTGCACCGTGAAAAATGGACGCAGGACTTCCGCCGCCTGGGCATCGATTTCCTGGACCTCCAGACCACGGACAACTTCATGCCGCCCCTCCAGGCCCTCTTCACCAGGAGGTCCCGCAAATTCTCACGCTAAACCCTTCTCCGCCAGCCATGCCAGCACCCGCCACCTTCCAGACTCCCCCCACGGCCATTCCGGAACCGCCGGCCTTCCCCACGCTGATGGAAACGCAGTCCCCGGACGCCTACCTTCAAGCGGGCTTCTGGGATACGTGGGGCATCTGGATCATGCTCGCCTCCATCCTGCTGGCCGTCGCCATAGCCGTCATCGTGCTCATCCGCAGGAAAGGGCGCACCCCCGCCGCGCCGCTCAGCCCGGCGGAAACCGCTATCCGGGACATCACGATGCTCCGGGAAACCCACCCCTCCCTCAGGCAGGCCGCCGTGGAATTCTCCCTGCTCCTCCGGAAATACCTGGTGGGGGAAACCAAAGACCCGGCGCTGTATGAAACCCAGCAGGAATTCAACCGCCGGGCGGACGCGCTCACCGCGCTCCCCTCGGAACTCCAGGGTCCCACGCGCGACCTGCTGGACCGCATGGCCTCCCTGAAATATGAGCCGGACACTCCGGAAAACGACTCCCTGGTCAACGAACTGGCGGACGACACGGTCCAACTCATCAACGACATAGAAGCGGACGCACACCGCACGAAGGAGGAAACGGACCTCGTCGTCAAAAAACCTTCCCCACGCCCCAACCAACGCTAGCACACCATGACGGAACACTTCCAATTCGCACAACCTGAATGGCTCTATGTCCTTCCCTTCATCTTGTGCCTCATTATCCTCCGCCGCAGGCGGGGGGCGGAAGGCTCCATCACCTACCCGACCGTTCGCTTCATCTCCTCCCTGGCGCGCAATCCCCAATCCCTGGCCGGAAAAATAGGGGCCATTTGCTTCGTGCTGGCGGCGGCGGCCCTCGCCATCGCGCTGGCGCGCCCCCAAAAAGTGGAGGATAAAACCTTCCGCACCGTCAACGGCATTGACATCATGATCGCCTTTGACCTCTCCTACTCCATGGAGACGCCGGACATGGTCCTCAACCGCATGCCCATCAACCGCCTGGTGGCCGCCAAGCATGTCATCACCCAATTCGTCGACAGCCGTCCGGACGACCGCATCGGCATCGTGGGCTTTGCCGGGAAAACCAAATCCTTCTGTCCGCTCACGCTGGACCACGCCCTGGTCAACGGCATCATCCGGGACTTCCATCCTCGCATGATCCAGGCGGACGGCACGGCCATCGGCTCCGCCATTGCGGCGGCGGCCACCCGGCTGGACGACCGCAAGGACACCAAATCCAAAATCATCATCCTGGTGACGGACGGCGCCTCCAACTCCGGCCAGATATCCCCGCTGGTGGCGGCGGAAAACGCGGCCAAGCTGGGCATCAAGATTTATACCATCGCCGTGGGCACGGAAGAAGGCACCCTGGCGAACGGAATGGTGGTGCAAAGCGAATTTGACGAACCCACCCTGCGGAAAATAGCCCAGCTCACGGGCGGGGAGCACTTCCGGGCCACGAACATGGCCTCCTTCAACAAGGCGTTCGCCTCCATCGGCAAGCTGGAAAAAAGCGAGGCCAAGGTGCAGACCGTCCGCCACATTGAAGAATACTTCATGTACTTCCTCGTAACGGGCGCCGCGCTGACGCTTCTGGGCCTCTCCCTGCAAGTGCTCAAACCCGCCCCCGCCCCGTAACACCATCCCTTTCCCGCCATGACCTTCCTTTATCCCAACGTTCTGTACGCGCTCATCCTCCCGGCCCTGCTCGCGGCGGCGGCCTGGTGGCTGTGGCGCCGCCGTTCCAGAAAATGGGAAGTGCTCGTCTCCCCGGAATACCGGCAGGAGCTGGTTCACGCTCCGGCCACCTGGCACCGGGTGCTCCCCGTCATCTTTGCCGTGCTGGCTTCCATCTTCACCATCCTCTCCATCGCGCGTCCGGTGGACGGCTACACGGAGGTAAAGGAGATTCCCAAATCGCGCAATATCCTCATCGCCATTGACTGCTCCCGCTCCATGCTCAGCAAGGACGCCTCCCCCACCCGCCTGGGAAGGGCTAAAACCGCCGCCTACGACCTGCTGGACGCCCTGCCGGGGGACAACTTCGGCATCATCATCTTCTCCGGGGACGCCGTCCTGCTCATGCCCCTTACCCATGACCACAACGCGCTGAAGGAAACCATCGAACAGCTTCAATTCGGCTGGGTCTCCCAGGGAGGCACCAATCTGGAAAACGTCGTCCGGCTGGCCCTCCAGACCTTCAAGCGGGACAAGGAGGCGGACGCCAAAAACGCCCTGGTCATCCTCAGCGACGGGGAAGACACCGTCAACATCACTTACAAGACGGCGGAAGCCGCCAGGCAGCACCAGCTCATCATCGTAACGGCGGGCATCGGCACCACCATCGGCACCACCATTCCGGATGAGCAATCCCCCTCCGGCCTGTACCGGGACCGCCGCGGCCAGCATGTCGTCTCCAAGCTCAATCCGGAAAGCCTGCAATACCTGGCCCGGCAGACGGACGGCCAGTATGTGCAGCTCTCCGACGGAGCGGCGCTGAACCGCTTCGTCAGGGACATCGCGGACCGCCTGGACATCACGGAAGGCCGGGAGGAAGTGCGCCGCGTGCCGAACGACCGCTACGTCATCTTTGCCGTTCCGGCCCTCATCTGCCTGCTCCTCACTCTTCTGGCAGGTACCCGCTGGCGCTCCTTCCGCCGTTCCGGACGCCGCGGCATGACCGCCCTGGCCGCCGCAACCCTGCTCTGCGCCGGACTGCTGGGCACGGAAGCGCGCGCGGACACGAGCGCCCTGGACAACGTCACGGACCTGATCCGGACGGGAAAGACAGAGGAAGCCGTCAAGGCCATTGATGAAATGCTCGCCGTTCCGGACCTGGCGGAAGAAACGCGCCAGGCCCTGGAATTCGCCAAAGGCTGCCTGGAACAAAAAGCGGACAACCCCAAGGAAGCCGCGGAAGCATTCTCCCAGGCGCTCCTTTCTCCCAAAGCCTCCCTCCAGGCGGATTCCCACTTCAACCTTGGCAACCTGGAAGCCGCCCAGGCCCGTAAAACCATGATCTTCTCCCGGCCGGAAGGGGAACAACCGCAGGCGCAGCCCTCTTCCATTGATGACCAGATCAAGGAAATTGACGCCCGCCTGGCAAAAATACCCGTGGCGAAAGAACACGTCAAGGAAGCCGTCAAGCGCTTTGACGACGCCCTCTCCGCCTACGGCTCCCATGAAGGAGCGGCCGCCAACAAGGAGGAAATGCTCCGTTATGACAAATCTCTGGACGAATACCGCAAGCAGTTGGAGGAATTAAAGAAGAAATTGGAAGAGGAAAAGAAAAAACAACAAGAGCAGCAGAACAAGGACCAGAACAAGGACCAGAACAAGGACCAGAACA
>UMFJ01018844.1_pt1 | contig 30491 bp, 26 predicted proteins | sample 1964991 | NCBI WGS metagenome assembly UMFJ01 (sample SAMEA4836044, study PRJEB28245) | human gut metagenome | biome: gut microbiome; material: fecal sample | place: Denmark | collected 2008 | reverse complement strand
GCGAAAGTAGGTAGCCTCCGGGCTCAATTATTTAAAACAGACCTTCGAAGTCATTACGGCTCCGAGGGTTTTGTTTTTGTGCGCCCAGCAGGGCGTCTCTCTATACAGGAGATACCTCAACGCAGGTATCATGGAAGAGGGGCTTGTAAGCCTTAGGACCCAAGGGGTTCCACAAGGCTCCCCCTTAAGTCCACTGTTGTCAAATGTTATGCTCACCGAACTCGATTGGGAAATCGAGTCTAGAGGGCTGAGTCACGTCAACGAGTATTAAACAGCATCACACAATACGTGGAAGGAGAGCTCAAGTTACGAGTTAATCGTGACAAGAGCGGAACCTTTCGTCCTAAGGACTCAACATTTCTTGGCTACACGTTCTCCAAAGCAGACAGTAAGCGTATTGTCGTGGCGGAAAAGTCGATGAAGAGACTATGGACGAAACTCCACAAGATGTTTAACTCAGTACGAGGAACTTCTTTGAAAAAGACGATAGAAAGATTGACGCCAGTCCTAAGAGGATGGAGAAACTACTATCGACTGGACACCAGGAAGCAATTTTGGAATGAGATGGATGAACGAATCCGACATCATCTTCGGGAACTTATTTGGATTGCATGGAAGAGGCCGAAAACTAGGGCACAGAACCTGATCAAACTAGGTCTGGATCTCGAGACCGCCTGGAAAAGTTCGGTTAATGGCAGAGGTGCATGGTGGAACTCGGGTCAGGCTCATATGAACCTAACCATCAAGAACGCCCGTTTCGCCAGATTAGGGTTATATTCTCTCCGCTTTATGGCGATTTGTTAATGAAGCGCCCACTACGGAACCGTACGGTGGGTGCTGTGAGAGGGGGACGGGGCAACCCAACCCTCTACTCGATCTTGTCCACAATTAGAAAGCCTCGCGTTTGGGCGAGGCTTCGTATCTAAGAAGGTTGTCCAGCTAGAAGAAGGAAAGCGGAGAAGATAAATTCTTCAGAAGAGCGATAACACTCCAGGCTGCTGACATACTGGCTCTTTCGTTTTCATGATCCGGTTCAGCAGAGAAGGTAAGCTGTGCGTCCATAATCGGATTATGCAAAGTTACCGTATGAGTATTTCTTGTTGCACTTGGATCGCTGATCAGTTTGACTTTCATGTCATGTGCATGTGAGGCCAAGGCTGTAGCTGCGGAAACGTTAACGTTTCTTGGAAAACCTCTTATAGCTGCGTGCACGTCACCTTCAAACACCACCACTTCTTGATCTCTACGTACCGGCTTATTGGCCAAATACGGAGAGTTGTCATAAACCTGTGGTGGTTTTACGCTGACAATGCTGACTTCAGGATTGCCGTATGCTGCGAAAGTAGACATGATGTCCATGCCGCCGATTGCGCCGCTGGTGACATAGATGTGACGTTCATGATCTTTTGCGACCTTGATAATATGTTCTCTGAAGTCTTTGTCATCCAAAGCTCCCACAGAGGCGATGACTAAATCACATCCGGATGAAAGAATATCTTCAGCATATTTTTCTACAGCTTCTACGCCGGCAAATTCAACGACTATGTCCGGTCTTAAAGAGAGCAATTCACTGAGGCTGCGACAGGCGAAGCTCCCAATCTTCATAGACAAATCAACGGCGTGTTCATGATGCTTTGCCAAAACAGCTGTAATGAAGTAGTCATCTTCTAAAAGACGAATAGCATTCATACAGAATGTTTGACTCAAAGCTCCACATCCCAGAACTGCAATCTTTTTCATAAATTCTTCCTTTCATTCCTATTGTTTATTTCATATTAATTGTAAAAAGAAAATACAGAAAAACCAGAAAAAATCTTTAAAAATCAGTCCATCCACTATGAGGATGACCCGTATTAGAGTTATTTCTTTTACTTTCTTACAATATAAGTTTAGATTGTTCCGTGAGTTACGTTGAGAAACATATAAAAAAATGACAGCGTTCAGTATACAAAATCTCACTGTTGTGAAAGGTGAGAAGAAAATTCTCGATTCCGTTTCCTTTGATGTACAAGAAGGGGAGTTTGTCTGTGTTGTCGGTCCGAGTGGAGCTGGAAAGTCCACATTATTAAGACAGTTAAATCGTCTTGATTATGGTCGCATTGGCGGTCAGATTCTTTGGAATGGTAAAAGCTTAGAAGAGTATGACGTTCATGTTCTTCGTGAACAGGTGGCCTATATTTTTCAGAAAGCCGTTATGTTTCCTGGAAGTGCGGAAGAGAATATCAAGATGGGAGCACAATTTGAACATAATGTTACCCAACAGGAGCTTGAGGGAAGGTTCGTTAAAGCTATCCAAGAAGCGGGAATCACGCCGGAAATGTTGTCAGTAGAAGCTGCGGATTTGTCGGGCGGCCAACAGCAAAGGGTAGGAATTGCCAGAACCCTAATGCTCGCTCCGGTTGTATTACTGTTTGATGAACCGACCGCATCGTTGGATGTGGAAACCTCTAATAAATTTTGCAAAACTCTTAAGGTATTAAAAGAGCATCTGAAAGAAAAAAAATCTGCAAGTCTGATGATTACGCATCGGCTTGAAGAGGCATCTTTCTTAGCAGATAAAGTTTTGATGTTGGAGGAAGGCAAAGTTGTTGCTTTCTTGCCCGTAAATGAGTTCTTCAATAATCCTTCCAATGAGAGAGTTGCAAACTTTCTTAAGGCTTATAAATTGTAAGGAGAAAATATGTCAACCACATTAGGTTCAATTGAGATCTCGTATGCTCAAATGGCAATTGGCATGGTTCCTCTTGGAATAGTCATTCTTTTGTCTGCAGTTTATAAATTAGGCCTTATTAAATCTTTAGTAATCGCAGTAGTAAGGGCATGTATTCAATTAGGAATCATGGGATATCTTTTGGTATGGGTATTTGCTCAAGACAACCCTTGGGTTATCTCTCTGCTGCTCATTATTATGGTAGCGTTCGCTTCGCAGGCTTCTGAAAGAGCTCTGAAGGGAATATCTTCAAAAAAAATCAAATTTAAAATTATCAAGATTCTTTTCGTATCTATTGCCTTAGGTGCTTTATCAGTCTTATGTTACTTACAGTTTGTAGTCGTTAGACCTGAGCCTCTTTGGGAGGGTAAGTACATCATTCCTTTGGGAGGAATGCTTATTGCTCAATCCATGGTTGCCGGATCTCTGGCAGTTGAAAGATTGAGAAGTGAATTTGAAGCCCGAGCTGATGAAATAGAAACTTTATTGGCTCTGGGAGCAACTTCTGCGGAAGCAAGCAGAGAATCTGTGAAAGTGGCTATGACAGCAGCCTTGATGCCGATTATCAACTCTATGATGGTTCTCGGTATCGTAGCTTTGCCCGGGATGATGAGCGGTCAGATTCTTGCAGGCGTTTCTCCGTTATTGGCGGTCAGATATCAATTATTAATTTTCTTCTGTATTGCTGCGTCAGCGGCTTTAGTATCTTGGCTTTCAATTAGAATGGTTCGAAGCCTGTTCTTTACTCGTGACGATCAATTCATTCGATTAGAAAGCTTACAAAATTAGAAATGCAGTTTAATTTATCGGCTAAAAAGGCCACATTGCTTGGATGTACAGCCCCAATTACCTGGGGCCTTTCTGTTTCATTTATCAAAGGAATTACCGACTATCTGGGGGTAGGGAGAGGCTTAGCGATAACTTATACACTTTCCTTTATTATCGTGTTCTTTCTATTCGGGCTTCCGAACTTAAAGAAGATTCCTTGGAAATATTACTTTTGCGGATTAGGAAGTGCGATAACCTGCTCCATGAGCTTTGCTTTTTCTTTGGCTCTTTCTAAGGGCGGGACTCAGGCCATGGAAGTAGGAATGATTAACTATCTTTGGCCCTCGTTGACAATTCTTTTTGCGGTTATTTTTAACCATCAAAAGGCTAAATGGTGGTTAGGGATCGGCATGCTCGGTGCTATCTACGGTATATGTATTGTTCTCAGCGGAAATGTATTGGTTGACTTCAAGGGGATGTATTTCCATATCCTTGAAAATCCTTTGAGTTATTTTCTCGGGTTGATGGCTGCTATTTCATGGGCGGCATATTCCAATTTTACAAAAGCGTGGTCCAGAGGGGAAAATCCTACCGTCTTGGTTTTTGCTGCCGACGTTATTATTTTTAATGTGCTGAACTTGTCCGGTGTTGAAGTACCAAAAGAGTTTACCTGGTTCGGCTTAGGCATTGCTGTTTTAGCAGCATTGGTTTTAGGCTTTGCCTATGGCTTCTGGACTATTGGTGTTCAGAAAGGAAATATTACCATTCTGTCGATTGTTTCCTATTTCACACCGGTCCTCTCATGCGTATTTGCATCCATTTTTATTGGGGCTCAGCTAACTGGAGCTTTCTGGATTGGAGTAGCTTTGGTAGTTGTGGCTTCTTTTATTTGCTGGAGAGCAACAATATAGAATTTCCATTCTTCTCTAACAAAACTCTCAGGATCAAGAAGTTACCGTAAGCGGAGACAAGAGAGGCTGTTCAAAACTGTACTGAACCTCATAGCACTTAATGCATTGGAAGGCGCGACCCACTGCGGTAACTATTTTTTATTGCACTATATCTTGCTGTAAAACAGAGGACTTTAACGAAAAAAGCTACGAGATCATCATAACCATTTTGAATTCTGGCTGTTCTCTAGAATTTTTAAAGTCAAAAATTTCTGATTGAAGGTTCTTTATGTGATTTCTCGTCATAAAAGAAAAAAAATGGCTTTATCCTCTTTCTCTCTAGAGTCTACTAATGCTTGGATGTATTCAGCTTTATCCACTTTTAAAATTTTTGTAGGAAAAAGATCTAACTCGTTTTGTAGGTGGTGCATTACTAGCCGGGAAGTTCTTCCGTTTCCATCTGTCCAAGGAATGTATTGTGATTAAATCGAAATGAGCTTCAAACGTGAATAAATATTTTTTATAGATTTTTGACCCTCTCTCAAAAGAATTCCTTCTGACGTTTACCTCTTGGCACCACTTGTTAAGTCTATCTTCGATTTTTAAGAAACTTAGATAAGAACAGCCCCCTGTTTCAGTACTAACATTTAACTTTCTGAAATCGCCGCAAGATGAATCAAAGGAACCCTGAAGAGTGTTGTAAATACTTCCAGTATTTTTCATAACAGTAGCACTTAATTCCCTGAGCATTAGAAGAGAAAAGTCTCTTTTTTCTTGGATAAACCTGTTGCTCAATGCATAAGCACTTTTTAAGTCTAGATTTATCAACTGTTCCCGAAGACTTCTTTTGTTGGAAGTTATACCTTCATCAAAAAGAAGTTGATTTTCGACTTCTGTAACAGTAGATTCTTCGATAGCTGTGGAATGAGTGATGATTGAATACAAATAAAATTTTGAGTAATCCAATTGTTGCGGTATTCCCAGCTGACAGTATTCTGAGAGTGTTTCCAAAAGCGTTTTTTTCATGAACTTTAATCTTCAGGCTTCCTTTCGACCAAAAATAAGCAGTGAAAGAAGCGGGAGATAAGAGGGGAAAAAAGAAAACAGAAGGATTATGGCGGAGAAAGAGAGATTTGAACTCTCGATACGGGGAGACCCGTATACCGGATTTCGAGTCCGGCGCATTCGACCACTCTGCCATTTCTCCGCACAAGGTCATTATCTTATCAGATCAAAACCGCTTTAAGCTGAGTAAATTCTTTTTTTACTTATTTTTGCCATAATAGTCCACTGTTGCGGAGAAAAAAATGGAATTAGATCTAACAACAAGACTCATTATTATCGTGGCATTGATCCTTTCTAGTGCTTATTTCTCAATTGCCGAAATTTCATTAGCTGCCTCAAGCAAAATCCGAATGCAGCAATTAATTGAACAAGGAAACAAGAGAGCAAAACAAGTTCTAGATCTTCAAATCAAACCTGGACCGTTTTTTTCAGTTATCCAAATCGGTGTTAACGCGATTGCAATTCTCGGCGGTATCGTAGGTGAAACGGTATTTTCCCCCTTTTTCGAACAATTTTTTCTTTATTTCTGCGCGCCGGATTTGGCCTCCTCTCTAGGCTTTTTCTGTTCTTTCTTTGCGGTTACAATGATATTCGTTTTGTTCGCAGACTTAATTCCCAAAAGAATTGGTTTGAACAAGCCCGAAAAATATGCATTGTTATTAATTGGCTCAATGCGGTTCTTGATTCTCATCTTGAAGCCTTTCGTTATTGCATTGACAGGCCTCTCAAATTTCTTCTTAAAAGTGATGGGCGTCCCGACAAAGAATGAGGCCACGATTACTAGCGAAGATCTTTTAGCCACTGTTGGTGCCGGGGCAGAAGCAGGTTTGCTTGATAATGATGAGAAACAGGCTATTGAAAATGTTATTAAATTAGAAGATCGTTTTGTCACCAGCGCAATGACTCCAAGAGATTCTGTTACTTACTTCACTCTTGGAAATTCTCTTGAGGATATTAAGAAGAAGATTGAATCTGATCCTCATAGTAAATATTTAGTCTGCGATAAGAATATAGATAGAGTTATTGGTTATGTTGATTCCAAAGATCTACTCTGCAGAGCCTTGGAAAATGAAAGCCTTTCACTACATGAAAAGAGCCTCTTAAAGAGTATTCCTTGTCTGCCGGACACATTATCTCTTTCGGAAGTTTTGGAAGTCTTTAAGCAGCAGGGCAAAGATATTGCTGTTGTTTTGAACGAATATGCTCTTACGGTGGGAATAATCACTCTAGGAGATGTCATGAGCACGGTGATGGGTAACCTTGTACAAACCGAAGATGATTCCTATATCGTACAAAGGGAAGATGGAACTTGGCTGATTGACGGGGCAACACCTATCGAAGATCTTGAAAGAACCTTAGAGCTAGACAAAATGCCCGATGATGAAAGTTATGAGACCGTGGCTGGATTCATGATGTATATGCTGAGAAAGATTCCAAAGCTAACGGACAAGGTAATTTACAGCGGCTATAAATTTGAAGTTATCGACGTGGATATGAACCGGATTGATCAAATTTTAGTTAGCAAAATTGAGACAGAGCAAACGAATAAAGAAGAGAAACAAGGTCTAGAGGAAAAGCTCGAGAGTTAATCTTCATCCTTCCAAAGAGGGTCAAAACGTTCCCAGAACCTTTTGACCTTTTCTTCATCCCAGGTTCCAATTGCCATAGTTTGGAAAAGTTCTCCTCTCCAATCGTGTTCTTTGCCAACTTTTTTAAATCCTAGGCGTTTATAAAAATCCAAGCGTTTTAGTCGAGTCTGCAAACGCTCGGGAGCGCTTTCTACCGGGACTTCACAGTGAAGGAAGAGAAGATCACTGGGATATGCTTCCTTAACGAAGTTTACAAGCCTTGAGCCAACTCCTTTGCCTTGATGGGCTGGATCGGTGGCGAGGTAAAAGATATAACTTATGGGAGGGAGGCTGAGAAGAGTAACGAAGCCTAAGATTTTGTCTCCTTCTGTAAGAACCCAGGCATCGGCACCTTCGACAGAAGGATCGAAAAAAGGCTCTAAAGAGACTCTCTCATGAATCGGAAATTGATGCATGAATACGATCTTTATTTCTTTCACAAATTTAGATCCTGCATCAACCTTAGTAATCTTAGGCTCTAACTCTTTCATTCCTTAGAATTCAAAACAAATTCTCTTGTATTCTAAAGGATAACGCCTGCTATTTTTTTACGAATTTAGTCCATAAAACACTACCCAGTTCAATTGGAGAACTGTCATTGCTGACTGTTAGAGAATTTGCATTGTTAAGAGCTACAAAGCCCCACCATCCCTCCCAGGGGATTGTAAAGTCAATTATGCCGTCTTTGTTCGTTCTCAGAAGAGTAATGATCTTGGTGGTTGCCGACGCACCTTTATAGTTATCGGCCCCGTAGTATTCAACTGCCACTACGGTGTTGGCAGCGGGCTTGCCATTCAGAACTACTAGCGCAGAGAACTTGCTTCCCGCAGCCTGACCAAAGGCCGGAGTCATCGGGAAGATTTGATTCTGCATTTCGTGATATTTCGGCCAATCACCGTTTTGTCCGTAAACGGGTTTCATCAGTCTTCTGACCTGTGGGCTGAAAGGATTATCAGAGCCTTTAGGATAGACAATGAATTGGTAGAGACCTGGTCTCATTATTTGGAAATTTGTGGTCCAGCCGAATTTGTCTTGTGCTAATTGGTTGTTGAATTGGGCCATGTAGGTAATTGCTTTACCATTGACTATGATGGTTTCCGGTTTTGCCTGATTCAAAAACCATGCGAGGCTTGAATTGTCAATTAGATAGCTTGCTCCGATTGATTGGGACAGACACGGAGTGCTAAGAGACACACTAGCTGCCAATAAGGAGATTGCAATCGTTCTTTTTAAACAATACATCTGAGTTTCCTTCTTTCATAAGGATAATTATTGATTTGAGTGTAGGGGATATTGTTAAAAGTGATAACTATTTTTGCTTAGATAGGGTAGAGAAGAGTTCCAAACTCAAGCTGGAGTTTCAGGTCTATTCCCATTTAGGTGTGGAGAGGCGCATCTCTCAAATAAACCAGCAAAAAAATGGGACGAAGGTGGGCGGCTAGAAAGCAGAAAAAGCGAAAGGTTCTGCTCGATGCGGCTTTTAATGAATCCGAAAGAAACTCTTACAGCCACGCGATAAGAGGATGGGGATGAAGAAAAAGGCAGTCCTGTGAACTACCTTTTTCAACTTTTGTTAGAAATTAAACAATATTAGTACTGGTCAAAATTCTTTTGAATTTCTTTAGGATCTTTTGTTTGTGTTAGGGAGAGCATCAAAAGAACACGTGCTTTCTGCGGATTTAAAGAACCGGAAGAAACAAAGCCGTACTTGGCGTCATCTACTTCTGCGTCCTTAGTTGTTGAACCGGTAGGAACACGAGAAGAACGGACTACAGCGATGCCGTCTTTAGCTGCTTTTTCGATGATTGGGAAAGTAGACTTATGGAGGTTGCCGTTACCGACACCGGCAGTGACGATACCGTCATACTTAGCATCAACCAAAGCTTGGGCCTGGATGCCTTCGACTCCTGCGTGCTGATAAATAATACCGACCTTAGGCAGTTTTTCAAGTTTATCAACATTGAACGGAGTGGCTGTTGTGTGAGCTTTGACAGGGGCAGCATCCCAAAGGACTTTACCGTTATGGATAGTAGCGAGTTGGCCGGCATTCGGGCTCTGGAAAGTTTCAACGCCTGTTGTATTGGTCTTGGTTACATCGCGGGCGCCGAGAACGCGGTCATTCATTACAACCATAACGCCTTTGCCTCGAGCGGTAGGATCACCGGCAACTGCTACAGCGTTGTACAAATTGGCAGGACCATCAGCAGAGAGAGCGTTTGACGGGCGCATTGCACCGACGAGTACAATAGGCTTATCGCATTTGGCAGTCAACTGAAGGAAGTAGGCAGTTTCTTCCATTGTATCTGTTCCATGGGTGATGACGAAACCGTCTTTCTTGCCGCATTCGGCATTAATTTTCTTGGCCAATGTTAGCCAAACTTCATCGCTCATATCTTGAGAGCCGATTTGAGCAACTTGTTCGCTGGAAACGTTGGCAATGTTAGCTAATTCAGGAACAGCCTGAACTAAGGCATTAACTCCAACCTTAGCAGCGGAATAGTTTGTTTGATCTGCAGCTTTGGATTGACCGGCAATAGTACCGCCTGTGGCATAAACAGCAACATTGGGTTGAGCAGCATAAGCTGCGCCGAAAACAAGGGATAAAGAAGCGGCAATAAGCGCCTTTGTGAACATTGTAGTCCTCCTCTATGTGGGAATAATTCCTCATTCGTCTAAGTGGTCACGAATGCGAAACGTGAATATTTGTATATTTTTTAAAGTTTATTACGTACAAATCTGAAATAAAATCACTTAAATATGGTATGAAGGAATAAATAAAAAAGACAATCGTTGGATATTTCCTTAGAAGTTCCATGCTTTAAAAGGGTTGCGGCTCAAGGTCTATGTATTGTTAGTTTCAAGATTCTTCTTGAGGGTAAAGCTCCTTTTTACTTTGTTGTTTTGTCGCAATGTCGAAAGAATTTCTTTTCAAAGAGAAGAAATATAGAAGACGGTTTTTCCGTCAACTGCTGTATTTTTCCAGCACTTTGTGGTTACGTCTAAAATTTAGAGCTTATTTTTTTCGGACAAGTTAAGAGAGCCTGCGAAATGAAAGAAAGCCAGAGAACTTATGTCGCCATAGACCTCAAGTCTTTTTATGCATCGGTCGAGTGCTATGAAAGAAATTTAAATCCATTGACAAGTTTTTTGGTTGTAGCAGATCCTTCCAGGACTTCAAAAACAATCTGCTTAGCTGTTTCTCCAGCCTTGAAAGCTTTTGGAATCCCCGGAAGACCACGTTTATTCGAGGTTCAGAAAAAGGTCGAAGAAATCAACAAGGCACGAAAAATCAAAGCCGGCTTTTCCGAATTTGAAAGCACAGCTTTTGATAAAAAAGAGTATGAAGCAAATGAGAAGAGTAAATTAGATTTTGTAATCGCTCCTCCGCAGATGTCTCATTACATGGCCACCAGCGTGAAGATCTACGAAACCTACCTGGAATTTATTGCACCCGAAGATATTCACGTTTATTCAATTGATGAAGTTTTTATCGACATCACGCCTTATCTGGAAACCTATAAAACAACTACACATAATTTGGTTCGTGAATTAATCAGAAGAGTCCTGAAAAAGACAGGCATTACAGCAACCGCAGGTATCGGCCCGAATTTATATTTGGCCAAAGTAGCCATGGATATCGAGGCAAAAAAGTGCGAACCGGATAAGGACGGTGTTCGGATAGCGGAACTAGATGCTGCAACCTACAGAAGTAATCTTTGGAGCCATGAGCCAATCATGGATTTTTGGAGAGTCGGCAAAGGTTATGCGGATTCTCTTGAGAAAATTGGTTTAAGGACAATGGGAGATGTTGCTCGGTATTCTATTAGGAACGAGAAACATCTGTTTGAATTGTTCGGAGTGAATGCAGAACTTCTAATTGACCACGCATGGGGACTAGAGCCTTGCACAATGAAGGACATTAAGTCATTTGAACCCGATGGAAAAAGCATTGGTTCAGGTCAGGTTCTTCAGGAGCCATATTCTTTTGAAAAGGCCTTGTTAGTAACCAAAGAAATGGCAGATGCTTTAGGTTTAGATCTTTTTTCCAAAGATTATGTAGCTACAAAAATAGTTTTGACGATCGGTTATGATGTAGAGAATTTGAATGAGGCCGAAAAAGGCAACGGATATCAAGGTCCAATTAAAGTAGATTCTTACGGCCGGAAAGTGCCCAAGCCGGCCCATGGAACAGTATCTCTTTCCAGAGCAACCTCATCTTCTTCGGAAATCAGAAAAGAAATGGAGAAGCTTTTCAAACAAATTGTGAATCCTAGTCTTTTGATTCGCAGAATAACGATGTCCGCGGCGGTATGTCCGAAGAAATCGATTTGTGAGGAGTCGGCGGATACTGCCCAGTTAGATTTGTTCGACAGCATGGAAATGGCCGAACTCTTCGACCATCAAAGCGACAGGAAGGGGGAAAAAGAGAGAAAGGTTAACGAGGCAATATTAGCTTTGCGGAACAAATTCGGAAAAAATGCCGTCGTTAAGGGTATGAATTTAGAAGAGGGGGCCACTGGCATTTTACGCAACAACCAAATCGGCGGACACAAAGCATGATCAAAGACTATAGTGACATTATTGACCTTGAGCGTCCGGTTTCACGTTTTCCGAAAATGTCTCGGCAGGCAAGGGCGGCGCAATTTGCACCGTTTGCTGCTTTGACGGGTTATGAAGATGCTGTTAAAGAAGCCTCACGCTTTGTCGCAGAAAAACCTCTTCTAGACGATCATGAAGTAGAGAGAATAAATCAGATCTTGAGGGACGCTATTGAATTTGATGATGCTGTGGATCTGATAATTTTTGAACCGGACTTACACAAATCTGGAGGAAGAGTCAGCAGAGTAACGTCACGCATCAAAAAAATAGATGAGACTGAACGGAAACTGGTGCTTGAGAACGGCAGACAGATCATTTTAGAGAACATTATTGGTATCAAAACTGAGGACTCTTCTCTCGATCAGGTGCCATGGTAATCACGGCATTAATCACTTCTTGTTCTTAGAAGCTCATAACGTTGAGTAAGGATAAATTTCTATAAAGAAACCGGCACTCTCAGAAAAGAGATTGTCGGTTTCTTTATCTAATTCGAATTCAGTTAGGAATGAGAGGCCAATAAAAGTTTATTAGGAAGACAGGTTGAGAAAATAGAAAATATGCACCGAGATAAAAATCGTTCACTTTTTCTTACCCATTATTTCCCAATAATTAGTTTGTTTGCTTCTGACCGAAGTGATTAGGTACGTAATGTCCGCCTCTGCCGTCACTTCTCACATGGTTGCCATGCTGATCGTAATAGCCGCCTCTGCCGTCACTTCTCACATGGTTGCCATGCTGATCGTAATAGCCGCCTCTGCCGTCGCTTCTGGTATGGTTGCCGCGCTGATCATAGTAACCGCCCCGGCCGTCACTGCGGGTATGGCTGCCATCCGGATGATAGTATCCATCTCTGCCATCGCTGCGGATGTTTTTTCCATCGTTGGTGTAGTATCCGCCTCTACCATCGCTTCGGTAGTGATCCATGGCTTGAGCAAATGGAACGGCGATGAAAAAGGAAAAAAGGCATGCTGTCAATAAAATTTTCTTCATATCTTGGGACCTCATTTTTCTTCAAAGTGTAATGATTCTTTTTGTCTCCATCTATATTTAAGGCCGACAGTAATTTTTTTTAATAATTAACGTCTTATCCAAAAGATATCAAAGGAAAGACAATTAAATAGTTAATGCATTACCGAACATTGAAAAGTACCTGAAGGATTTTCAGGTATCTCTAGTTGTTAATCCAAAACTGATGTCGCTTTCTTACAGACAATTTCAAAATGTAAAACTATCATTTTGATGTCTTCTTTTTGCCTGCAGGACCATGGAATAGATTTTTATGCTCAATCTAAGAATTCTTTCAACAATTAATGGCATACTCAAAAAATTAGCTGAATGTAATTTTTTGAAAAAGAATGCAAGAGACTACCAATCCAAAAACCCTATACGACAAAATCTTCGATGAGCATGTCGTCAGAACCGAAAAAGACGGGACATCAACTCTTTATATTGATCGCCATTTGGTCCATGAGGTGACAAGTGCTCAAGCCTTTGAAGGATTGCGTTTGGCCGGAAGAAAACTTTGGCGCAACACCTCCATCGTTGCTACTGCCGACCATAACACTCCGACAACCGGTTGGGAAAAAGGCATGGACGGTATTACCGATCCAATTGCTCACCTTCAGGTCAGCACATTAGATAAGAATTTAGCGGAAAATGGCTGTGCCGCATACTTCCCATTCCTTAGCAGAGGACAAGGAGTGATCCACGTCATGGGCCCGGAAGAGGGAGCAATCCTCCCCGGAATGACTGTTGTTTGCGGGGACTCTCATACAAGTACTCACGGGGCTTGCGCTGCTATTGCTTTCGGTATCGGTACCAGCGAAGTAGAGCACGTGATGGCTACCCAGACGCTTCTGACCAAGAAAATGAAAAATATGTTGGTCAAGGTTGACGGAAAATTAAAGCCCGGTGTCTTTGGTAAAGATTTAGCTTTGGCAGTCATTGGAAAAATCGGTACCGCCGCTGGAACAGGCTACGCTATTGAATTTGCAGGAAGCGCAATCCGCGAACTATCGATGGAAGGAAGAATGACCCTGTGCAACATGGCAATTGAAGCCGGAGCACGATGCGGTATTGTCGCCGTCGACGAGAAGACAATCGAGTATATGAAGGGCAGGCCCCTTGCTCCGGAAGGTAAGCAATGGGATCATGCAGTTGAATATTGGAAGACTCTTCATTCAGATGAAGGAGCTAATTTCGATACCGTTATTGAAATCAATGCTTCCGAAATAGTTCCAATGGTTACTTGGGGTACTTCTCCAGAAATGGTCGCTCCGATTACTGGCTCAACTCCGCTTCCTGAAAATCAACCGGATCCGGTTAAGCGAGAAGGATGGGAACGCGCCTATAAATATATGGGGTTGGAACCGGGAACTCAAATGACTGAAATCTATCCGAACTCAATTTTTATTGGTTCCTGTACCAATGGACGAATTGAAGACCTTAGGGCAGCTGCTTATGTCGTTAAGAAGTTAGGCAAGAAAGTGGCTCCGAATATCAAATTAGCTCTGGTTGTTCCAGGATCCGGCTTGGTTAGAGAAATTGCTGAGAAGGAAGGGCTTGATCAGATTTTCATTCAAGCCGGTTTCGAGTGGAGACGTCCGGGATGCTCCATGTGTTTGGCTATGAATGCGGACAAGCTCTCCGAAGGAGATCGCTGCGCTTCCACAAGTAACCGCAACTTTGAAGGAAGACAAGGCAATAAGAGCCGTACCCACTTGTGCTCTCCTGCAATGGCAGCAGCTGCCGCTATTGAAGGTCACTTCGTAGACGTGCGCAAGATCTTTTAAGGAGTAATTATGGAAAAATTCACAGTTTTAAAAGGCATTGTTGCTCCTTTAGATCGCTCCAATGTTGATACAGATGCAATCATCCCTAAGCAGTTCTTGAAATCTATTTATCGCACAGGTTACGGTCCGAACCTTTTTGACGAATGGAGATATTTGGATAAAGGAGAACCTGGAAAACCAATTGGTGAAAGAACACTTAACCCTGATTTCGTTTTAAACCAACCTCGATATGAGGGTGCGAATATTCTTTTAGCCCGCAAGAACTTCGGATGCGGTTCTTCCAGAGAACACGCAGCCTGGGCGTTATCACAATATGGTTTCAGAGCCATTATTGCTCCGAGCTTTGCTGATATTTTCTACAACAACAGCTTCAAGAACGGTTTGCTTCCGGTCATTCTTCCTGAATTTACCGTTGACGCTCTTTTTCACGAAGTCAATGCCAATAACGGTTATGAGCTGACGATCAACCTAGCAGAACAGAAAGTCATTGAACCGAATGGTACGGTTCATGATTTTGAAGTTCCTGAATTCAGAAAATTCTGCTTGCTGAACGGTCTCGATGACATCGGGATCACTCTGCAGCATAAAGATGAGATTGAAGCTTTTGAAAACAGAAGGCTTACTGATAAGCCTTGGTTAGTAAAGTCTATTTATTAATAAGGGATTCAAATGACAAAAAAAGTTGCTGTTTTAGCCGGTGACGGTATCGGCAGTGAAATCATGGCGCAGGCCTTAAAAGTGCTGAAAGCACTTGATTTGGATTTGGTATATGAGGAGGCCTTGGTAGGCGGTGTAGCTTACGCAGCGTACGGTCATCCGCTTCCGGAATCGACATTGAAACTTGCCAAGGAAAGTGATGCAGTATTGTTCGGCGCTGTTGGAGATTTTAAATACGATAACCTAGAACGTCATTTAAGACCGGAGCAAGCCATTCTTGGTTTAAGAAAAGCTCTCGGACTTTTCGTCAATCTGCGTCCTGCCGTTTGCTATAAAGAATTGACCTACGCTTCCAGTTTGAAACCTGAACTAGTTTCGGGCCTTGATCTCTTGATCGTCAGAGAACTGACCGGCGACGTTTACTTCGGTCAGCCAAGAGGCAGAAGAATAAGCCCGGACGGATTGTTCGCTGGAAGCGAAGAGGGCTTCGACACAATGCGCTACTCCAAGCCTGAAGTCGAAAGAATCGCTCATGTTGCCTTCAAGGCTGCTCAAGGCCGCGGCAAGCACTTAACCAGTGTTGATAAAGCCAACGTATTGGAAACCAGCCAACTTTGGCGCGACACAATGAACCGTGTTGCTAAAGAATATCCGGACGTCACTCTGGAGCATATGTATGTAGACAATGCCGCAATGCAGTTGGTTCGAGCTCCTAAGAAACTCGATGTATTGGTGACGGGCAACTTGTTCGGCGACATTCTGTCCGATGAGGCTGCCATGCTTACTGGTTCTATCGGCATGCTTGCTTCTGCAGCTTTAAATGAAAAGAAACAGGGATTGTTTGAGCCTTCCCATGGTTCGGCACCGGATATTGCAGGCCAGAATATTGCAAATCCTCTAGCTCAAATTTTGTCAGCTGCCATGATGCTCCGCTATTCTTTAGATATGCCCGAAGCTGCCGACAAGATTGAAAAGGCCGTTAAGAGGGTTTTGGCCGAAGGCTATCGAACAGGCGATATTTGGAGCGAAGGTTGCAAGAAAGTTACCTGTTCCGAAATGGGTGATGCAGTAGTAGCTGCTTTACAGTAATTAAAAACTCAAATTAGTAAATCTCGCGGAGGTTATCGATGTTGAAATTAGGGATGGTTGGTTGGCGAGGAATGGTTGGTTCCGTCCTCATGGACAGAATGATGGCTGAAAAAGACTTTGACTTTGTCAGCACAACATTCTTCTCAACAAGTAATGCAGGCGGAAAAGCTCCGGACGTGCCCAATGCCGATCCTGTGTTGAAAGACGCCGGGGATTTAGACGCTTTGGCAGCATGTGATGTAGTTATTACTTGTCAAGGCGGTGATTGGACGAAAGAGCACTTCGGCGAGCTGAGAGAAAAGGGCTGGAACGGCTACTGGATTGATGCCGCAAGCACACTGCGTATGGAAAAAGATGCAATCATTGTTCTTGATCCTGTCAATATGGACGTTATCCAAAAAGGCTTGGAATCGGGTGTTAAAAACTATGTCGGCGGCAATTGCACAGTCAGCTTGCTCCTGATGGCTTTGGATGGTCTTATTCAGGCTGATTTGATCGAATGGATTACTTCCATGACTTACCAAGCTGCCAGCGGCGCAGGCGCTCCGAACATGCGTGAACTTCTCAAACAGATGGGCGATTTGTACGGGGTCGTAGCCGACGATTTGCAGGATCCGCGTTCTGCCATTTTGGCTATCGACAGAAAAGTCACTGAAGAAATGAGAAGCCCGGAATTTCCGGTTAAGGCCTTCGGAGTTCCTCTTGCCGGAAGCTTGATCCCATGGATTGACAGAGAAGTAGAACATGGTCAAAGCCGTGAAGAATGGAAGGGCGGAGCTGAAGCAAACAAGATTTTAGGTCTTCCGGGTATCGGCGAAAAAGGCTGCTTGCCAATCGACGGTCTTTGCGTCCGTGTTGGTTCCATGCGCTGCCACTCTCAGGCTTTAACAATTAAGTTGAAGAAAGACATCTCCTGCGAAGAAATTGAAAAGATTCTGGCCGGTGCTAATCAGTGGGTTAAAGTTATTCCTAATCATAAGGAAGAAACTATTCAAGAACTTACGCCGGCTAAAGTTTCCGGAACGCTTTCCGTTCCAATCGGCCGTATCCATAAGCTCAACATCGGACCTGAGTATGTTACCGCCTTTACTGTCGGCGACCAGCTCTTGTGGGGAGCTGCCGAACCGCTGCGCCGCATGCTGAGAATTCTTGTTGATTTCAAGAAAGCCTAGACATGAGAGTTGCTCTGGGGCTGGAGTATGACGGGAGGTTCTTCGAAGGTTGGCAAACCCAACCTCCAGGAAGAACGGTCCAAGACCATCTCCAGGAAGCCATTTTTAAATTTACCGGTGAAAAAGTAAATGCCGTCTGTGCCGGAAGAACTGATGCGAAAGTACATGCTTCCGGACAGGTTGTTCATATAGACACCGAATGCGAGAGAAATGATTTCTCTTGGGTTCGGGGTCTTAATTCTTATTTAGAACCCACCGTAGCGGTGCGTTGGGCGCAATATGTGCCGGAAAGTTTTCATGCGAGATTTTCTGCCGTCTCCCGCACCTATCAATATTGGATTTCTAATGAGCCTGTCCGTTCTCCTTTATTGGCGGGAAGAACGGGATGGGTTTTTCGTCCGCTTGATGAAAAAAAAATGCAGGAAGGGGCCGATTACCTTCTGGGCGAACATGATTTTTCCAGTTTCAGAGCTGCCGGATGCCAATCTAAGACGCCAATCAAAACCGTCAACTTTATAGAAGTAGAAAGGAGAGGACGGTTTATTAAAGTTGAACTCCAAGCCAATGCCTTCCTCTACCATATGGTTAGAAACATTGTGGGTTGTTTGGTATACATTGGATCTGGCGCCAGAAATCCTGAATGGATGGCAGAAGTGCTTGCCGCCAAAAAAAGAGAAAAAGCCGCGCCTACATTTTTCCCTTCCGGTTTATATCTGACCGGAGTCGGATATCCCGAAGAGTTTAAGCTCCCTCAGTACGGAGCCTCGCCATTCTAAGTTAAGAAAGTAAGCAAAAAACGCAAAGCACAGCTTACCTGCTTGCGATAAAATTCGGGAAATTGTTTTGGAATTGAACATGAGTTGGATTGATAAATTTCTTCCTCCAAAGATTAAGCGTACCGACGGAGAAACCGGCAAGAAAGACATGCCTACCGGCGTCTGGATTAAGTGTTCGGACTGCGGAGCCACTTTGTACGCTCAAGAATTAAAAGAAAATCTCAACGTTTGCCCGAAGTGCAATCATCACATGCGCATTAACGCCAGAGAGCGCTTGGATTTCCTGTTGGATAAAGAGGGAAGAACCGAGATTGGCGCGGAAGTCCAGCCTTTAGATCCGCTCCGCTTCAATGACAGCAAGAAATATACCGATCGAGTAAAACAAGCTAAAGCTAAGAGCAATGAGACGGATGCTTTGGTTGTCATGAGCGGTTACATGAACAACATTCCTGTTGTTGCTGCAGTTTTTGAATTTGATTTCATGGCAGGATCTATGGGTTCCGTTGTCGGAGAAAGATTTGTGCGAGGCGTACAGGAAGCTATTCGCCGTAAGTGTGCTTTCGTCTGCTTTACTGCAACCGGGGGTGCCCGTATGCAGGAAGGTTTGTTCTCTCTGATGCAGATGGTTAAGACAACTGACATGATTGCCCGTTTGGCCAATGAAAAACTGCCTTTTATTTCAGTTTTAACCGACCCAACCATGGGCGGCGTATCAGCAAGTTTTGCTTTCATGGGTGATATTGTCATGGCCGAACCGAAGGCTTTGATTGGTTTTGCAGGGCCGCGTGTTATTGAACAGACTGTCAGAGAAAAACTTCCGGAAGGCTTCCAGCGTTCCGAATTCTTACAAGAAAAAGGTGCAATCGATATGATTGTTCACCGTAAAGATTTAAAAGAAGAAATTTCTAAGCTTATCGCTCTTTTGCAAAAAGAGTCTATAGACGTATTGGAATAATTTTATGCCGCCGTGTAGGCGGTTTTTTATTTATGCAAACATTAGAACAATGGCTCTCGTTCATTGAGCATCTTCATTCCAAGACCATAGATATGGGATTGGAACGAATGAATAAGATGATTAAGAAAATGGACATCAAGTTTGATGTTCCGGTTTTTACGGTCGGAGGTACCAACGGCAAGGGGTCGATCTGTTCTTATCTTGAACACATCCTTCAAGCCCAGGGTTACAAGGTTGGTGTTCACACTTCGCCTCATTTAATTCGTTTTAATGAAAGAGCTAAAGTCAACGGTCAATACATCGCAGATGAAGAATTCTGCAAATATTTTGAAGAAGTTAAGAAAGCCCGGGGCGAATTGACGCTTTCTTACTTCGAATACACCTTGTTGGCCATTCTGAAGCTTTTTCAAGAAAAACATCTCGATGCGGTAATTTTGGAGATTGGCTTAGGCGGCCGGTTGGACGCTGTTAATACTGTTGATCCGACTGTTTCGATTATTGCCAGCATAGGCATAGATCACACGGCATATCTAGGAAATACGCGTGAAGAAATAGCTTGGGACAAAGCTCATATCTATCGTCATAACAAGCCTGCAATTTGCGGAGACAAAAATCCTCCGGAGACTTTGATTTCTTATGCAAAAGAAATAGGCGCATTGCTGGAAATTAACGGTAAAGATTTTGAAGGTATCAAGACGGGTGATAATTCTTGGAACTATGCCGGTCCCAAATGGAAGCTCAATGATTTGCCGCTTCCTTCTATGAAAGGTGTATATCAAATTAATAACGCTTCAGCTGCTTTGGCGGCACTTGAAGCCGTTGAAGATCAAATTGAAGTTGATAGAAGTAGTATCGAAACCGGCTTGAAAACAGCCCTTTTGTCCGGTCGATTCCAGAAAATTCAGAGCAAACCGGAAATTATTGTTGATGTAGGACATAACCCGCACGCTGCGGTTCAGCTTGCCGAGACCTTAAAAGCCAATCCGATTGGAGGGAAAACCTATGCAGTCTTTGGAATGCTTTCTGACAAAGACAGAGAAAAGGTTTGCTCCATTATGGGATCTTGTGCAGACTGTTGGATGGTCTGCGATTTGCCCGGAGAGCGGGGAGGAAAAGCGGAAGATTTGCAAAAATGTTTGATAAAAGAAGGAGTTGCGGATGATCAAATAAAAATTTTTGCAAATGTTGAATATGGTCTCCAAAATGCGCTAAAGACTGCCCGGAGCACTGATAGAATACTCGTGTTTGGTTCTTTTGTGACGGTAAGTGCAGCGCTTACCGTCTTAAAAGTTCCTGTGTTGTAAGAAGGTCAATGGAAAGAAGTTAAATGGGTCTGTTTTCTAAATTCAGCAAAAAGCCCGAGGAGCCACAAACTCATGAAGAACCGGGGATGAGCAGAAGTCTTAACAACGACGTCGTCAATAAAGAATTTGCAGGTAGGGAACCTGGTTTTAACCAGCCCAAAAACCCTCTAAATTCAACTACTCAGATTCTGAGGACCAGTCCAGCTGAAACTCAAAATCAACCTGCTTTTTCTGAATCCAAATCCGAGACTAGTTTTCTTTCTTCCGGCCCCAGAGGAGATACTGCGAAGCCTCCCGTGCCGCCGGCTTCTCCTTCTCAGGAAGTGCCTCTGTCAGCACCTAAAGAATTCATCCCGACTCCAAGAAAGGTTTTCCCTGAGCAGAAGCCGAGCAAGGAGACATCGGAACAAATCAATTCTTCTCAAGAACAATACAGACAGATTAAAAGAATTCGAGCGCGCCGCAGACTTATCGGTGCGGTAATGCTTTTAGCTTTAGTTGTGGTTACAGTCCCCTTCTTATTTGATAAGGAGCCTCCACCCCCGACAGTAACTATTCCACTTAGAATACCGAGCCAAAATAGTGTGGATGTGGCCAGCATTCAGGTTCCTGGCAGTTCAGCTGCTGTAACCTCCGCCGTGGTTCCTTCTTCTCAGGACAATGCGGCTAGGCCTGCTCCCGCAACTGATGCTGCGACTGCGAAGCCTGCTTCTTCTAAGCAAAACCCTCCTGCTCAAGCAAGCAAGAAAGACGAGAAAACTTCACAAAAAGCAGATAAGAGTCAGCAGAAACCTGAAAAGAGTGAAGCTAAAAAGCAGGATGCTAAGAAAGATCAGCCGAAGGCTAAGTCTCAGGAAACTGCAAAACCTGCAGTTGCAGCGAAAGGCAGTTATTATGTTCAGGTTGCAGCTATTTCTAACGAAGCACGCGCCAAAGAATTGTTGAAGAAGATTCAAGGGGCAGGCATTCCAGGATATATTGAGCCGGTTGCCGTTAAGAACGGTAAAATTTGGCGTGTTCGAGCTGGTAACTTCCCGACCAGCAAAGCTGCTGAGGATGCAAGAGCTCGTGTTGGTCTGTTAGGATTAACAGGAAAAGTTGGTCAAATTAAATAATCTATGAGTGAACTCGACTGGGTTTTAGCCGTAATTATTCTCATCTCGACGATCATCGGAGTTTCCCGCGGAATGGTGAGGGAACTTTTTGCACTGATTGGTTGGGTCGCGGCATTTTTTGTCTCTTTGTATTATGCGGGAGATGTTGCTCAGATGCTGCCTCTGGAAACAGTAGGACCGATGCTGAAGATGTTTTTAGCAGTGGTTCTTATCGTCATTGCCTGCGTTTTTGCTGCAGGCCTGATTGGTAAGCTTCTGAGACATATTTTGTCCTCAATTTCAATTGGGGCGGAGGACAGACTTTTAGGGTGTCTGTTCGGTTTTTTAAGGGGAGTTTTGATTGTAGGCTTGTTAGTCTATCTGGGAGGTTCGACGGAGTTCGTATCCAAACAGATTTGGTGGAAAGACTCGAACTTGGTTCCCTATGTGGAGAAAGGTATTGTTCTTTTCTCTCCGTATATCCCTAAAGAATTGTTTAACTTACAGAAATAATTTAATCCTTAATCTCGGAGAAAAGTATGTGCGGCATTGTTGCCCTGTATTCATCAAGTCCTGTTAATCAGAGACTTTACGATGCATTACTGCTCTTACAGCATAGAGGACAGGATGCGGCCGGTATTTGTACCGTTGAAGGCCGAACATTTCATATGCATAAAGCCATGGGTCTGGTCCGTGATGTATTTAGGACCAGAAACATGCGTGATTTGCTCGGCAACTGCGGTATCGGTCAAGTTCGCTATCCTACGCAAGGCAATGCAGGTTCTAACAACGAATCTCAGCCATTCTATGTGAACGCTCCATATGGCCTGGTGATGGCTCATAACGGCAATCTCACCAACGCAGAGACCCTGTTGTGGGAGCTTTACGATCACGATCGCCGTCATATCAACACCACCAGCGATTCGGAAGTATTGCTCAATGTTTTTGCCAATGAACTTCAATTAGCGACTCAAGGCAAGCATCTTGATGAAGATTGTCTTTTTGATGCAATTAAGTCCATGCACAAGAGACTTAAAGGTTCTTATGCCGTTGTGTGCATGATTTCCGGTCATGGGTTGGTGGCCTTCCGTGATCCACACGGTCTGCGTCCTTTATGCATCGGCACTAACACAGCCGAAGACGGAACCACGGAGTACATGGTGGCCAGTGAATCCGTTGCCCTCGAAGGCAGCGAATTTAAGCTTCTTCGCGACGTTGAACCGGGCGAAGCTATTTGGATTGATGAAAAAGGCAACCTTCATTCGAGACAGTGTGCCGAAGACGTCAAAATGGCTCCGTGCATTTTTGAGTATGTTTATCTTGCTCGTCCGGACTCTACGATTGACGGTATTTCTGTTTATGCAGCAAGACTTCGTCTTGGAGAAAAATTAGCGGAAGAAATCAAGAAGACGATTCCATTGGACGAAATCGACGTTGTAATGCCGATTCCGGACTCTTCCAGACCTGCAGCTGCCCAGTTAGCTAAGGTTTTGGGACTGGAATATCGTGAAGGCTTCATTAAGAACCGTTATGTTGGCCGCACCTTTATTATGCCTGGTCAGGCTATCCGCAAGAAGAGCGTTCGCCAGAAGCTCAATGCAATGCCGGTTGAATTCAAAGATAAGAGAGTTCTTCTTGTTGATGATTCCATCGTACGCGGAACGACAATCACGGAAATTGTGAAAATGGCTCGTCAGAGCGGTGCCAGAAAGGTTTATGTTGCTAGCGGTGCGCCACCGGTTCGCTTCCCGAACGTATACGGCATTGACATGCCGACCACAAATGAGCTGATCGCCGGCAACGGCAAGGATGTTGAATCCATCAGAAAAGAAATCGGAGCGGATGCTTTGGTTTATCAGACAATTGAAGGAATGAGGGAAGCTGTGGGCGGTTTGAATCCTGCAGTTCCTGACTTTGATTGCTCTTGCTTTGATGGAAGATACGTTACCGGTGATGTCTCTCCTGCTTATCTGAACTTCATCGAAGGACAAAGAAAAGCAGCTAAGGAAGCAAAGAAGAAAGCTGAAAAAGAAGCCGAAAAAGAAGCCGAAAAAGAAGAATAGACTTCCATAAAATATTTAATAAAGGCGTTTGGAGAAAATCCAGCGCCTTTTCTTTTCACGAAGCATGGAGAAAAAAGTCTGTTCTCCTAGTCAGCGCCTGCTGGACGCCTAATTTGCAGAAGAGCCCGTCTAAGTTCTCACGAGTCCTGAGGTCAATTTCATTGTTCATAAAACACTTAGAACTCAACGTCCTAATTTTTATTTCCTTAGAAAACCGCAAAACCTTTTGGTGTTTTTGATCGGGTAAAAAGTTCGCGTTCTACACTTTTTGAAGGTTGAGAACCTCCTGTTTTTGGGTGCGTATTTGTGCTGTGAATAAAGCGTTACTTTTCAAATAATTAATAATTGAATGGAATTCTGTGTTGACCATTATGGTGTATCTCCAAGGGAAGTAAGGACATTATGAGAAATAATTAACATAATTGTTACAAAGGGGCGGATGGGCCCTACGTTTAAAGGCGGTGTTATTGTGAAAGAATATAGAAGACAACTCGCTCTTTTTGGAATGACAGTAATTGTTGCAGCCGGTCTGGTCGGATGCGATGACAAAAAAGCTCAAACAGAGAGTCATAGAGCATCACCGGTGCAAGTTGTAGAAGTAATCCGGCAAGACGTACCTGCGGATCTAAGTTTCGTTGCTAAAACGGAAAGTTCTCGCGCAGTTGAGATTTACAGCCGTATTTCCGGCTTTTTAGATAAAAGACTTTATCGAGAAGGCGGAATGGTCCAGAAAGGTCAAGTTCTTTTTGTTCTGGATAAACAGCCGTTTGAAGTACAGCTCAAAGAAGCTGAGGCAGCCTTGGATTCCAGTAAAGCTGCCCATTTGGTTGCAAAGCAGAACTTAGACCGCATTCGTCCTTTGGCTAAGTTAAAAGCTTTGAGCCAGTCTGATTTAGACAGCGCTGAAGGCCAGTTCCAAACGACACTTGCTCAGATTGCAAACGCACAGGCACAAGTAGAGTCGGCGAAACTTAACCTTTCCTACTGTACCATTACTTCCCCAGTCAGCGGTTATGCAGGATCTGCGTTGCAGACTGACGGAACATACATCAACACGGGCAATTCCCATCTGACGACTGTATATGCTATGTCGCCGATGTGGGTGACTTTCTCTATGTCGGAAAATCAGGAAGCAAAACTGAGTAAGGAAGTTGCCGACGGGATCATGAAAGTGCCGGCAAATAACAAGTTTATTGCGGAAGTTGAATTGGCCGGCGGCCAGATTTATAAATATCCCGGCCGCTTGACTTTTGCCAGTCCAGATTACAATCCGAATACAGGTACTTTTGAAATTAGAGCTTCTTTCCCGAATCCGGATAATATCCTGAAACCTCAGCAGTATGTCCGGTTGATCGTGAAGGGCGCCACGTATCCAAACTCTATCATTGTTCCTCAAATTGCCGTCCAGCAAGGCGGAAAAGGACATTTTGTTTGGGTTATCAATTCAGAAGGCAGAGCGCAATACCGTCCTGTTACCGTCGGTTCTTGGATCGGCAGTAACTGGCTGATTACAAACGGGCTGGAAGCCGGAGACAAGGTGGTTACCGAGGGTGTCTTGACTCTTGGTCCGGATGCTCCTGTCACGATCGTTCAGAGCACGAAGCAAGAAAAAGTTAGTCGCCCCATGCAGGATCAGGTTGCAAAGAATATGCCTGAATTCGTGCAGGATCCCGATCAACTGATTCAAACGGATCCTTTAACCGGTAATTTGATTTCTTCTTCAAGCACCCCATCTAAGAATCCCGTGAAAGCTGCTCCTGAGAAAGAAATCGAGGATAAAGCTGCACCTTCTCCAACCAAGAAGTAGATCTAGGAGGAGAGTATGTTTTCTAATTTCTTTATTAAACGGCCGATATTTGCGATCGTTGTTTCGATCGTGATTGTGCTCGCCGGGTTGCTTTCGATGAAAGAGCTTCCGGTGGAACAATATCCGAATATGAGTCCGGTTCAAATTATGGTAACCGGTGTTTATCCCGGTGCCGATGCAGAAACCGTGGCCCAGACGGTTGCTGCACCAATCGAAACACAGATTAACGGTGTGGACAACATGATTTATATGACGAGTTCAAGCTCGTCCTCAGGTGCATGTTCCATTACCGTTTATTTTGCTATCGGAACCGATCCGGATATGGCTCAGGTTCAGGTTCAGAACCGCGTCAATATCGCACAGCCGAACTTGCCTGAAAGTGTTATCACCAACGGTTTGACGGTTGAAAAGCGTTCTGATTCTATTTTGATGTTGGTGGGTATTTACGGTACTGACGGACGCTATACACGCGACTATATCAACAACTATGCCAATGTATATGTTCTCGATGCTTTGAAGAGAGTGCCGGGTGCGGGCCAATCTCAAGTGATGGGTACAGCTGATCAGGCCATGAGAATTTGGCTGAATCCGGATAGGATGGCTTCTCTAGGCATTACAACTACGGATGTCGCAAATGCAGTCAGAACGGAAAATCAAAGATTTGCTGCCGGTAACGTTGGTGCATCTCCATCTGAACCGGGAACAGTTCAGACTTTTCCTATTATTGCTCCTTCTCCTTCAACCGATGTTTCCGGCTATGAAAACATCGTTGTGAGGAGTCAAAGCGAGGGAAGCGCCATTGTAAGAGTGAAAGACGTAGCGGATGTCTCATTAGGCATGAAGAGCTATCAAGTCAACACTAACATGAACGGCTTGCCGACTACCTTCATTGCTATTTACTCACAGCCTGGAGCTAATGCTTTGGATGTGGCGGATGGCGTGTACAAAGCACTCGAAAACTTGAAGAGTCAGTTCCCTGACGGCATCGACTATAAAATCGCTGTAGATACCACCGATTTTGTCAGAATTTCTATCGACGAAGTTATTAAAACCTTGTTCGAAGCGGTTTTGCTCGTCGTCGCCGTTATTTACCTGTTCCTTCAGAGCTTCAAATCAACGGCTATTGCGTGTTCCGCTATTGTTGTGGCTTTGACAGGTACCTTTATCGGGATGCTGCTTCTGAACTTCTCCATCAACATTCTGACGTTGTTCGGGTTGGTGCTGGCGATTGGGTTGGTGGTTGACGATGCCATTGTGGTAGTGGAAAACGTTGAACGCAACATGAGCGATTTCGCCATGAACCCGATCGACGCAACTGAAACCGCTATGGCCGAAGTTTCCGGACCTATCATAGCAACAGTGTTAGTGCTGGCCAGCGTTTTCGTACCTGCCGCTTTCATGGGAGGGACGACCGGAATGCTGTACAAGCAGTTCGCTATAACCATCGCCATCTCCGTGACGATTTCCGGTTTTGTGGCTTTGACCCTGACTCCTGCACTTTGTGCTGCTTTGCTTACTCACAGGCAAGCTCCGACAAAGGGTTTCTTCCACTGGTTCAATAATTTCTTCATCAGAATTACCAAAGCATATGGAAGATGGACTAAAGCCTTGTTCCGTCACACGATGATTGTTTTGGCATGTGTGGCCATCATCTTTTTGGCTATTTACCAGATGTTCCGTGTGGTGCCGACAAGTTTCGTTCCGGCTGAAGACCAGGGTTATGTGATGGCTGCCATTATCATGCCGAACTCTTCAAGCTTGGAAAGAACCACATCGGTTTTGGAAAAGATAGAAAACAATATTAAGGATGTTCCAGGTGTACAAACATCTAACGCCATTTCTGGCTTCTCCTTGATCGACGGCGGTTTCAAAACAAGTGCCGGTACATTTTTCATGACTTTGAAGCCGTTTTCAGACCGTTATAAGAATTCTGAGACTGCGCGTAAAGAGAGTTCTGAGGCTATTGTGGCGGAACTTGCCAGAATCGGTATGACTTCACAGCTTGACGGTTTGGTAGTTCCACTGAATCCTCCTGCTATCCCGGGCTTAGGCAATACCGGCGGTTTTGAATTCTGGATCTCCGATACTGCAGGCGGTTCGGCTAAACAGCTTCAGGAAGTTTTGGATAAGTACCTCCAAGAAGCCAAGAAGCGTCCGGAACTGACAGGTTTGACCTCTACTTATTCTGCGTCTAACCAGCAGCTTAAGATTAATTACGACCGAGACAAAGCGCAGCTGCTTGGTTTGACATCTGCTGATGTGTTCGATACATTACAGGCTCAGTTCGGCAGCGCTATTGTCAGCCAGTTCAGTCAGTATTCTCGCGTATGGTTCGTTATTGTCCAGTCTGCTCCCGAATTTCGAGTAAAACCGGATGACGTCGGCAAACTCTATGTTAGAAACGCCAGCGGGGATATGATTCCGCTGTCCTCAGTCATTACGACTGAATACACTAACGGTCCGACGCTGCTACCTCACTACAACGGATTCCCGGCAGCTCAGATTATCGGTAATACAGCCCCAGGATATTCTTCGGGACAAGGTATGGCTGCTATGGAAGAGGTTGCCGATCAGGTTCTGCCAATGGGATACAAATACGGGTGGACCGGCATCAGCTATGAACAGCAATCTGCAGGTTCATCGTCTGCAATTGTATTCGGATTCGGTTTGCTTCTCGTATTCTTAGTGCTGGCAGCTCAGTATGAAAGCTGGGCACTTCCGGGCTCAGTCATTCTGGCAGTTCCATTCGGCGTTATCGGTGCGTTGCTTGCAACTTGGATGCGAGGATTAGACAACGACGTTTACTTCCAAATCGGTATGCTGGTCATGATTGGCTTGGCGGCGAAGAACGCTATTTTGATTGTTGAATTCGCTGTTGAACTGAGAAATAAAGGCTTGGATCTTCTGACTGCAGCTATTGACGCCGGTGAGATTCGTTTCCGTCCGATTATCATGACCTCTCTAGCTTTTATCGGCGGTACTCTTCCGTTGGCTTTAGCTACAGGTGCCGGCGCTGCTTCAAGACATTCTATCGGTACGGGTATTGTCGGCGGCATGATTGGCGTTTCCTCTTTGGCGTTGCTCTTTGTCCCAATTTTCTATATTTGGTTTGAAGGTTGGGCTGAAAAGAGAGGCGGCAAATCTGCCATTAAGACAGCCGCTAAGCTGTCTAAGCGCGGCATTTCCATGACTGAAAAACTGCGCCGTGCCATCTTAAGAAGGGACGGAAGTTTGTTCGATCCGAAGGCTACCGTCGCAGTTTCTCCGGAAGGCCAGGTCACAATTACCAATTCTCCGGGCTTTAACCCAGCAACTATTAGAGATGCTGATTACGGTGTCCCTGGAGGAGATGTTGACACAGTTCCTGCCACTCCGGAAAAGACTTCCGCTAAGGATGTGAAAAAGCCGGAAGATTCCGAGAAAACAGAACCTTCCTTCAAAGACCCGGATTCTGCAGGAAAACCTTCATCAACCGTTCAGGAAAACAAGGATAAATGATGAAAATTAGATTAATCGCATTGATGTCATTGGCCGGTGTGATTGCGCTGAGCGGTTGCACGGTAGGACCGGACTACAAGAGACCAACGTTGGATGTTCCTCTGGAATACAGGCAGATCAGCAAAGAAGTTGAGGATAATGCTCAGTGGCTGACTGCACGCTGGTGGACTCAGTATCAAGATCCAGCGATTGATGCTCTTGTATCAAGCGCTATTAAAAACAACAGAACGCTGCAGCAGACTATGTCGAACGTAGAGAAAGCTGCTGCTGCAGTTACCGTTGCCAGAGCAGATTTGTTCCCGCAGTTGAATTATCAGGGCGATGCGATGCGTCAGCGCCAGAGTATCAACACTGCTATGGGTGAAGCGCTCCAAGGGAAACCTTTCAGTACGAAAGAAGTCTTGGCTAGTGCATCATGGGAAATCGACCTGTGGGGCAAAATCCGCAGGAAAACTGAAAGTGCTACGGCGACTCTAAGATCTATGGAAGCCGCTCATAAGGCTGCGTTATCCTCGGTCATTACGTCTGTCGTCACTACTTATCTCAGCATTTTGACGGTAGACGAACAGCTTGAAGTCGCAAAAGAGACAGCCAACAGTTATTATCAGACCTATAGCCTGTTCAAAGTTCGTGCTACTCATGGCAATGTATCTGACATGGAAGTTGCACAGGCAAAGAGTCAGTGGCAGAGCGCTAAAGTTGAGATCCCAGTTTTGCAGCAGTCCAGAGTTGAGCTCATGAACTCTCTTTCTATTCTGACCGGCGTAGACGTAGGTGATATGCCCAAGTTCAAGAGGTTAAGAGCTTTGAAGGTTCCGGCAATAGGAAAGGGGATTCCGAGCAAACTGCTGACTGAACGTCCGGATATTGTTGAGGCCGAAGAAAATCTTAAGGCGGCAAATGCGGATATCGGAGCTGCGAGGGCGATGTATTTTCCGTCAATCTCTCTTTCCGGCGGTTTGGGATTCTCTAGTGAAGAACTTCACGATTTGATTAAATCTCCTTCAAGGGTTTGGTCTGTCGGCGGAAACATAACCGGTCCTATTTTCCACTGGGGTGCTGTGGAAGCAGGTGTGAAACAAGCAGAAGCTCAGCAAAAAGGGTTAGTGGCAGCTTATCGTTTAGCAGTGTCACAAGCCTTTGCCGACGTTGATAACGCTCTGAGCAAACGCCAGAAGGCTCTACAAGAGCTTAAAGATAGAACTGGCTTGGTGGCTAGTTTGAAGGAGTACAAGAGATTGGCAACTGCACAGTATCAAGAAGGTTACACCGGCTACTTTACCGTATTGCAGGCTGAGCAATCTCTGCTTCCTCAGCAGCTTCAGCTCGCCCAGGTTAGAGCCAATACATTAAGCTCTATTGCATCGATTTATCAATCTTTAGGCGGCGGATGGATTGATTTAGCTCTCCAAGAGGAAAGACAAGCAATTGCAGATTTGGAAAGAGAAGAGCAACTGAAGAAAGAAATCCAAGAAGCATCTCCTGAAGAAAGAGAAGAAAACTCCTTAATGTAAAACTCATTGTTAAGAAATAAGAGGTCATGCTGAGGGCGTGACCTTTTGTAATTCGTCTCGCTCAAACCTGAAAAATTGCATTTCTAGAATACCTAACTTTTAAAAATCCT
>UMFJ01011970.1_pt1 | contig 32215 bp, 29 predicted proteins | sample 1964991 | NCBI WGS metagenome assembly UMFJ01 (sample SAMEA4836044, study PRJEB28245) | human gut metagenome | biome: gut microbiome; material: fecal sample | place: Denmark | collected 2008 | reverse complement strand
TAAATATTGATTGACGGCATAATGACGGCGTAATATAATTATGGGAGAAAAGGGGTAAAATTATGCTTATAATGATATTATTTTAAATATAAATGGAGAGGTCTATGGAGGAGCGCAAGAAACTAATTTATGATTTGATGAATGGGATGTTAGACTTTAAAGATAATCCACCTCTAGAGTGCAAGTTTGTAGAGGATGAATTCTCAGAGGGAAAAGTGTGTGAACGGGCATATACAGAGATAATGAGAGCTTATCAGCGTCTATGTCAAAGGTTAGGCATGGATGGAGAAGAGGATAAGGACATAGAGATTATCATAAATAACTATGAATTAATTACAGAATATTTGTGCATGAAAATGTTTGACTATGGGGCGCTCTGTGTGAAGAAATTAGATAAGTAGCTTATCATTTGCGTGTGGGGACTGTTTTCTGGTTGGAAGGCAGTTCTTTTTGATTTTAATAAATATTTCTGCCTGTCAATTCTTTATTGAAGTGTTATAATCCTATTATAAGATATACACATTGATTTAGTAGGAGGGATTCTGTGTTTAGAGTAGTCGATGACATTGAACGTGTTGATGAGTGTCAAAGCATGCTATTAAAAATATTAGATGAAAAGTTTACAGTGACGAAGGATGCTGTAATAGGTTTTCAAGGTGGAAATATAGAGTCCGTAGTACATTATTCTCCAGAATATGACGTTTGGTTTGCATGGCGGGATGATGGTGATAAATACTGGAATCCATTTGGAGTTGGTGGTAATTCAGAGAAAAAGAAAGCTCTTCATATTACAGTAGAAATTAACATACCTAATCTGCGAAATAGAAGGGTTATGGGGGTTTTCATTGAAGATGATGAGGGAAATATTTATTTAGGGCATAGGAAAAGACTTAACTCTTCTGAGAACAAGATCGAACTTAATGATAAATTCGATAAAATGTATAAGGAAAAGGAAATTGATGTTGTCGATGGAGATAGAACAGTCAATGTTATATGTATTGGCAATATTTCTGATTGGAATTTTTTTGATAACCTCATTAAATTTGTTTGGAATGTCCATGACTTGAAAAATAAAATGAAACCTAAATCCAAAATAAATCGGCCAGAATTTCTTAAAGAGTCGGAACACATCAGTTTCTATAATCATAGTGGTCTTGTGGAGCCAAAAGCCAACCACGGAAACATAGTAAACAGATTGGCCGAAATACTAAATGAACGGGGATTGATTTGTCACAATAACAAGTCTATTGATTTAATGGTATTGGAGAAGAATGCATATAGGAAGGTATCTCACATTTTTGAGGTAAAGTCAGATTTCGATACACAATCTGTTTATACAGCTATTGGACAGCTTTTTTACCATTCAACTAATTATGGGATTGATGCTAGAAAAATAATTGTATTACCAAAGGGTTTAAAAGACGATACAGAAACTACACTTAAAAAATTAGGTGTGGCAGTTCTTCTTTATATTATTGATGGAAGTAATGTTATTTTTTATGGTTTAGATGAAGTTTTATGATTTATTTGAGGGACAGGCATATTTTGTTTTTATGGTAGCGAATGTTGGATAGGTGATTACGAATAGGAACACTAATTATTGATGGTCAGGGCATTTTATTACCCTAGCCTTTTCGTCCCTCTGCCAGTTGTATTTATCCACATTTCATTAACAAGATATTTACGTAGTTATCCACATTGTGCACCATTGGTACTATATAATTAGGATTGATATTGTGTTTATCTATATATAGTGTTATTATGATTGTGGATAAGTGGAGAGGGGATTATTATGGCAAGAAAAGAATTAGAACGTTATAATATCTCTTTATGGGATAGCCAAATTCATCAAATGGAAATGTTGCAGAGGTCAATGAGAAGTTCAATCATTGAGGCATGGAAGCCAGCACTTGGAATGACAAAAGATATTAAGCATATGTTAGAATCTCCAATGACGGATTGGATAAGACAGAATGAAGTATTGGTAAAACAAATGAGTTTGCAACTACAGCCAATGCTTGGGATTAATGAGCAAACAAGAAGTATTACAGATTCTTTAAATAGCTTTATGAGATCAGCTTGGGCGACACAAAATTTTTTTGTTACTAAATATGCTCAAACCATAAGTCAATCTGACTGTAGTAGAATACTGGGGATTGCAGAGCGGATATCACCAGTGTTAAAAGATTTGGATTTTACTGGATTGACATCAAATCTTGAACGAATACAAGCGCAATTATCACATTGGGATAGTTCTTTTGAGGAAACAGATTATGATGATATCTCAGTAAATGATGACGGTTCTCTCTGTTATCAGGATCAGTGTGTTACTCAACCTGAGATAAACGATATTTGGAATACATTTGTTCAGAACTGTGAAAATTTAGGCAGTAAAGCAATTGAGGCCATTAAAGATAAGGCGTGGGTAGTCCAGTGGATATATAGGTTAATCTGTATCATAACAGCACTTGGATTATATAAAGAGATTGAGGAACATATTCATAAAGGTGTTTTGGAAGTTCGTAGTCATGCTAATGGGTGGGACAAGATGTTTTATATCAAGAAGGATAATGGAGCTAGAGTATATTCAGCACCGGACACAAAATCGGAAATCCTGGGAAGGCTTGATTATGAACAGGTGATAATATCCACAGATATTCAACCATTTTGGGTTAAGTTTGAATATCAGATTGTAGAGGGACAAAACGTAGATGCTTGGATAGCTACATGCAATCTTATTAGATATGATAAGGTGCAAAATAATCATTTGGCACTATTGGAGGAGGATAGGTAAAGATGCAGAATTCTAATAGCAGAAGTGTTGTTAAAGATCTTATATATGAGTTTCTAAAAGAACCAACAAGAGCGAATTTTCACAAAGTAGTATTTAATGGCTCTGGAGAGCAGGATAATTGCGATTTTAAAGAAAAATGGCTTGACGATTATGAAAAAATTGCTCAAATAATACTTGGAATGGCAAATTCTAGTGGCGGAGCAATTGTGATTGGCGTAAAGGAAAATGATGATGGAACTACTGAAGCTATTGGTTTGGATATTTTACAAGACAAAGAGAAAATCCATAGCAAAATAGTGAAATTTCTTCCGGATTCACTAAAGTTTGAAATAGGAGATTTTGATTTTAGCGATATTACGTATGAGCGTGTTCAAAATAAAAAATTTCAAGTGATATTTGTTTACACGGATGATGAAAATCTTCCATATATTTGGAACAGGGACAGTAGGGATGCACAAGAGGGATGTATTTATATAAGGCGAGGAACAAAGACAGTAAAAGCCAACGGATTTGAAATACAGAAATTGATTGATAAAAGAATTAGAGCTTCATATACTGACATATCTACGTTAGAATTGAAGGAACATCTAAATCAATTGAAAATTCTTTATAGTAGTATAGATTCGTCATACACACGGCTTGCCAAAAACCCCTTTTTGGGCTTACAATCATCATTCAAAAATATTTTAGGTCCAGTAGTTAGTGAGCCTAATCCTCAATATCCAGGAGAGAGTTATGATGAGTTTGTAAGAAAAATGATAGACAGAAAAAAGATTAAAATTGAAAGAGTCCTTGATTTAAAGTGATTCGTGCTTTTAGAAGTGAATGGTATTAAAGTCAGCGATACAGTGACAGTTGTGTGGAAACTGAAGGGGTAGTGCGTATGCAAACTTTGGAAGAGTATATTGCAAAGCGAAAAATCGAAGACGGGTTGAACGAGTTCGATACCAGCCAGAAGATGAATAACATCCGTACATGCATAGATTATATTTTTGAGTACTTTGACCAGTATCTTCCAATCCAAGGAGCTGAGAAGAGAACTGTATTGGAAAATGAAAAGTTACTAAAATATGAGAAGACTCTAAGTGAATTTTCTCCTGATGTTAGGGATTGGCTGGTTTCTATATATGATACATATGGAAAGCAACTAAACAGGAATATTTCGAATTTTGTGGATAATGATGATATATTCCCCTTTATGTATGAAGAAGCGGAGTTTAGAAGCCTTTCATATGATTGCTATGCTGCACTGATTAAAAAATGTCCATTTATTAAGAATCAGGCTGAATTTCTTTATAAATTTATTCGTGAATATCACATAAAAGAGTGCAACGCGTTTGCTAAGAATATGCCGGAAATTTCAGATAAAATAACAAAATGGATGAAGGATACTTTAGTTAAGTATGGTGTCAATATAGCAAGTGCATGTGAAGGTTACGTAAGTTATTTTTGGGACAATCCGGATATGTGGCCAGCTAGAAGTAAAATAAAATTAGAGCATCCTTTTGCAGATAGAAAATATAGATATGATCATAAAAGAAAAACAAATGTGTTCAACATTGATGGGTTCTATAATCGATTTGCAAATAAACCATTTATCAAAGGAAAGAAAAAGCAATTAGAGATATTAATGATGTACTATTGGTTGCACTCTATTGAGGGTGATGATGACGATTATTGGAATGAATACCTATTACAATGTGAAGATTATTAATAGAAGATTGGTCAATTATGAAAATCTTGTGGAGCCGTATCAGCAATGGTACGGCTATTTTAATGAAAAGGAAGTTCGGCATTGTGTTCGGCAGCGTAATAATTTGTTTGATAAACCTACCAAACAACTAGGAATAGAGCGCAAATTTAAAGTTTTTATGCTTATTAGAAAGAGGGGTTCGGTATTCAATCGGTGAAAGGCCAAAAGTGCTTATTTTATAAGGAAATTATGCTGTTAGTAGTGTGAACAAATAGTGACAGTATGTCACTTTTGGCAGGAGTTCGGCAAACCTCTTATTTTATGAGTGGTTTTATGTGGTTAGAGCAGATTGGAATATATTAGGAATGATTACTGAAATGTATAGAAACGCTAGAAAATGCAGAGGGTTTTGGCATATGAATGGAATGCCGTGAGAAAAAATCTCAGTTCGATAATAGTTTGAATATCAAATTATTTATGTAAACTAATTCAAAATCCTATATGCTCCACCCCTCCATTACCTCTAAGTTTACCATTTACATTGTAATCTCTAATGCACAGTGCTACAATGAACCTATATTTTACCGAGGGGGAGTTATTATGTCTGAATCAAAACGCCTAAAGCAATGTCCTATATGTAAAGAATTTTCAGAAATATCAGAAATGTATTGCAGTTGTGGCTATGAATTTGGAGGGAACCGTTGTACCAATCCAAATTGTAAACAAGCTTGTGATGATTTTGATCCTGGCACTTATAACGTCACTTGGCTTGAAGGAAATGGAAATATCCAAACTAATCCTTATGATTCAGATACAGGAATAAATGAAATAATGGGTGAAAAAACTGCAACATATGACGAGTTGCAAGAATTAAACGATAAATTATATATCCGTTTATTCAATAATTTGATTCTGAATGAGGGTGATATTTTAGAAATAAATGATATAAAGATTAAATTAACACCTAGCAAATAAGACTTTATCTAATGCCATTTGGAGATAGTATAACTTAGTAATCCATGAGCTTACCCTGGAGACAGAGCAAGCTCATTTTTCATTCCATCACATTTACTTATTTTTCTCCCAGACAATCGAATATCCAATAATATCAAGAATCTCTTCCACCTCTGTATATTTCAAAGATTCCCTTCTTAACTTACCACTGAAATTCTGTATGGATATATCACGGCCATACTTTGCATTTAATTGTTCGACAACCTGAGTCATGGTAAAGCCGGATTTAATGATAGCAGCCTTTAAATCATCCTTTAGAGCCATCTCTATAGTCCCCTTTCATATATAATTAACTTTACAATTGAAAAATTAATTAAATAGTTTAAAATTATACTTGACAAAACATAACACAAGGTTTAAGATTTAACTGTACAGTTTAAATGTTAATTACATGGTAACATTTTATTTTTAAATGGTCAATAGAAAAATAAAAACAAACAAACGTTCTGTTTTGCTATTGACAAGAACAAATGTTCGGATTATACTGGTACATACAAAAGCAAAAAGACCCGTCCTCAAACGGTGTTGGCGCACCTCGGACGAGTCTCTTACAAAATTTTTCTATAATGGCAGAAGCCACGCTTTATTATTGCATAGTTTTATCTTTTATGTCAAGCGTTTCTGCTATCATTCCAATTTTTACCACAGGTTTACGGACCAATATTCTTATTATCGAAAGGTAATAGGCTTATTAAGTGCACCTTGACAACAGCATAAGGGAGGGATTGCAATTGAGGGCTGCTTATTCCATACAAGGGCGATAAAGCCTCATATTTTTTAACTATTAAATGTTACGTCACTTATATATGGTTTCAGTGTTTCGGCTATATCGAGTATGCGTAAGACGATTATGAAAGAAAGGACAGGTATATATGCGTGGAGAGTTTGAACTAAATCGCCTGGAATTTATGATTTTAGATACATTAAATGATAGTGGATGCAAAGACCATTTTCATTCCATGACCATTACAGAACTTTTAGATAATAATGAAGGTGTATTGGGGGCGAGAATGACAATTTACAGGAAGCTACAAAAATTATTAAAAGCTGGTTACATAGAAAGGGGTTGTGTTGATAACCATGCTGATACATTTTACTTACTTGAAAAAGGAATCAAAGTTGTTGAGGGAGGAAAAGAAGGATGAGCTTAAAAGAAAAGACTATGTTTTTAGGATTAGGTTGCTATGGCGGGAAACAGGCGAAAGAATTTATTGCAGGATACAATTACAAAGGTAGCGCCGCTAATGGAAGTGAACAGGATTTAAAGGCACTAGGAAATATTCCAAAGTATCAGTTACTTGGATTTGATGGATTTGGTGGACACCGTGAGAGAGCATTGGAGTGTTTATCACAGAATTTTGAGTTTTTGGATTTTGTAGGGAATATAAAAGAAGAGATTATTTTCCTTTTATTTGGAGGTGGCGGTTCAACGGGATCTGGATGTGCAACTATCTTAGCAGAAATGCTCTTACAAAATAAAGGAGAGGACGGTAAACCTACAAAAATTGTTTGTCCAGTCATTGCATTGCCATCCTCTGATGAAGCAATTAAAAAACATACCAATGCATATGATACAGTGCGCGAATTGCAGGAATTAAAGGGATTGGGAGCAACTTTTTTTATAAACAATGACGTAAATAAAGACTATTCTTCAATTAATAGTACCTTTGCAAAGTTCCTTGATACGTTCCTTACAAATGATTCATATGGTGAATTAAATAACTTTGATGAATCAGAACGTTTGGAAATGCTTAGGGACAGTGGAGCAATGGTATTAAGTTTAATGAAAAGTGGAACAGAACCAGCAATTATGTTGGAGAAATTAACAAAGAATGGTATCTTCGCTCCGATTGAGTCAAACAAGATCTGTGAGAATATCGGTATTATTCACGCATGGAATGACAATAAGGACATAGAATCCGAAATGATTATTTCAGAAGTTGGAAAACCGAAGAATGTGTTTCAGGGATATAACGGCAGAAGTACATTAATTGTAATTAGTGGTCTGGACTATCCTGTGTCCCATGTTGCGAAACTAGGAGAATTAGCAAAAACAGCTTATGAAGAGCGTATGAGGGATCGGAAACAGGTTAAAAAGCTGGGAGTTCTGGAATTTATGTCAAATGATATAACTGAAGAAATGACAGAAGAGAAAAAGAAACCATCAAAGTTTGAGATGTTACAAAAGAGAATTAAGAAGTAACAAGTATATGTGAAAGTAACGTCAGAATTAAATCCAGGTAATGATGGGGCTATATCTTATTTATATCAAATAAAAATCAAACAATATGGAGGAAACAAACATGATGAACAAAACAGTAGAAGCAATTATGAACGGACAGGAAGTAAGCACACAGGAGTTATTTGAGCTGGTGAACGACTATGATATAACCTCGCTCAGCTTATTAGACGAAGATAAGACTACCCTGTCCATGCAGGTCAACAGATTTGAAGCGTATAATGATGTATTTGAGTTTTCACAGGAATGTACGTCGTATGGTAACAAGTACACTATCGGCCAGAAAGATATTGTATCAACTAAGGGTGAATTTAACGAAGATGCGGATGCCCTGTTTATTACATCACAGTTAGCAGATGGGGCAAAGCTTCAGATGATGGTCCTACACGCTTCTGACAGCTTTAAGGAGACAGGTTCAGAAGGATATCATGAAAAGGACGTATATGAATTACAGGAATTTCTGGATTCCGTAATGAAAGAAGAAAGTGAATGGTATTGCATCCTGGCAAAAATCACGGACGTATATGGCCTGGATTTAAAAATGCAGAATCCTATGCGTACATATATTAATACGTTGTCTGACTGGAAACTGCATATCAGTGACGATACCAATACATTTGAGGTTCCGGTGGTAGATGATAGCTGCAATGCTTTCTATAAAAGGGAAAGTGAAACATCCGTGGAATTTATCATCAAGCCATATGGTCAGCCGTTCATGGAAATAAAAATGCTGTTTTTTAAGAAGCACAAATAATTAAAAGAGAAATATATAGTGGGCGGTGTAACGCCGCCTACTTTAACGATTAAGATGGAGGATCATATATTATGAAATTAGCAGAATTTTTAAATGCGCTGTTAGAACAAATTAAATCAGGCAAGGGCTATCAGATTCACTTAAATAGCGGAAATCTGGATGTGTCCAGTAAAAGATGCACAGGTGTTGAATTTGCAGAAATGTATTTTACAGATTGTAGCTCATTAAATGAGGGGAAAATCCTATGTTTTCGGAATATGAGCAGAGAGCCAGTCGGTCAAAAGGAGGATGGAACAAAACTGTATCCTATGGAAATCAATAGCAGCCTGTTTATTGACATGACTAAAGTTGATACTATTGAGGACTTAGAGGATTTTGAAGATTGGTTTGCATACCCATCTACAAGGCTTATCAACGTTTACATGCTCCCAGAGAGTGGCAGATTGGATGGAAACAGGAATGTTGTAACGATTGGATTTATGGATTAATGAGGGAGGATTTTAATTATGAAGGGTACAGTAAAGTGGTTTGTCAGCCAGAAGGGCTATGGATTCATCAGAGGTGAAGATAAGAAGGATTATTTCTTCCATTATTCACAAATCCGATTGAAGGGATGTAAGGTGCTGTTAAAGGGGGATAGGGTTTACTTTGAAGTAAGTGAACCAGACAAGAGTAACCGTGTACAAGCGCTGAATGTAGAGCCGGTTCTTACGTTAGCTATGGTTACGGATGAACTGGCTAAAGAGGGATTACACCCGAAGCGGATTCGTGATAAGGGTGTTCATGGATGGTATGTAGTAAATGAATCGGAAATCCCAGTAGTAGATAAGAAAATGGATCTAATGGAACTGGCTGCTTATGCCGGATTCAGTATCAATGAGGAATAATCAAGGAATTTGCTTCCATTTAGAGAAGTAAATATATAGATGTTAGTCCTGATAGGGTATGCTCCCATCACATCGAGAAATAATGACTAAGAACTGGCGAAATGTTGGTTCTCCATAATAAAAACATTGGAGGATAAGAGAATGAGTAAGGAATTTAACTATTTAACATGTAAGGAAAGATATGGGCTGATCCAGAGTACGTTAACTTCATTTGTACAACACCCATCAGCGCCTATAGTAGACATTGTGGATGGAAAGGCAAATCCACGCCAGGAACTGTTAGATTTGATTGATTTTGAAGCATTACAGATGAATCCTACGGCTTACGATAAGGTCAAAGCGGTTTTGATAGAAAAAGTATTATCCAAAAATCCAGATTATACAGCCGATTCTGATGAAGTATGCGAATGTGTTAAAAGCAGTATCCATAATTATATCGTGTGGCTTAAGAATAGAAACGAGCACGGTATCCTTACCTGGGACGAATTAAAGAAACGTCTGCACAAGGTAGATAAGAAAAACAGCCCGTATGGTATCAGGGTACAGAAACTTGGAAAGGTATATTACCAACTGTATTTCAATTATATGGTGGACGAAGGGGAAGTTATCAAGCTATATAATGCCAATTGGGACGAGGACTGTGTAAAGAGTAATGAAGGTACGGTGGTTGATACGGCAACCTATGTTGCTATTACAAGTGGGGATATAAAAGAAATCAAGATGGGAAGTGCCGATCTGGTCTTTGATTGTGGATTGAGGGACATAACCATTACATATAACAATGGGGAAGATGTAAGCCTTAGATTTTCAGAAAGCAATTAAAAACAATGCCAAAGGATAATGATAGAGTAAATCAATAAGACGGTGCCTAATCGTACCGCCTGTAAAGTGAATGGAGAACATATATTATGAGCATAATTAAACACCCCACATCGGCCAGGAACATAATCAAAGCCATCAATGGTAACATGGTTACAATCACAAATGCAGTCCTGTATTATAAGGGCGAAGATAAGACTGAGAGCATTACACCTGAAGCATTCATATCTGATTTGGAATTCTACAGTGAATCCGGAATCTTTGCAGACAGTATTGACTTTAGATACTTTAGGACAGGCAAAGAAAAATTAATTATCCAGGCTGGCAATATGAGTCCCTATTGTGAGTGCTCTATTCTTGTTGAAGTATGTGCAAATGACGGTGTAACCAGGGACGATGTAGAAACTCAGCTTAGAGAAGAATTATTTTTCCAAAAATCAGCTTAGGTTTTGGAGAATAATCATTATACAGAGATATGCTTTCGGTGAAAGTAGAGGCCAATCATCGGTTGTGGATGATTACTTATTGGACGGAAATACATTCTGGTGAAGGAACCAGGAGCCGACAGGAACGGATAGGCGCTCAGTGATGATACTGATTGACATTACAGTACGGGGAGACAGGCACATTGCTCATGATGGCGGTGTGCCTATAAATAATTGAATTGGAGGCAGAGGATGGATTGTAGTAATTGTAGAAATTTAATTGTTGATTACGGAGACATGATTGGATGTGAGGCGCACTTACAGAATATTATGCGGCCTGACAATTGTAAGGGATTTTTGGATGTCAAATGTAGAGATAAAAGAAAAATTCAAAGAAACATAAATATAGTACAGGATATGTATGAAACAGAACGGGAAGATTCATTAATGGGATAGGAGGTATGAGCTATTAACACAGGAACAACAGATAAGAAAAGTTTTATTATTTATAGCCAAAAGCTGGCAGGTTATTTGATGCAACGGGGATTTGTACTTATTGATATGCAGCCGGATTTAAAAAAATCAGGTAGGAATGTGTTCTTTTTTATGAACACTCCGCAACTCAAATCAGCCATAGACGATTATATGAGCCGATAGAGGGAGTGTGCCAATGGGGAAAAGCGAATTAAGATATAGCGATTTTGAAACATATTTACCATCGTATAAGTTCGATGAAAAGCAAATTCAGTTCTTTAAAGATGCATTTAAGATTATTACAACCAACAAAGATACTTCTAAAGTGACTTGTTTCAGCTCAAGATGTGGAATAGGAAAATCTACATTTATCCATACCTTTATGCATTGTTGCGTTGGGGATGATTTATGGAACGGACGGCATGAGCCTCAAGGATTAGTGGTTATTACTGATTCAATAAAAAGATTAGAGGAGCTGTCAAATAACATAAAGGATAGGCTGGAGGCTGAAAAAGAGTGGGGAGAAATATTCCGGGAATGGGGCATAGAAGATCATTATAAAGAATTTGAAAGCAGTGTAATCGTTCTAAAGGCTGATGAACCATTTAAAGAACAATTAATCAAACAGCACTACAGACCAATTGTATTATTGTCAACCCAGAGATACTTTATGCTGACTGAAAGTGTAAGGAAACAGCTATTTACCTTTTCATATAAAGGAACGTCTTTAAAAAGAGATATTGTCATTTTTGATGAATGTCCTCAATTCACTGAAACAGTAACAATAGATAGTGATAATCTCACAAGAATAGAATCTGCATTATATAAAGGTCTGTCAGATGAGGTGCTCGATAAAGAATTTGTAATTAGGGAGTTTAAAACCTTTAAGGACAGATTGCTTGACCAAATGGACGAAAAAGAGAAACTTTTAAAGGATTCAAATGTAACTCTATATTGGAAGGACGAGAGATATTCCAGTATCACTCCAAATGATGCATTGTTATTCAGTGTTATATCAGACAATATAGAATCTCTTACAAAGCAATATAACCGTATCATGAAAGACATGCTATGCCTACAGGAACTTGCTAAGAATGGTGCGATATTTAATTCAGTAAAAAAGAAACATGGAAATTATGAGCGCTCTTTTGTAATGGTAGTGGATAATAGGGACTATTTTTATATAGGAAAAGATAAAAAGTTCTTTGTTTTTGATGCTACGGCAGACATTGATCCAAGATATGATTTGGACTATGTAGAAATAATTAGTGGAGAGAAATACAATAAACCTCTAAATATGTTGGTGACAAATATAAAAATGTCAACCAGTAAAAATGTAATGTGCAAGAACAATAAGAAATCCATAGTTACAACAAATGCTATTAAAACTTACCTGAAGAAAAAACAGAAGAATGGAATTGGAAAACAAAGAGATATACTGGTTGTTGTATACAGTGATTTGATTAATAGATTCAAGAAAGATTTTAAGCATGTTGGGTATTTTGGTAATTTAAAAGGGTTTAATGATTTTAAAGACCTGTATCGAATGGCACATGTGGGAATGAATCGTTTTCCGAATATGGCATACTTCTTCATTCATTGTGGTTGTAATATGCAGGTGTACCGTGACCTAATGGAAATGACAGAAGAAGAGTCATTGGTGTTTTTTGATTCATTAGGTAAGAATCACAATAAACAATATGAAGGTATTATCACATCAATCATGCTTAGATGTATGTTAGCTGATTTTGAACAGAATATTTTCCGATTAGCAATCAGAAATTATGAAAATGCTGATAATGTACATATTTGGACTTTTTACAATACAGATGATGATTTATACCATGATTTATCCACCATGATAGAAGATAGATATAGGTCATATGGAGCATTATTTGAATATGAGGATACACCAGAGGAATTAAAGCTTGAAAAAGTCAAAAGTAGAAAACCGCCAAAGGGAAAGGATATTACTAATGCACAGAAAATTATCAAGTGGCGTGAGAAATTACCGCCTGGGACTGAATATAAAGTGCAAACACTATTAAAAGAAACTGAACTTAGTGACAAACAGTTTCAAAAGGTAAAGAGTAATAATGAAATAGTTGCAAAAATATTTGAAAATGATAGGACGGATAAAAAAGGTTATTACAGAGTGAGTTGATTTTCTATCCCTTTACTGTAGTGTCATCAATCAATAATCTCCCCAAATCGTTAATATATTATATTAGCAAAAAGGGGAGAAAACCCTAAGATGAACCTGAATTATCAAAATAGGACTGCAAGTTAGGAAGTTGATCTTCCTAAAATTAAAAAAATGATTGAATAATAAGGGGTTTTGGGGGGTATCTCTTAAAAGGAAATAGGTAAATAAATCCACCGATTATTGCTTTTGTGTAGCCCCCGTGGGCGGAACAAAAGAATTTATTCCCAATAGGGAATCCACTTATAGATGGAGTAACAGATTGAACAGTTCAGACAGGATAAGTTGACACTTTAAAAGGTATATACTAAAGAATACATATTAGCCGTTTAAAGTGTCAATTTTTGAAACTGACGATAAATGAATGTGTATGTTACTCTGCGAGGCTACCCAACGGGGCTTGCGCCCCTTGCCGGGAAATAAAAAATGAGTATATGTTGAATAATAAATCTTGGCTGAACATGGAGAGATATGGCTTATAACATGTGAATCCTGACTGAAAATAGGAGTATTCATTTATAGCATGTGGATTGTGACTGAAAATATATGAATCCTGACTGAACAGGAATAGTAAGTAGATCCTGACTGAAAATACATAAAGTATGTGAATCTTGGCTGAAATTATAACTTTTGGAATAAAAGTAAGTCTTTTGTGACTGAGAAATCACTTGGAATAGATGATAATTTACTTTACTGTTTAAAATCAGTCATATGGTTAATTGTTATACTATACATTTTTTTATTTCACGGTAAGGTATGGGCGCAAAGCGCACATGCCTCTGGGAGCCGTGCGCAGCACATATCATATGAACACGAAAGGATTTATATATGGGATTTGAATACAAAAGTGAATTGAAGGGATTATTAACTGAGTATATGGAGATCTTGGAACAGGAAGGCAAAACGGAAAACAGGGGTGATGGATATTGGGATTGTCCCTTCTGTGGCTCTGGTACAAAAGATAACCAGACGGCGGCATTTCATATAAATGGGGTTAATTATAACTGCTTTTCGTGTGGTGAGAGAGGTGATATTTTTGATCTGGTTGCCTATATGGAACAACTGACAGACCGTGATTGGAAAGCACATTATAACAGAGCTGTAAAAATCATGAGGCCATTTTTAGATGGGACTGGGATAAAAAGAGATAGGGTATCACCAGATACATTTCTAAGAAAACCTAGTGAGATAGATTATTCTGATTATTTACAGAGATGTCATTTGGATGTGTCAGATACGGATTATTTTCATAACCGTGGCCTCAGTGACAGGACGATAAGCCGCTTTAGCTTAGGTTATGATAAAGGTAAAAACATTATAACTATTCCATACAATTCTGATCTAAAAGGATATGTACATCGAGTTTTATGGAACAGTGATAATAAGTATTGTAAACATGGAAATGAGTTGTTTAACATTGAAGCTTTGTATTCACCGGATTATGATGTTGTCTTTATTGTAGAAGGACAGATTGATGCTTTGAGCATAGAGGAAGTTGGATTTTGTGCAGTTGGGCTTGGGGGAGTGAATGAAACCGATAAGCTGGTTGAACAGTTAAAGAGAAAACCGAGCAGCAAAGTGTTATTTCTGGCTTTAGATAAGGATAAGGCAGGAAAGGCGGCAACAGGGAGATTAATTGAAAAGCTGGCTGAAGGTGAAATCGATAATCATTATATAGTGGTAAGTGAGCTGTATAGAAAATTTAAGGATGCTAATGAGTATCTGGTTGATGACAAGGAAAGATTCAAGGAGACACTAAATACATTGGTTAAATGGGTAAGCCGTAATCCGTGACACTGAGGTAATGCTTGCTTAGAACACAAGCAATTATTGTAGACAAAGAGATAATATATGTAGTTACCATCGGCTCAGTGGCAGTAACTACAGGAAGGTAAGGGAATAAGGATATGGCAAATAAGAATAATGAAATTTGTTTTCTGTGTGGCAAAAGACAAGCAGAAGTTAATCAAATGGTTAAAGGAAAATTTGGTTATGTATGTAGTGATTGTGTTAATGAAGCCTATAGTGTACTGAATGATGATGAACAAGAATTAAACGATAACATACAGTTGGCAACCCCATCACAGATTAAGGAACATCTGGATCAGTATGTGATAGGTCAGGATGATGCAAAGCGTACATTGGCGGTATCTGTCTATAACCACTATAAACGGATTAGGTATAGGCACAAATCTGAAGTGGAAATTCAGAAGTCTAATATTCTCATGATTGGTTCTACTGGTTCTGGTAAAACATATCTTGCTCAATCCCTTGCAAAATTCTTAGGGGTTCCATTCTGTATAGCAGATGCTACGTCTTTGACAGAGGCGGGATATGTGGGCGAGGATTGTGAAAATATCCTTCTTAGACTCTTAGAAGCGTCAGATGGGGATGTGAAGCTTGCTGAACAGGGAATTGTTTATATTGATGAAATAGATAAGATTGCCAGAAAAAGTGAGAACACGTCCATTACCCGTGATGTATCTGGTGAGGGAGTTCAACAAGCACTATTGAAGATTATTGAGGGGTGTGAGGCAAAGGTTCCACTTGGCGGAGGAAGGAGACATCCACAAGGTGAAACTATAAGTATTGATACCTCAAAGATACTGTTTATTTGTGGTGGTGCCTTTGAAGGATTGGAGAAGATAGTACATAAGGAGTCTTATAGCAGGCCAATTGGATTCGGTGCAGATATAAGAGCATATTCTTCAAAGGATACACCAGATTTATCGGACGTGCAGCCACATGATCTTGTTAAGTTTGGTCTTATGCCAGAGCTGATTGGCCGTCTACCTGTAATAACAACATTGAATCCTCTAAGTGAAACAGATTTACTTAGGATTCTCACAGAACCAAAGAATGCGCTGGTAAAACAGTACCAGGAACTACTGTCTATGGATGATGTGAAGCTTGAATTTACAGACGATGCTTTACATAGGATATCTGAATTGGCAATTAAGCGGAAGATAGGTGCAAGGGGGTTGCGGTCCATTGTGGAGAAAGCGTTACAGAAGGTTATGTTTGATGTACCGGATATGGCTGAAGCAAAGAGAGTGGTCGTTACGGATGATGTGATTGATGGTACTGGGAATGTGATTGTGTATGGAGCAAGGAATAAGAAGATTGCGTAAGGAGAGAGCAGAAATGAACAATATTATAAATAGAGATTTAGCACGGATTGAGAAAAATATTATTACACTTAAAAATAGAACAGCCGAAAATATGATTCAGTTAGGACAGGAGCTTTTAAAGGCAAAGGAAAAGGTTCCACATGGGGAATGGGGAGAGTGGCTTAGAGAGAAAGTTGATTTTTCACAAAGATCTGCGAATCAACTTATGAGGATTGCGAAAGCATTTGGTGCAAATTCGCAAGCGATTTCCAATTTGGAAATAACAAAGGTCGGATTACTATTAGATGTACCAGAGGACAAGAGAGAATCATTTATTGAAAATCATGATTTGAAACAAATATCCACAAGAGAATTGAAGGAAATTATTAAAGAAACAGTCGAGAAAAAACCATCTGACAGTACCATAGATATAGAGAGGGACACTGAAACATATTTGATTGATATTGATGAATTAAAACCTCTTCCAGATCATGAAAAGTATTTCCCTATTCGTAAGGGAAAGGATTGGATATTCTTCTTAAATATGGTGGATAAGAATGGGATTATAGAACCAATATGTATAGCACGAGACAAAACGATTATCTCTGGACATGAGAGAGTTAGAGCATGTAAAGACTTGGGGATTAAACAAATAAAATGTTACTATGCTTTCCAAGAAGAGAATCTGCGAAATGATTGTAATTCCGATGATGAATTAAAGCTTAAACTATTCATTATGTCAAATTTTACGTTTAGAAGTACAGATGGCTACCTGGCCATGTTTTGGTTAGATACTTTATTTGGAAAATCATATGGTGATGGAAGTGGTGATCCGGATCACTATGTTACCGATGAAGTAATAAATCGAATGACGCATAACAATGAAATCAGAATTAAAATGAGGGAGGCTATTGAGAAAAAGCGAAAAGGTGAGCTGAGTGACAATGAATTTAATATGGAAATAGATAGACTGCATAATCAGTTTATTTAATGGGGGTGCTTAATGAATAATAATTTTACAGTGGTTAGCGGTGATAAAGGCAAGGTGCAAGATAAGCAAGCCAAGCGGGAACAACTCTATATGAAAGCATTTGTCAGAGAATTAGACACTATATCAGCTTATAGCGATTGGAACCAGTGCAGGGACCATCTGAAACGTGCGGTGTTCTATGCAGTGAAATATTTCAGTTTAGAGAGGATAGATCGAAGGCATAGTACCGAGCCCCGTACACTTGAGCAGGTCAATGCTGACTTCAGTCTATTAGAATGTGTGAAGATGCTTATGGGACAGCTCACACCTAGAGAGATGATGTCCATGTTCCCAATTGAAAAAGAGTATGATGGTGAAAAGTCTGGTTGCAAGGATTACTTCTACACAATAGAAAAGTTGAAGGACTTTGATTTGGATAAACCATTAGGCGAGGAAGGACTGGAGGACTTTTTGTGGTGTTACTGGAATGATGATTTATTCGCATTTGACGTGGTTTCCATGTTTATTATCAGTAATATGTATAAAGCTCAGACTGGTGAGGGAATCATGGAACGATGGTTAAAGGATCAGGGAATAGGTACATACACGATAAATCAGGAGAAGGGCATAATTCAGGACAATCAGACAGGTGAGATACATAAGCTGAGTAAGAAACCATCTCATTTGAAGATTGTGAAGTAGTGGAAGAGAGAACATATAAGGGAATGAAATCACTATTTCTTTATATAGGTGTACAACGCGTTAGAACGGCTTATATGAGCTTGCAGTGGGGCATGGGAGAGTTGCTGGGGTGGGTGGTTTGGAGGGCATGGAGAGGGCGGGCGTAGTACGTGGATAAAGGATATAAAAAGGATGAGGGTATGGAGAAAGTAGATGCGAAAACAAGATTTGAAAAGATGATGTTTTCTAAAACAGGTTCTTTGAAATCATCTGTTACGGACCAATCAGAACCAGCATAGGCAGGAGTGGGATAATTCGCCCTTACTCAATTTATTGGCCTAGAGAAATCATATCAAGCGTTGCCGTTCTGGCAATTGGATAATACCCATAGACGAGAACTGAATAGGGGGGCTTTAGATTCACAAACCGATGCTCCAATTTTGGCACAACGGGTATGGGGGTGATTTCGTTAGGTCAAATTCGGCTCCATGGAGGCATTGGGGTTAAATGGAGAAGATAGTATTAGATGATTGAAGATTGGCGGGTGATTAAAATAAGTACAGAGCATGAAATTTCAGCAAAAAATAGGTTATGTAAAATCAAAAGAATTAAAGTGACTGAGTTTGAAAAGGTACAGTTATCCAATGACAAGTATAAAATCATAGTGAGGATGTACCCATTTAAAGAAAAGAAGATGAAGATTTTTATTGATGATTCAGAACTGACCAGAATTATCAAACATTTGAATCCTATGGGTATTGCGCTTGATGGAAACTATGAATATATTAGCGACCTTATTTCTATTAGAGTTGGCAGGAGTGGAAGATATAAATGGTTCATCAAAGACAGCAACGACAGGTTCATTGAAAACATAGGTGAGTTGGAAATTCACAATTACAAATTTGATAAGGAAAATCAGACGTATGTTATGGATTCCGTAGAAACATTTATACATTTAATCTCTAACGCAAGCCATATAAGATGTCAAAAGGCTTTATTTATAAAAAAGTCGCTGTTTTCTATTGTTGATGAAATTCTAAGATGTGGGGTGGAACCGGACACAAAGACGAAGTATATAAGCAAATGGACATCTTATTATGGGCTTCAGGCCAGTAATAGTGTTCCGGTTACTATGCCAAAGTGTGTGATAATCCCAGACTTACATTTGAATATAGAGGATATTGTGGATATAGTAAGGCAGGAGTATAAAGCAGGGTATAATTCAGAATCAACAGAACCCGATAAATACCAGTATAAAGTTTTCCAGGATATGTTAAAAAAAGTAAATACCTGTCCTTTTGATGGAATGGGAATCGTTGACATTGAGATGGCTAGTCAATGGGCTAAAGATTTGGGATTAGACTATGTGCCGGGGTCATTTCAGATACGGTTATGCGGGGTAAAGGGCTGTCTGTTTGTTATGCCAATTAAAGAATTTATAAATGAAGTTTCCCATCAAGAAAAGGTTATAGATATTGATGGCAAGTCTTGGGATTATAATGTGGATGCATTTAATGTCATACTGACTGAATCCATGTTTAAATTTAAGAAGTTTTATAATGAAAAAGATAAAGCTGCACAGTGGGAACGGGAGTTCCATAAGGAAGTACATGGATATAAAAGGACGTTTAATATATGCTCCTTTGCAATAGAGGATTCTGATCTGAAGGATGTTTTATTAAGCGCTTATCAGCCCCTTCAAACAATGGATAGACTATTTGAAACGGATATAATGGAGCGTTTACAGGCTATATGTGACAGAACTGTAGACGTAATCAAATCTATGCATACGGATATACTGGAATTTTTAAAATATGTTGGAATAAAAGAAAATGGCAATATCAGAAAAGATTCGGTCAAACCATATTATCGGGCATTGGCTGTAAATCACGCCTTGCTTAATGATAAATATGTCAGAATGAAGGTGGAGCAGACATTAGAAAATGCTAAGGAGAAATCGTATATAGGAAAACTATATCTCGATGGAAATTATTCAGTTGTCTGTAGCGATCCGTATGCATTACTTCAATATGCGTTTGGCATGGAAGTTACAGGGCTTTTAGGAAGGGATAAGGTCTATTCAAACTATTGGAATCATAAAGGTGTGGAAACGATTAACATCTGGAGAAATCCGCATATTTTTCGTGAACACTGGATAGGCCAATGTATGAATGATGATAGAGTAAATAAGTGGTTCCGCTATCTAAGGTCAAACATAGTCGTATCAGTATGGGATACCAACCTATTACGTTGTAATTCGGCAGATACGGATGGGGATATGCTGGCTACTGTAAAAAATCCGATATTAGAGGACGAAGTAAAGCAGACAATCGATGCGGGAAAGGCCAGAACTATTTATCCGGATTTACTATGTGATAGGGAAGATAACGAAAATATCCCTGACGTATGTATATCTGATACTCAGGCTATTATAGAGAGTGAGATTAGGGGATTTAGTAACGATATTGGAGAGGTAATCAATCGTATCTCTGAATTATGGGGAGAAGGTCAAAACAACACAACTGAGAACTATATTAAGATATTATCTGTGGTTGGTTCGTTAGTAATTGACTTTGTAAAGACTGGTGTAAAAGTACCTATACCAAAAGAGATAGATACGTATATTAGAGACAATAAAATAAAGAAACTGCGTTTCATGATGTATTTGCCTAAGAATAGGAAACAGAGAAAAAAAGAGGAACAGGCAAAACGGGAATTCGATAGAGAATGCGAAAAGAATAAAGAATACAGTGAAGAATTTGTGTCGAGGTTTTCGGATAAAGATTGTACTATGAACCGTATTATGGAATATATGAAGTCTCATTTAGAAGATTTGGAAATCTCCATAAACGTTCCACAGTTTAATTATACGTCGCTAATAAAATCAAGAGACTGTAATTTGAAGAAGAAAACACAATATGTCAAGGTAAGAAAATTATTTAAAGGTTACATCCAAGACCAGAAAAATATCTCTGGTGAGAGGAAGATGGAAGAGGATAAGGGCGCAAATACAAAAGAAGAGTACGCAATGATATATAAGGCATTCTATGATAAATGCCGGAGTGAACTTCTATGTGTTTGTAGTGATAAGGGTAAACTATGCTCCAAGAGTATGATATTAGACTGCTGCATAACCTGTGCATACACAGAGTTCAAGGAAGAAAACTTTTCACATTTTGATTTACTGTGGAATTTATTTCCTGATGAATTAGTTAGAAGGGCTTCTGGGAAGGATATTATTGTACGTTCTCACAAGGACGAAGAGAAGTTTAAAAAATCACTGGATTTAATGCGAGAACAAAATAATGAAAAATTTCAAGCATTAAAAGAGATAAAGGATAACAAAATTGCTTGTCTGGAGTGCGATAAAAAGATACCAGATGACTTCTACATCTTTAAGTCTGATATCTCTGAAATTAAATCTAAAATCCCCTCAACCGTCAAGGATTATATAGCAGTGCGGAAAGTGTATTACTGTTATCTGGTTGCATATAAAAGGCTGTATAGCATGAATAAGGCGGTATGTATACCATGTCTTGATAACAGTAAACAACAGATTACTAATCATTATATTTCAAGAATTAGCGGTCTACATAATGTCCAAGTAAAAAAAGCGGTGGATACGTTAGTGGATATGAAGATTATAAGGTTCCGTAAGTTTGAGGGACATAAGTCATGTGAGTTATTATTTATCCCTCATAAGCAGGATAAGGAACAGATTTATTATGATGGGAAGAATTATCTTAGAGCATTTAAACTTATGAACAGGTATTTGAGCAGATAAAGAGTGCAAAATAGCCCCAAAATGCACAAAGGTATGATGCAAAAGACCTTGAATTTATAAGGGAAATTAGCATTTTTGTCATTGAATCTGTAAACTGCATACAGGGAACCTCCGGGGTGCCCTAAAACAATGCATATAAAATTATGGAAGGAGAACTTTATGGATCAGGATTTAATCAGAATTCATCTTATCAAGATTTTAAGTCTTGGGATGAAATTATCAGCTATTGCAGAGAGGACGAAAATCAATGCTATTGACTTATCAAGGTTTAAAAATGGACAAATCTATCTGAAAAAGGATAATGCCGAAAGGCTCAATAACTATCTGGAAAAGGTTAACATACCAGAGTAAATACCTATCAAAAGAATACTCTAATGGCGTTCAGCCAAACAAAAATCCCACAAATAATTGAACAACTAATAATGACTATAATCTAAACGAATCAAGGAGAAATTGATTAATGACAGAAACGAAGAAAAACAATACTACTTATACTGAACTGGAAATTGCACGTGCATTAACAAATATGACTGGCGCTAAGAAAGATTTACTGTGCAGCACATTAAAAATAGGCGAACTAAAAGAATTGGCCTCTAATAAGGATAAATATTTAAACTATCTTTCTACCGCCGAGAATTATGCGAAGATGTATGCGATTTATGTAGATGCATTAAAGGAATTTCGTAGAAAGCTGATTGGCCCCCAGTCCGTTGATGGTTGGATTGATGATGTGGCTTGTGAATATAGAGAATTGAACACACAGGATAAGGTAAAGTTTAATCGTGAAATTGCTGCAAATAGTAATTTAGAGACTTCTTTGGAGATATTGAAGGACTCTTGGGGGAAACTGACTGGGATATTACTGGAGGAAAATAAATAGGAACATATGTACGCATTGGCGTTGCCAAAATAAAGGGTGTGGGTTATAATTAATCATAGAAATGAGGGGAGGAATTGATTGTGGGGAGAAAAATTGTTTGCCCAGATTGCGGGAGCATTGTTGATGAAGATATTTTAAAGGCTAAGAATAGCGAAAATACATGTTTAATATGCGGAGCTAATTTAGGCGGAGATAGTATAAATAAGGCAGAGGAACATTCCGATTGGATTACTTGGTATTACTATGGATTCAAGAGTGGTGATGGGAAATCAGCAACATTGAGCGAAAAGAAGATTGATTTAGATAAACATGGAGATACATTTTATTTAATAAAAGAATTTAAGGCACCACCAGAAGACAATCCAGGTGGACTAGATGAAGTAAAACGTATTCTTCGCACATATATACCGGATGCTTTTGCGCCACCAGCCTATGACTCAGCAATAAACGAAATCAGATGCCCAAGGTGTGGAAGTAATAGAATACAATTGGTCGGAAGAAAATGGTCATGGCTGACAGGAATAGCGACAAATAAGGTTGATAGAGTCTGCATGAATTGCAAGACAAGATTTTAAATAACTTAATACCTAAGAAATGATTAAGAGAGACTATAACGGCCTCTCTTTTATTATACACAAAAATAACATTTAAGGAGATTTTACATGGCAAGTAACAACGATTTTATGATGCAATTGGCAGCGGCATTGGATGCTGCTAAATCAAAGAAACAGATTAATTCCGACATTAAACAGTTGGAAAAGACAGTAAATTTGATGCGCTTAACCGCAACATTACTACGAGGTGACAGCAAAAAATTAATCAAAGAACAGATTAATCAAATTCAAGCACAATTGGCACCAGTTAAGTTGGCGGCAAAGCTGGATGAAAAAGCAACACAACGGGCTGTAAATAACGCCTTGAAAAATGTCAAATTCAGTGACATCGATATAAATGTAGATGGTTTAAATCTAAAACTTCGTAAAGCTCTTTCGAGCGTAAATTCCCGTATTTCAAAAATAACAGTACCAGTAGATTATGACATTAAGAAACAGCGTTTACAAAATGAGCTGACAACGTATCTGACAAAAAACAGTAAAATCAGGGAATCATCAGGATTATTGAATGAAGCTGATAATTTAAAAGCGTTGTTTGACAAAATTAATGACAAGAAAAGTTTGACTGAAGCCACAGAGCGGTTCCGTTTGTATAAATCGGAGGTCTTAGCTACTGGCTATGCTGGAATTAGTACAACAGACAAGTTGAAAGAAATGATCTCCAAAATAGGACATATCGGTTCTATTTTTGGTGTTGGTGCTATGATGGTCAGTCGTTTTTCTGACTCACTTAAAACATTAAAGGGAAATTCTACAATTCTAACAGAGATTGCAAAAACTTCCGAAATGACAGCAAGGCAGATTCGAGAAATTGGTGATAGCTCATTTGGAATTGCATCAAAGTACGGTATAAGATCAAATGGATACCTTGAAGGTGTCCGGGAAATGAGTCGGTCAGGATACAATGAATTATCTAAAGAACTTGGAGAACTTTCCGTATTGGCCCAGTCAGCAGGAGACATGACCGCTGATAGTGCTAACAACTATCTTTTAGCAACAGATGCAGCTTATAAATATAAAGGAAGCATTGAACAGCTAACAGCCGCACTTGATGGAGCAAACTATATTTCTAATAGAAACAGTGCTACACTGACTGATATTGCAGACGGTGTACGTGTAAGCGCCTCATACGCGGCAGAAGCAGGTGTCCAGATTGATGAATTAACAGCGGCAGAGGCAACCATGATAGCTACTACCAAACGTAGCGGCTCTGAGATGGGTCGGGCATTTAGGTCGATCTTATTAAATTTGCAACAGGTCAGGGGTGAATTTGACGGAGAGATTATTGATGAAGAGTCCTTAAAAAAGGTGGAAGCAAGATGCCATAGTTTAGGTGTAGAACTGGAAACAATGACTTCTGAAGGTGCAAAACTTAGAAACCCTATGGAAATTTTGAAGGAACTTTCACAGGTTTATAATAGCTTGCCTGATAGTAGTGTTGATAAACAAGGTATCATCTCTGACATAGGCGGAAAATATCATGCCAACGCTTTGGCAGCCCTACTTTCCAACTGGACATCCTATGAAAAAATGTTGGGTGAATTCTCGAAGGGAACTGGCAGTAGCTTACGAGAGGCCGCTAAAACCGCTGAATCATGGGAAGGCCGTTTAAATGCCTTACAGAATCAATGGGACAGTTTCGTTAACCATGTTACGGATCAAAGTACCATTAAAGGCGGTATATCATTTTTGGAAACTACCATAGGTGGAGCCAAAAAGCTGGTGGATACGTTAGGCGCTATTCCAACACTGCTGACCACAATAACAGGCGCTTATACATTATTAAATAAGGACTATGGAATTACTCAAATAACAAACCCTCAAAGCGGAAAGCTTGATATACAGGGAAATTACATGGGTGTTAATATCACCGCTTTAAAGGCCCAGAAGAAGCACTTTATGGAAGCTGAGGATGCTATTGCTCAATGGAATAAACAGGTTGTTGTTGGATTGAATGATATAAATAAATTTGAGGTATCCGTAGTCAAAAACAACACCCAGCTAAAAGAATACCTAGCCACTTGCACAGATGGTTCAGCGTCATTAGCTGGTTATCGTGCATCACTCAAAGCGGCAGGTGTTCAAACAGAAGCTTTACGTCTTAAAACAGTCTTAATGACCTCTGCAATGTCCTTCGGCCTTGGCCTGGCTATTCAGACCGGAATATCCCTACTCACAAAGGTTATAGATGAACAAGTCCATGCTCAGGAACGTGCTTTAGAAGCCGCTCAGGAAGCCGGTTCACGTATTAAGTCGATAAACGATACATATGCCTCTCATAGAAAAGTTGTAGAGGATACAGCATCGGCTTATGAAGAACTTTCAAAAGGTGTCGATACAGCAACCAATAGGAATATTAGCTTAGGCACTGAGGATTACAATAAGTTCCTTGACATCAATAAACAGCTTGCAGAGGCTTTTCCAGAGTTAATTACTACCATAGATGAGAATGGTAATGCCATACTGAATCTTGGAACACATGGCAGAACTGCTTCCGATGATTTACGAGAACTGTTAGCCGCTGAAGAAGATTTACAGAACTTCAAAATCTCACAGGAACTAACGGATGTATTTGGCGGTGTCAAAGTACAGGTAGATAATGCTCTTAAAAATCAAGAAGAGTATAATATGGAGTTGGAGAAAACACAGGAAGTACTGAAAGATATCCGTAATATGGCTGCTGGTAAGATATCTATCGGAGATTCGATCGATTTTACTGGTGATTTCATGAATGAAGGTGATGCAAATAAGCATAATGCTTATATCTCTGCAATTCAAAAATTCTATAAACAGTTAACACCAGAGCGCCGTATTGATATAGGTGAGATACTTGATACATCCAAAATTGTACAAATGAATCCTGATGGAACCTCATTCCGATTTTATCTGGACACAATGCAACTTTCAAGTGACGAGAAACAGACATTAACAAATCTTATACAGGAACAGTCTCAAGATATTGCAATCTCTCTGTCTGATTCTATTGGAATATCCATGCAGGAACAGGCTGAAAAGACAAAGGAAGCAGAACTTGCCTGGAAGGACTTTATTCCCAGTTTAGTTGCTACAATGAGGTCAAAAGCAACATTTAAAGAGTTGGATGAGACAACTCAGCAGATAGCATTACACATGGTAGAAGGCTTACAGATGGATGTTGCTGACCAGATGGATAAGAATAATCCGTATGAGTATATCAGGAATAGTATTATTGCTCCGTTAACAGCCCTGTCTGATGAGGATTTAAGCAAAGTATCCGATGCATACGAAAAGCTGTTTTCTTTAGATTCGGATAAGTTATCACTTGATGACACAAAGAAACAGGTGGATGGTTATATCAAGACAATTGCTGATATTCTTGGGAAAGACCCGATAAAGTTAAAAATTCAGTTTGGATTTAACGATATTGATTCACTTGTACAGAATTATTCAACAATCATGCAAAAAGCTGTTGAAAAGTTTAGCGGTCAAACTGCTCTGTCTTTGATTAAGGGTGGGGGAGAAAAGTATGAAACGGAATTTGATGAACTTGATAAATTTGCAAAAGCCAACAGTATAAACACACAGAATGAGATTGCATTCTGGAATAAATGCCTTGAAGAAAGTAAAACCAGACAAGAGGCAATGAAAAAGTATCTGGCGAATTCCAATATTGTTAATCAGGGAACCAATTTAACATTTTTGGATACGTTTGATAAGCTGGAAGAAATGACTGAGCCATTAAAGGCTCTCGATGAAGCTTATTCTAATTTCATAGATAAGGATAAAGAAATCACTTTTGATAATCTCGCAGCCTTGTCTGATAAGTTCAAAGATGTGTCTGGGATACAGAGTTATGTAAAAGCGATCCAAGATGCTAGAGGTAATACGAAAGCAACTCAGGAAGCATTTAATAACCTTACCAGCGCTTACATAGAACATACAGGCATACTTGACCAAGTAAATCAAAGCAATGCATCCTTAATCCAGTCATATCTTCAGGAACAAGGAATAGCAAATGCGGATATTCTTGTACAGCAGGCTTTATCACATAACCTCGCAGTTGTTGAAGCGCAAAAGTATTTAACAGCCAATGCCTCTTTTGATTTAGCAGACGCTACGAGTGATGAGATTGCAGCATTCATAAATTCTGCTGAAGCTGCTGATGTATCTAAAGCGGCTCTTATTGAGCTTATGATGTCTAAAATTTCCTGTAATGAAACTGGAATCGTGACTGATGGGGACATTCAGAACCTTATAGATCTAGCTACTGCTGCTGGTATTGCGGAAGCCGCAATCAAAAATGCCAAGGCCGCGCAGAATCAGAAAAACGCTCCAGGTGTAGCCCGGAGTGCTGGTGCTGAGAATGCCATCAGTGAGAGTATTTATGGAAATCTTGAAAGCGAGATCAAGGCTGAATTATACAAGCCGAGGGAATATAAATTCACTGGCGGAAGTGCTAGTAATAAGGCAAGAGGTGGCGGTTCAGGTGGTTCCAAAGATAAAACCAAAGAACCTACAATCTTTGATTTCATGCAGAATAAAGTAGATAAACTGGATAATACGATTGAACAGCTCCAAGATCAGGTAGATACATTTATATCATCTGTAGATAAGAATAATACGACAGACACAATCGTTGACCAAATGATTGAGAAAATGTCCATTCTTCAGCAGATGCATGATAAGTACATGGAAGAAGCCGCAAAGGTAGGATTAGCCCAGGAATACATTGATAAAATACAGAACGGCACTATGAATCAGGATGCAATCGCAAGAATCTCTGACGAAAATCTAGTCAAACAAATCCAGGAATACGAAAAATGGTACAAATCAGCGACAGATACAAACGACAAGATTGTCGAGACACGGAAGAACATTGAAAAACTTAATCTGAGCAAGCTGGATAACATCAAAAACCAGTTTGATAATATTCTAGGTGCGCAGAATGATTTAATTGATGCACAGAAACAGTACCTTGACCTCCGTGAATCAATGGGAGAAGAAATATATGCGGATGATTATGCCGACCTTATAGATTTGCAAGGCGAACTTGTCAATAAGAATGCAGAGGCTTATAATCGTCTGGCAAATGAAATGTCCAAAATCAATCTTGAGAAGGGCAGTAGTGAATGGTACAAGTACAATGAGGAATTACAGAAATATAAGAATAACATGATGTCTGCTGTATCAGCGGTCAAGGAGTATATGAACGCAATTGTTGAATTGGAGTTTAAGGGCTTGACTGATTTCAAGAGCCAGATGGATTCCATCAGTAATACAATTAGCACCATGTCTGACTTGATTGGTAATGTAGGGCTTACTGATGAAAAGGGACAGCTAACAGACCTTGGATTAACTAAGATGGCATTATATGCACAACAGCTTGCCAATTCCAAACAAGAAGCAGCGGAATATGCAGAGGCTATGGAGGCATTAAAAGACATGCTGGATGAAGGTCTGCTTACACAGGACGAATATAATAAGCGTCTACAGGACTACACTTCTGCACAGAACAGTGCTGTTCAATCAACCAAAGAAGCCAAAGATGCGATACTTTCATTGGTAAAGGACGGAATACAGGCAGAAATTGACGCTAAAAAGAAGCTTGTGGATGAAACAAAGGCTGCTCTTGATGCGGAGAGGGATTTACATGACTATCAGAAATCTATTACAGAGAAACAGGATAACATTTCAAAACTGGAACGCCAGATAGCGTCACTATCAAATTCCACCAATAGGGAGGACATAGCCCAAAGATTACAGCTCCAAAGCCAGTTGGCAGAGGCCAAGAAAGAACTGTATGAACTACAGTATGACCATGAAATTGACCAGAGGAAAGAGGCGCTGGACAAGGAATTCAATGATTATGAAGAATCTAAGCAGAAAGAATCGGATGAGCTTGATTCAAACCTCGATGCACAGAATGCGGCGATTGAAAAGTATCTGAATGAAATAAAGACGAAATATTCTACAGTATATGGAGTGCTTAACCAGTATGGAGATGAATATAGCCTGGCAGCAATAGAAGACCTGACTACACCATGGAATGAGGGCGGTAATGCAGCAGATTTATGTTCTGTAGCGGTAGGAGATGCGTTGTCAAATATCCAATACAATATAGATTCAATGGATTTCTCACGGCTGTATGAGATGGTAGATTTGTTTAATTCTCTTGGAATGTCAAATGGGATTGGTTCATCCGGTGGTGGTGACTTTGAGGATATCAGTGGTCAGGGACGTTGGCAGAAAGGACAAGGCGGTAGAGATTGGTTTGGTGAGAACTATAATCCAGATGGTGATTACTTCTATGCATCCGATGGAATTTATACTATTAATGGAAAACAGTATGGCTTTGATGACGATGGATACATGCAGACTGAGTGGCAGGAATATGATGGCAAGCAATATTACTTCGACGCAAATGACGGACATATGGTTAAGTCAAAATGGATTCCAGGTAAAGGTGGAAGTCAATATTATCTGCTTGCTGATGGAACTATGGCAGAAGATATGGCAATCAAGGGTAATGACGGAAGTTATTACTATGTAGATGATGATGGCAAATGGGATGGAGATACATTAACTGCTGAACAGGTTAGAAAGCTCGGATATACCATTGGGTATAAAAAAGGTACACGTTGTGCAACAAAGGGGTGGCACCTTATGGATGAAGAAGGTGTTGGTTCAGAAGGTATCCTTACCAAAGCTGGGGTATTGACCCGGTTCAACGGAGGGGAGATCGTTTTTAACTCGGAAGAAATGCAGAACCTTTTAGATATCGCCGCAAAACCCAATAGATTTATTGAAGATATTGTTGCACGGTCGATGTCTAATTATAAGATACCCGATTATGAAATACATCCAGTAAATAGGGAACAGAAAATCGAGGTTAATATGAATATTGGTGGCGTCCTGGATGAAGCTGCTGCCCGCGTGCTTAGTGAACGAATGCCAGAAATGCTTAAAAAGAATCATATGCAGATTACCAATCAGGTATGGAAAGATACTAGATACGGAATGAAGGGCAAGTAAAGATAAATATTATAAGGCATTCAGAAATGGGTGCCTCTATGACTATGACAAATGGGAGGATTTAATGAAAACTTTGAGTAAAGATGATTTTGTAAAAATTGCAGATGGACTTATGGATAGAGTCAATAAAGAATATCCAGAAGAAAGTAGTCCGATGGTAAATAAAGTTGCTACAATAGCAATAGATATGTGTAACTGTTTTTTTCAAGAGTATGAAAAAATGAAGAATGAATAAAACAAATGATACGAACCTAATGAAAAAATTTAAGTGATGAATGACAAAATTGAATAATGAATTTAGTAAAGGGCGCTCTGAAACATGGGCGCTCTTTTGATGTGTGTAAGAGTATGAATTATTAGAAATTATGGAATGGAAGGGAGTAGTTGAGTATTACAGGGGTAATTAGTATTGGTGATTATAAGTTAAAATCGCCTTTATATAGAGAAAAAGTATTAAAATCATATAATGAAAGTCTCAAGTATGGGATGACGGCACTCAAAGAAAATGATTGGAATAATTTAGTAGAACGTGGTATAATCAATCCGGATACGGTACTATCGCAAATTACTATGATGAAAGAAGACGCTGTATTAGCAGTACACCAGTACAAAATCAGTACTCTTTCAGATGGTCGTATAGGAACTTATGTGCCTGATGATAGTAAACCAAACAAACGTAGGAACATAAAGGAACCCAATTATGGCAAGATGATAGATAGGCTATATGAATTCTATGGTTTGGGACGGAATACGGATGTTGACAACATAAGGCTATGTGATTTGTTTGAAGAATGGCTGGAGTATAAGGCTAAAAAGAAACAAAATTCAGTGCAGACCAAAAAACAGAATAGGGCAAGCTATGAAAAATATGTTAAAGGAACTAAAATTGATTCAATCCCAATAAAGAATATAAAGACAATTGACCTTGAAGATTGGGCAATCGACGTACTTTCTGCCAAGGGGATGACAGCTAAAGGATTCAATACCCATAAAATTACAGTTACAGGACCGCTTAAGTATGCAAAGAGAAAAGGTTATATTTCGGAAAATCCATGGCAAAAGGATGAAATGGAATATACACATCTGTTTATATCTGAGAGAATTAAACCCTCTGCGGAGATGGTATTTTATCCAGATGAAATAGAAGCTCTTTGCCAGGAATTCGAGCGAGGGTTTTCCTTAAATGGTAATGTGGCTAATTTTGGCTTAATGGCAAATTTTGAGTTGGGATTACGTGTCGGTGAATTGGCTGCATTAAAATGGTCTGATATTAACTTTACCAATGAGACTGTATTTATTCAGCGAATGGAAGATAGTTCTGGAGACGTAGTGGAATATGTAAAGTCGGATTCTGAGGCGGGATACCGGGAATTGGAGCTAAGTGATGAAGTAGTCAACATATTTAAAAGGATAAAAAGAGAAAGTAGGATATTATCTGAATACGTGTTTTCTAATTCGGATGGTAGCCGTGCAACAAAAATGCAGTTCATCCATAGGCTGACCAAAGCGGAGATAGCATTGGGATGGGATAAATTTAAATATTCACACTGCATCAGGAGGACAGTCGCATCAAGAATGGATGCTGGGGGATGGGCATTAGATGAAATTCGGAGATGGCTTGGACATACAAATAAAGAGACAACACTTAAATATTTGTACAACCCGTACAGAGAAAGTGAAACCAAGTGTAGAGTTAAGAAAACATCAATTTTACATACAAATAGTAGTTGTCTTCAACTGTCTTCAAAAAATGGTACTTCTATTGAATATAAAAAAGTGCCAGAAGCCTTATAAAATAAGGGATCTGACACATTACAATGGAATCGGAGTAACAGGATTTGAACCTGCGACCTCTCGGCCCCC
>UMFJ01010521.1_pt1 | contig 32299 bp, 30 predicted proteins | sample 1964991 | NCBI WGS metagenome assembly UMFJ01 (sample SAMEA4836044, study PRJEB28245) | human gut metagenome | biome: gut microbiome; material: fecal sample | place: Denmark | collected 2008 | reverse complement strand
AGTCCTAAATTAAATTTCTTTTTAATTTCTTTAGTAAGCGCTAAAATATCTTGTTCTTTAGCCGATATTTCAATTCCTTCTAAATCAACTTTCTTACCTAAATCTGCTTTATTAATAATAATAATACGATTTGTATCTTCTGTAAGTTCAAGTAACTTTTGATCTTCTTGATCAAGTTCTTTACTTCCATCAATAACTAATAAAACAAGATCTGCTTTTTTAATCATTTCTTTTGATTTTTCAACCCCAAGACTTTCTACAATATTATCTGTTTCTCTAATTCCTGCTGTATCGATCATATTTAATAAAATACCATCTACTGTTACTGATCCTTCAACGACATCTCTTGTTGTTCCAGCAATATTTGTGACAATCGCTTTTTCTTCTTTTAACATCGCATTTAATAAACTAGATTTACCAACATTGGGTTTACCAATGATGGCTGTTTGAATTCCCTCTTTTAATAATTTAATATTTTTAGAATCTTCAATGATTTTATTCATCTTTTCAATTAAAGAAGTAGACATTGGTAAAAGCTTATCTGCTGTTAATTCTTCTACATCTTCATATTCAGGATAATCAATATTGACCTCTATTTGCGTAATAATTTGAATTAAATCTTCTTTTAAATCTTTAATAAAATGACTAATACTTCCTTGAATTCCTTTTAAAGCAAGAGAAGAAGCATAACTATTTTTAGCCGTAATAATATCACTAATAGCTTCTGCTTGTGATAAATCAATACGTCCATTTAAAAAAGCACGTTTACTGAATTCACCACGTTCTGCCAGTCTTGCTCCATGATGTAAACAAAGATCAACTACTTTATTTGTAATATAAACACCACCATGGCAATTGATTTCAACCATTTCTTCTCCAGTAAAAGTTCTTTTCCCACGATAGATATTTACTAACACTTCATCTATTTTTTCACCATTATCTTTTATATAACCGTATGTAATGGTATGACTCTCTTTATTTATAATCTTTCCTGTAAAAAACTGTTGAACAAATGCAATAACATCTTTTCCTGATAAACGGATAATTGAAATTGCTGCTTCTAGTCTTGATGTTGCTACTGCAACAATAATATCATCATTCATTTTCATACCACCTTTCTTTTTGATACTATATTATTTTGTTGATTTTATCAATAAATAACTCCCTCATTATAACAAATATTTTTTATTTTTGATATATGATTTTTTTCGATTGATTTCTATATTTTAATCATATATTATTATGTACAAATAGGGGTGAAAAAATGAAAAAGCTGAATAAAAAAGTTCCTATAATCGGAGGTGCTGTTATAGGAGTGATATTGGTTATTTATATCATTTTATGTTTTCTAGCATCAGGTAATGGATTTATCAAGAATATGACAATTAATGGCATAAAGGTCAATAATATGTCTAAGGATGAAATTGTCACTCAGCTTGAAAAACAGTATCAAAAGGATGAAAAAAATCTATTATTGAATTTATCATTGAATGATCAAAAGTATCAAATAAATATGAAAGATAATGTTAAAGTCAATATTGAAAAACAAGTCAATAATATTCAAAAGAAATATAATAATTTCTTTACTAAAGGTTATCATTATTTATTAAAACATAATGAAAATATTTCTATAGATATTAAAGATCAAAAACAACTTAATAAAGATATCAAAAAATCAGGTATTTTAGATTATTCAACTTTAGTACCTACAACTTATAAAGTTGAAAAAACAAAAGTTATCTTTACTAAAGGTAAAAGTGGTGAAGCAGTTAAACAAAAAGATGTTTATAACACAATTCAAACTGCTTTAAATGAATATGATTTTAATAAAACTTTAAAGATTAAACCTTCATCTGTTTCAGAAGATGAAAGTGTTATGAAAACAATTTATAAGACTTTATCTAAGGAAGGTAAAAATGCGACTTTAGATAAAAATAATGATTATAAAATTGTAGCTGAACAATATGGTGCTAAATATGATTTAGATGATTCAATTAGTGCTTTTAATAAAGCTAAAGAAGGAAAAGAATTTGAAGTTAAAGCAAAAGCTATTGTTCCAAGTATTACTAAAGAAGATTTAGAAAAGAATTTATTTAAAGATGTTTTAGGTGAATATACAACAACTGTAAATGGTTCATCTGTAAGAAAAAACAATGTTAGACTTGCTGGTGAAAAATGTAATGTGATCTTACTTCCAGGTGAAGAATTTTCTTACAATCAAACAGTTGGAAAAAGAACAAAAGAAAATGGTTTTGGTGAAGCAGGAGCTTATTTAAATGGCGAAACTGTTCAAGAAGTTGGAGGTGGCGTTTGTCAAACTTCTTCAACATTATATAATGCTGTTGTTTTAGCTAATTTAGAAGTAACTGAAAGAACAAATCATACGTATATTTCAAGTTATGTACCAATTGGAAGAGATGCCACTGTTTCTTGGGGTGGTCCTGATTTTAAATTTAAAAATAATAGAGATTATCCAATTAAAATAGAAGCAAGTTATGCTGGTGGTAAGTTAACATGTAAAATTATTGGAACTGATGTTGATGGAAGTTATGTGAAGTTTACAAGTGAAAGAACAGGGGATGTCGCATATAACACAAAATATGAAAATGATGCAACTATTCCTGAAGGACAACAAGTAACTAAACAAGCTGGATCTAATGGTGGTAAAGCTGTTTCTTATCGTTTAGTTTATGATAAAGATGGTAAATTACTTTCAAAGAAAAAAGAAGCCAATAGTTATTATAAAGGTCATGAAGCAATTATTGCTGTGGGTACAATGAAGGTTGAACAACAACCTGAAGCACAACCTGAAGCAACTCCAGCTACACCGGAAACAACAATTCCAGCTGAACCTACTACTACACAATAGTAAAAATGAGTGACTAAAATCACTCATTTTTTTATAAGAATTGTAAAGTTTTTAAAATATAAAGCCACATAGTAATAGAAAAACCACTTATTAAAGTTGTCAACATGACCACTGTACTTGTAAGAACTCCTTCATGTCCCATGTTTTTAGCCATAACATAACATGATACTGTGGTTGCTGAGCCAAGCATAACAAGAATAGCAATCAGTTGTTCTTGTCTAAATCCAAAGAATATAGCTAATGGTAAAAAGAGAGTACAGAAACCAAATAATTTAATAAAAGTAGCACAAAGGGCTGGTTTTAAATCTCCTAAAGCTTTTTTATAATTAAATGTAGCACCCATTGCCATTAAACCGAGAGGAGTAGCTACATTCCCAATCGAAGTGACTGTTTTATCTAACATTGTAGGCATTGGTAAATGAAGTAATGACCAACAAAGTCCAATCACAATTCCAATTAAAATAGGATTGGTGATAATACCATTTAAAGTTTTCATCCACATTTCTTTACTTATTCCTTTTCTTTCAGGTGAAAAGAAAGAAAGGACAACGACAGCCATAATGTTATATAAAGGTACACTTCCAATAATCATTAAAGGCGCCATTGTTGCTTTTCCATATACATTTTGAATTAATGCAATTCCTAGTAATGCCGCCGAACTACGATAACTTGCTTGAATAAATTCCCCTTGATTTTGTTTATTCTTTAATAAAAAAGAAAGTAAAGTAACAATTAAAATACTTAAAATTGTAATGAAAAAACAAAATAAGACGAACTTCGTATCCCAAATTTCCTTAAAATCTAATGTCGCTAAGTCTTTAAATAGTAATACTGGTAATGGTATTAAAAAGACAAATTTATTCATTTTTGATGCAAAAACATCATCAATAATTCCTATTTTTTTAAATAACATCCCTAATATAATCATCGCAAAAACAGGAACCGTCGCATTTAAACTAAAAATTAAATTTTCCATTATTTCCTCCCTAAAGAAAAAACCGCATAAGCGGCTTAATCTACATATGAGATTGTCATATATCTATTTTTTCCTTCACCTTTAGATTCAGTTTTTAAATGATCCATCTTTGCAATCTCTTGATGCATCACTTTTCTTTCATCTGCAGGCATTGGATCTAATTTTAAATCAGCTTTTGTTCTTAAAACTGTTTTACCAAAACGTCTTGCCATACTTGCAACTTTTTTATAACGTTCTTCTTTATAACCATTGATATCAACGCTTACTTCTAAACGTTTTTTAAATGTTGTACTGACAGCATTTTTAATAATTAAGTTAATTGCTCTTAAAATAACACCAGCTTTACCAATTAAAATAGAGTTATTGCTTGTATTAATATTGCAATAAATTCTACCATCTTGAACATAAGAAACAGTTTCTACTTCAAATTGCATATCCGTTAAGATTTTTCTTATAAGATTTTCAATATATTCTTGAACCATTTCTACTGTCCAACAAGCAATTTCAGCTTTTTTACTAAATAAACCTTTAGTTTCTAAAGTAACTTCATAATTTAATTGATCAATTGTTATACCTAAATCAAGGCATGCTTTACTAACAGCATCATCTACTGTTTTTCCAGTATAAGTTTTCATATAAATACCTCTATTTATTTTTTATTTTGTCTTTTTGTTAAATAATTTGTATTTGCTTGATCAACTTCTTTTTGTGCTTTTTCAACATGGTAAATATAAATATACCATGTTCTAACAATTGTAATAATGTTTGTTGTCATCCAATAAAGTGACATTGCTGCAGGCATAATTGCTGCAAAGTAAATGATAAATAATGTCATGAAATTATTCATCATGTTCATTGATTGCATTTGTGATGTTTCTCTATATTTTGGATTTCTTTTTGACATGATTGTATTGATTTTCATTGCAAAATATTGAGTTAAAGCAACAATGGCAAGTAATACAATATAGGCAATCTCGAATTTAAATACGTGATCGATTGGTTTAGCACCTAAGTTAATACCAAACATATTTGTTTGATATAAGATTTCAATACGTTGAACCGCTTGCCACATTGCAAACATAATTGGTAATGTTAAGAATGTTGTAAATGAAGCCAACATACTGACATCATTTTTCTTATATAAAGCTTGAATTTCTGCAGACATTCTCATTTGAGAAGTTTGATCTTTTCTACCTTTATATTTATTTTGAATTTTTTCCATTTCTGGTTGAATCAATTGCATCTTTTGTTGAGATACTGTCGATTTAATCATAATTGGTAAAATGATAATATTAATTAAAATAGTAATTAATACAACACCTAAAGCGATATTATTTAATAAAACATCTCCTAAATAAATAATACTTTTAGAAATAGGAATAACTAATAAGAAATCAAAAATTCCTGACTTCATAGACCATGGTGTGTTTAAATTAATTGCTCTTTTAGCAATCAGTTTACCACTTGAATCAAGATTTGCTGTACATCCAGTTAAGGCTACAACAAATAAAACTAAACAAATAATTTTAAAATATTTTTTAGTTTTGTTATCTAAGATCATTTGCTGATCTCCTTTCTCTTTACTTTTTTGTACAAATACTCTAATTCTTTTTTATTTTCTATATATGTATTATCTAAGAATCTTTTTCTTACAATTACTATATAGTCAACTTCTTCATCAAAATGAAAACATTCTTGAATCATCATGCGTAACTGTCTTTTGATTTTATTTCTAGTAACAGCATTTCCTAATTTCTTGCTTACAGAAATACCAACGCGTCCGTGTCCCATTTGATTTTCATCTTTATAAATAATAAAACAAGAATTCGCAAAACTCTTTTTTCTAGCAATAATCTTGCTAAAATCTTCATTTCTTTTTACTCTAAATTCTTTTTTCATAAAATTTTAGAAAAAAATCCACCGAAAAAGTGGATTTTACATTAAGCAGTTAATACTTTTCTTCCTCTTTTACGGCGACGTGCGATTACTTTTCTTCCTCCAACAGTTGCCATTCTAGCTCTAAAACCATGAGTTTTTGCTCTTTTTCTTTTATTTGGTTGATATGTTCTTTTCATATTTTACACCTCCAAAATTTTTATCTTTTTATACAAATAACATATGCTCCTATATCTTATAGGAATTATTGTGACAAGTCAATTCTAAATTCTATATTTCTACTCTTAAATTCATGATTTTTAATGATGACAAATAATAAGAATAACAATTTCTAATGATTATTTGCACATTTTTTTGTGAACTTTTTTAATTTAGAAAAATTCTCTTTATTGTGAATAAGTTTCCTTACTTTATCATTCACATCTTGTGATATATCGAAATAGATAGAAAATTGTATAAAAATAAGTACTTTTATCAAAAAAAGTACCATCACTAAGCATAACTCTTATTAAATGCACATTATTTGTGAACATTTTTCAATCAAGTACGTACGACAACATGTGAATTTCTTTAAAGCTCATAAAAAAACTTATTCACATTTTCCTCCAACTCCTTATAAATCCTTGTTTTTCCCCCTAAAATCAAGTGTGCACTTCTAAGTATTTACGTACTTTTGTATCAATATTTATACAATATATTCAAAATAGTCACTAATCTAATGTGAATAAACTCTTTATTTTAGATATTCACATCCTAAAGTGAATATTATTTCATCTTAACCTTTATCTTACATTTCTTCTATTTTTCTAGGAAAAATCGGATTTTTTCTTAAAATTCACATTGTGAATATTCATTTTTTGTTAAATTTTATGTTTTGACAAGTTTTGCACATGCTTATTCACGTGGTGAATCGAGTTATTCATATGGGTGAATTAGTAAAAAATATACTGATATCAGCGTATTTTTTATTGTGAACAGCTATGTGCACATTGTTTTTTATTCTATACAATATACACTAAGTTCACATTTAATAAAATTCATAGCGAAAAACGAAGTTGTGAATAATGTGAATAAGTACTCTAAATGATTGATATTTCTCACATTTTTTGTGAATAAAATTGTGAAGCTATTGTGCAGACAGTATTTTTCCTTTAAAAGAGTTCACATCTTTTATATAATTGAGTCGAAAGGGAGTTGAAAATTGTGCAAGATTTAAACAAAATCTGGTCATCTTGTGTAGAAACTTTAGAAAAAAATAAAATAGTTGATGATAAGATCATCTTGGACTCACTATTTAAACCTGCAACTCTAGAAGAAATTGAAGATAATCAAGTTATTATCACCACTGAATTAAAATGGAATATTGATGCTATTTTAGAAAAACAAGCAGAAATAGAATCTATTCTTTCTAATTCTTTTTCTAAACCAATAAAAATCAAAGTATTAGAAGTAGAAGAATATAAAAAATCTAAACAAAAAAGGGTTCCTAAAATCGATAGTCATCTTCATCCTGATATGACATTTGCTAATTTTATCGTAGGAAATTCAAACCGTATGGCACAAAATGCTGCTTTACTTGTATCAACTAAACCTGGTATGAACTTTAATCCTTTATTTTTATATAGTCATCCAGGGCTTGGAAAAACACATTTATTAAATGCTATTGGAAATAAAGCAAAAGAAACAAATCCTAATTTATTAGTAAGATATATTACTTCTAAGGATTTTGTAGATGAAATTATTAATTCTATAAAAACAAATACAACAGATGAGATTTATAGTTATTATAGAAATCTTGATATTTTATTAATTGATGATATTCAATTTTTATTTGGAAAAGAAAAAAGTAGTGAGATGTTCTTCCATATATTTAATGAAATCATTAATAACAATCATCAAATTGTTATTACAAGTGATAAAATGCCTGATGAACTTCAAGGAATTGAAGAACGTTTAATTAGTCGTTTTAAATCAGGTCTATCTTTTGGAATAGATCCACCTGAATTTGAAACAGCAAAGGCAATTTTAGAGAAGAAAATAGAAAATCTAGGTAATACAGATTTAGTTATTACAGATGATGTTTTAGACTTCATGGTTATGAATTATTGTAATGATATTCGTTCTTTAGAAGGTCAATTAAAACGACTATTCTTCTGTAGTATCATGGAATCAACTAATTACATAGATATGAATTTTGCATCTGAAGTCTTTAAAGATCAAAAAACTATAAAAAAAGCACAAGAACCACTAACAAAAGAATTCATTTTAAAAACAACCGCTGAATTCTATTATTTAACCATTAGTCAAATTATTTCTAAAAATAGAACGAGAAACTTGGTAACACCTCGTGAAATATGTATGTATTTAATGAGGGAACTTTTGGATATTACTTTTAGTGAAATTGGAACAACTTTTTCCAATCGAGACCATTCTACAGTTATGAAAGCTTGTAAAAGAGTAGAAACAAAAATCAAAAAAGATCCAGATTATAAACTCGCTGTAGATAAGCTTAAACAAAAGTTAGGCACAATGTAGTGACTAATATCAACAATATGTGCACATTGATATTCATATAAAAAACATTGATAAAATCAACACATTTTATATTTATGCACATTGTTCACATGCTAATAGTAATAATGACTTATTTTTAAATATATAAATAACAGGAGGCAAATATGCATTTTAGAATTAAAAGAATCAAATTATTAAACGCACTTGCTAAAGCAACAAGAGCTGTATCTGTTCGTAGTCCTTTACCTGTTTTAACAGGGATTAAATTTGATTTACAAGCTCATCAACTTATCTTAACAGGAAGTGATAGTGATATCACTATTCAAACAATTATTGATGAAGATGATGATTTAGTAATCCTTAAAGAAGGAGCAGTTGTTTTAAATAGTCGTTATATCTTTGATATTGTAAGAAAGATCAATAGTGATGATATTGAAATTGAAATTATTGATGGTTTACTTACTCGTATTAAAGGAAGTCAAATTGAATACAGCTTAAATGGTACTGATGCTATTGAATATCCACGTATTGATTTAAGTAAAACAGGAACTCATTTTATGATGAATGCTCTTGTATTAAAAGATATTATTGGAGAAACAAAGTTTGCTGCTAGTGATAAAGAAACAAGACCTATTTTAACTGGTATCAATTTTAAAGCGCATGATCATGTTTTAGAAGTTGTTGCTACTGATAGTTATCGTTTAGCTAAAAAGATTATTTCTATTGATGAAGATGTGACTTTTAATATTACGATTCCTAAATTAAGTTTAGATGAAATTAGTAAGATTATTGAAAAAGATGAACTTATTGAATTATATGTATCTGAACGTAAAGTATTATTTGTGTTTGATAAAAATATTATTCAAACACGTTTAATTGATGGATCTTATCCTGATACAGCTCGATTGATTCCTTTAGAATTTGATTATGAATTAGATATTAATAGAGCTGATTTATTAAATGCGATTGACCGTGTTTCATTATTATTAAATGAACAAAATAATATTGTGAAATTAGATATGTCTAATGAACAAGTTATTTTATCTTCATATCAACAAGAAATTGGTTCAGTAGAAGAAAATTTAGCTTCTTCTTTCTATAAAGGAGAACCACTTACTATTTCATTTAGTTGTAAATATGCAAGTGATGCTATTAAATCATTTAGTGGTGATAAAATAAAAATATTATTCACTGGAGAAATGAAACCATTCATCGTTAAAGATTTTGATTCTGATGAATTATTACAACTTGTTTTACCAGTTAGAACATATTAAGAAGCGAAAGCTTCTTTTTTTTGTAAATTTTCCTTTTAATTGTTTATTTGGGGAGTAATTTTTATTTTAAGAGCTTTTTTATCAAAAAAGTATTTTTCTATTCATAAATAAAAATAGCGAATATAGCGCAATATTTTGAATTTTTATGATTTTTATGATATACTAACTTAGTACAATTATAGAGAAAAGAAGGTTAAGTATGAAAGAAATACCAATTAAAGATGAATATATTAAATTAGATCAATTTTTAAAATTTGTTAATCTTGTATCTAGTGGGATTGAAGCAAAAATGATTATTAAAGATGGTCAAGTAAAGGTCAATGGTGAAGTGGAACTTAGAAGAGGAAAAAAGCTTCATGATGGTGATCAAGTTGAATTTGAAGGAAATTTTTATTGTATAAATGCGCATCAATAATTTAGAACTGACTGATTTTAGAAATTATAATCATTTTTTTATTGAGTTTGATCAAGGAATTAATATTTTAATTGGTGGGAATGCTCAAGGGAAAACGAATATTATCGAAGCAATCTATTTATTATCTGTCTGTAAATCTTTTAGAACACATATCAATGATCAAATGATTCAATTTGATCATGACTTTGCAAAAGTAAAAGGAAATGTTTTTTCTAATGAAAGAATGCATCAATTAGAACTTATTTTATCTAAGGAATCCAAAAAAGCAAAAGTAGATGGAAAAGATATTTTAAAGATTTCAGATTATGTAGGTTATTTAAATGCGGTTGTCTTTGTACCAGATGATTTATCATTGGTTAAAGGTTCTCCGAGTATTAGAAGAAAGTTTTTAGATTTGGAGTTATCTAAAATCTCACCAATTTATGTTTTTTATCTTACTAAGTATAATCGATTATTAAAGGAAAGAAATCAGTATCTTAAATTATTGAATCAAAGAAGAGGTAAATATGATGAATATCTAGAAACTTTAGATGAGCAATTAGCTGAAGTTCAAATTAAGATTATTGAAAAAAGAAATAATTTTATCGAACGTTTATCTTTAAAAGTAAAAGATATTTATTTAAATATTGCAAATTGTCATGAGATCGTTGAATTGCAGTATGAATGTTTTATTAAAAATGTTAATAAAGAAGATATTTTAAAACTTTATCAAAAAGGATTTGAAAGAGATTCAAGATATTTAAGTACTTATTATGGAATTCATAAGGAAGATATGAAGATCTTTATTGATAATAAGAGTGCACATCAGTTTGCTTCTCAAGGTCAACAAAGAACAATCGTTTTAAGTATGAAAATAGCTTTAATAGAATTAATAAAAGAAGAAATTGGAGAATATCCTATTCTTTTATTAGATGATGTTTTATCAGAATTAGATGATCAAAGAAAAACAAAACTTTTAGATATTTTAAATAATCGTATTCAAACGTTTATTACAACAACATCAATAGATGGAATAGAACATCATGTTATTAAAGAAGCTAAGAAAATTAATATTAATCATAGGGAGGAAAAATGATGGCAGAAGAAAATAAAGTACAACATAGCTATGATGAGTCAGATATCCAAGTATTAGAAGGATTAGAAGCTGTTAGAAAAAGACCGGGTATGTATATTGGTACAACATCATCTAGAGGGTTACATCATTTGGTTTGGGAAATTGTTGATAACTCAATCGATGAAGCTTTAGCAGGGTATGCAAGTCATATTAAAGTAATTTTGAAAGATGACGATGTAGTTGAAGTTATTGATGATGGTCGTGGAATGCCAACTGGAAAACACGCTAAGACAGGTAAATCAACAGTTGAAACAATTTTTACTGTTTTACATGCTGGTGGTAAATTTGGTGGCGGAGGCTACAAAGTTTCCGGTGGATTGCATGGTGTAGGTGCTTCTGTTGTTAATGCCTTATCTTCATGGCTAGAAGTCAATGTTTATCGTGATGGAAAAGAATACTATCAAAGATTTGAAAATGGTGGGACACCAGTTGCACCATTAAAAGAATTAGGACATACTGATAAGCAAGGAACAAAGGTTACTTTTAAAGCAGATGCTGAAATCTTTAAAGAAACAACAACTTATGATTATGAAGTTTTAAGACAAAGAATTAGAGAACTTGCTTTCTTAAATAAGGGATTAAGAATTAGTTTAACTGATTTAAGAGATGGACAAAATCGTGAACATGATTATATGTATGAAGGTGGTATTAAAGAATATGTTGCTTATATCAACAAAAATAAAACACCAATTCATGATGAAATCATTTATGTAGAAGATATGCAAAATGATATTAAGATTGAAGTTTCAATGCAATATAATGATGGTTATCAAGAAAATATTTACTCTTTCTGTAATAATATTAATACACATGAAGGAGGAACACATGAAGAAGGTTTCCGTTTAGCTCTTACAAGGGTTATTAATAACTATGCAAGAAAAGGAAACTTCTTAAAAGAAAAAGATGATGCTTTATCAGGAGAAGATTGTCGTGAAGGTTTAACAGCGATTATTTCTGTTAAACATCCTGATCCTCAATATGAAGGACAAACAAAAACAAAATTAGGAAATGCAGAAGTAAGAAAAATTGCTTCAAATATTATTTCTAAATCATTGGATCAATTTTTATTAGAAAATCCTGATACTGCCAAAATTATTGTTGAAAAAGCAATCGTTGCTTCTCATGCACGTTTAGCTGCGAAAAAAGCACGTGAAATGACAAGAAGAAAAACAGGAATGGAAATTACATCATTGCCTGGGAAATTAGCTGACTGCTCATCAAGAGATGCTAGTGAATGTGAAATCTTCATTGTCGAAGGGGATTCTGCCGGAGGTAGTGCTAAGATGGGTAGAGATCGTCGTATTCAAGCTATCTTACCGCTTCGTGGTAAAATCTTAAATGTTGAAAAAGCGCGATTAGATCGTGTTTTATCAAGTGATACGATTCGTAGCATGATTACTGCTTTTGGTACAGGAATTGGTGAAGATTTTGATATTAATAAATTACGTTATCATAAAATCGTTATTATGACCGACGCCGATGTCGATGGAGGACATATTCGTATTTTAATGTTAACTTTCTTATATCGTTATTTAAAACCTTTAATTGAAGGTGGCTTTGTTTATGCGGCTCAACCTCCACTTTATTTATTAAAACATGGAAAAGAAGAACATTATTTATATAGTGATGAAGAATTAGATGATTTAAGAACAAAGTTAGGTGAAGGTGCAAAATATTCTATCCAAAGATATAAAGGGTTAGGAGAAATGAATGCGGATCAATTATGGGAAACAACAATGGATCCTGAACATCGTATTTTAAATCGTATTGAATTAGATGAAGCAATGGAAGCTGATATGATTTTTGATGTATTAATGGGAGAAAAAGTTGAACCTCGTAGAGAATTTATTCAAGAAAACGCAAAATATGTAACTGATTTAGATATTTAGAAGGAGTAGAAAATGGATAATCAAGAAAAAGGAATTAGAAAAATTCAATTAACATCAGAAATGAAAACTTCTTTCATGAATTATGCCATGTCAGTTATCGTAGCACGTGCATTACCTGATGTAAGAGATGGAATGAAACCAGTTCAAAGACGTATTGTTTATGGTATGAATGAACTTGGTTGTTATAGTGATAAAGCGTATAAGAAATCTGCGCGTATCGTTGGGGAAGTTATGGGGAAATATCACCCTCATGGAGATTCTTCAATTTATGAAGCCTTAGTGAGAATGGCACAAGATTTCTCATATCGTTATATGCTTGTAGATGGTCATGGAAACTTTGGTTCAATTGACGGTGACGGCGCTGCCGCCATGCGTTATACTGAAGCGAGAATGTCTAAAATTTCAATGGAATTAATGAGAGATATCAATAAAGATACGATTGATTTTATTCCAAACTATGATGGTGAAGAAAGAGAACCATCGGTATTACCTTGTCGTATTCCTAACTTATTGGTCAATGGGACAACAGGAATCGCTGTTGGGATGGCTACAAATATGCCACCTCATAATATTGGTGAAGTGATTGATGCCGTTATTGCGGTAAGTAAAAATCCTGATATTACTGTTTTAGAATTAATGGAAAATTATATTCAAGGACCTGATTTTCCAACTGGTGGATATATTTTAGGAAAGAGCGCTATTAAAAAAGCCTATGAAACAGGTAATGGTCTTATTGTTATGCGTGCTAAAACAGAAATTGAAGAACATAAGGGTAGACAAAGAATTGTTGCTTATGAAATTCCTTATCAAGTAAATAAAGCAAGATTAGTCGAAAAGATTGCGCATTTAGCACGTGATAAAGTTGTTGAAGGTATTAGTGATGTTCGTGATGAATCAAACCGTGAAGGAATTCGAATTGTCATTGAATTAAAGAGAGATGTTCAAGCAGAAGTTATTTTAAATCAATTATATAAATTAACTTCTTTACAAACAACATTTGGTGTCAATAATATTGCTTTAGTTAATAATGAACCTAAAACTTTAACACTTAAAGAATTAATTCAATATTATTTATCTCATCAAGAAGAAGTTATTCGTCGTAGAACACAATTTGAATTAAATAAAGCAGAAGCAAGAGCACATATTTTAGAAGGTTTAAAGAAAGCCTTAGATCATATCGATGAAATTATTCAATTAATTCGTACAAGTAGAACAACTGAAATCATTCAACAAAGATTAATGGATGAATTTGGAATGTCTGATAAACAAGCTAAAGCTGTAAGAGAAATGCAATTACAACGTTTAGCTGGTTTGGAAAGAGAAAAGATTGAAGAAGAATTAAATAATTTATTAATTACAATTGCTGATTTAAAAGATATTCTTGCTAATGAAGAACGTATCTTAGAAATCATTAGAAATGAACTATTAGAAATGAAAGAAAAATATGGTGATAAACGTCGTACTGAAATTATTCAAGGTACATTTGATATTGAAGATGAAGATTTAATTCCAGTAGAAGATGTTATTATTTCACTTACTAATAATGGTTATGTAAAACGTATGCCAGTAGATACTTATAAATCTCAAAATAGAGGTGGACGTGGTGTCAAAGGTATGGCAACAACACAAGATGATGTCATTAGTTCACTTATTCATATGTCAACACATGATGATTTATTAATCTTTACAAATAAAGGAAAGGTATACCGTTTGAAAGGATATAATATTCCTGAATTTGGTAGAACTGCTAAGGGATTACCAATTGTTAATATTTTAAATCTTGATAAAGATGAAAGTGTTAAATCATTAATTAATATTAATAAGAAAATGATTGAAGAAGATAAACATTGGTATTTATTCTTTGCAACTGAACAAGGTTTAGTTAAACGTGTTGACATTTCAGAATTTGAAAACATTAGACAAACAGGTAAGATTGCTATTAAGTTAAAAGAAGATGATTCTTTAGTTGGTGTTAAATTAACTAAAGGGGATGATGAAATCTTAATTGCTGCTAGTAATGGTAAACTTGTAAGATTCTCTGAAGGTCATGTTAGACCAATGGGAAGAAGTGCAAGTGGTGTAAGAGGTATTAATGTTGATGGTTCTAAAGTTATTGGTATGACAACAAACCGTGAAGGACAATTAATTATGGTTGTTACGGAAAAAGGTTATGGTAAGATGTCACCAATTGATGAATATCGTGTTTCTAATCGTGGTGGAAAAGGTGTTAAAACAATTAATGTTACTGAACGTAATGGACAAATTGTAGCGATTAGAGCAGTAGAAGGTAATGAAGATTTATTAATTATTACAGATGATGGTATTGTGATTCGTTTACCTATGGAACAAGTTAAAACAGCAGGACGTGCGACTCAAGGTGTAAGACTTATTAAAGTACATGATAGCAAGGTTTCTTCTGTGGAAGTTGTTGCTAAAAATGAAGAAGAAGTTGTAGAAGAAGGTGAAGAAGAGTCAGAGTAATCTGACTCTTTTAGAAATGAATGGGGAAGAATTAAAAAGATTGTTTAATCGTTTAGATCATTCAAAGTTTAGAAGTTCTTTTCATCTTGCTAAAAAGTATAAAGATTATTGTAATGAAAAAGGCTTAGATGTTATAGAACAACACGCCAGAGATTTTATTTCTAAAAGAATAGCACCGGCTGTGATTTTAAATGATGGAAAGCAAACACCGATGAAAAATCATCCTGTGTTTATTGCTCAACATGCCACGGCTTCATGTTGTCGAGGGTGTTTATATAAGTGGTATCATATTAAGCCACATACACAGTTAAATGACAGTCAACAAGAGATGATTATTCAAGTGATTATGGCTTGGATTAAAAGAGAATTGCAAAGAAAATAGCCTTGATGTATAATCAAGGCAGTTATTAATAATATAAGGGGAAAGAAAATGATTGATATTAATTTAATTAGAGAAAATCCTACTTTAGTCAAAGAAAATATGAAGAAAAAATTTCAAGATGAAAAAGTTGGATTAGTAGATGAAGCTTATAAATTAGATAAAGATTATCGTGAAGTTGTCACAAGAGCAAGTGAAATTAGAAGTTTAAGAAATAAATATTCTAAAGAAATTGGTGCTTTAATGAGAGAAGGCAAAAGAGATGAAGCTGAAGAAATTAAAGCAAAAGTAACTTCTATGGCAGAAGAATTAAAAGATTTAGAAGTTAAAGAAGAAGAATATGGTAAAGAATTAAAAGAAATCATGATGAAAATACCAAATATCATTCATGATTCAGTACCTATTGGAAAAGATGATTCAGAAAACGTAGAAATTCAAAAATACGGAGATCCAGTTGTACCTGAGTATGAAATTCCATATCATGCTGATATCATTGCTCGTTTTAATGGTTTAGATAAAGAAGCTTCAGGTAGAACAAGTGGAAATGGTTTCTATTATTTAATGGGAGATATCGCTCGTTTATCATCAGCAATGCTTTCATACGCTAGAGATTTCATGATTGATAAAGGATTTACTTATTGTATTCCACCATTCATGATTCGTAGTGATGTTGTTACAGGTGTTATGTCATTTGATGAAATGGATGCTATGATGTATAAAATTGAAGGTGAAGATTTATACTTAATTGGAACTTCTGAACATAGTATGATTGGTAAATTTAAAGATCAAATCGTTAAAGAAGAAGAATTACCAATTACAATGACTTCTTATTCACCATGTTTTAGAAAAGAAGTAGGTGCTCATGGTATTGAAGAACGTGGTATTTATCGTGTTCATCAATTTGAAAAACAAGAAATGGTTGTTTTATGTAAACCAGAAGAAGCTATGGAATGGTATGACAAAATGTGGTCATATACAGTTGAATTATTTAGAAGTTTAGATATTCCAGTAAGAACATTAGAATGTTGTTCTGGAGATTTAGCTGATTTAAAAGTTAAATCATGTGATGTTGAAGCTTGGTCACCAAGACAACAAAAATATTTTGAAGTTGGTTCTTGTTCAACATTAGGAGATGCACAAGCTAGACGTTTAGGTATTCGTGCTAAAGGTGAAAATGGAAATTATTATGTTTCTACTTTAAATAATACAGTTTTAGCTTCAACAAGAGCAGTTATTGCTTTTATTGAAAATAACTATAATGAAGATGGATCTATTAATATTCCAGAAGCGTTACGTCCTTATATGGGTGGTAAAGATATTATTATTCCTAAAAAATAGTCACTTCGGTGACTCTTTTTTATAGAAAGGTAAGAAAAAGATGGAATTATTTATAAGTGAAGCAGAAATTGAGGATGCTTCAATGATTATTGATTATTTAAATCAGGTTGGGGGAGAAAGTGATAACTTAACTTATGGTTTAAATGAATGTTATTTAAATGAATTTGAAGAAATGGAAGTTATTCAAGATTTTATTGATCAAGAGAATAGTTTACTTTTATGTGGTTTTATTGATGATGAACTTGTTTCTTTATTATCTATTCAAGGTGAACAAAAAGAAAGATTAAAACATATTGGTCATTTTGCAATCACTGTAAAAAAAGAATATTGGAATATGGGGATTGCTTCAATGATGATGGAAGAAGCTTTAGAAATGATCAAAGAAACATCTTTAAAAGTTCTTGATTTAGAAGTGAAAGAGGATAATTTATCAGCTATTAATCTTTATAAAAAGTTTAATTTTCAAGAAATAGGGAGATATCCTCAAATGTTTAATGTCAATCAAAAGTATTATGATGCACTTTTAATGAATTTATATATTGATTAAAAATCTAAAATACGCTATAATCATATTTGCCATTACAATAGGCGGCTTCGAACCATGTCAGGACCGGAAGGTAGCAGCATTAAGAAGTACCGTCTATGTGTGATGGTCTTTATTTTTAGAGGAAAAAAAGATGAATGATGAAGAATATATGGAAATAGCTTATCAAGAAGCTTTAAAAGCATTAAAACATGATGATGTGCCAATTGGATGTATCATTGTAAAAGATGATCAAATTATTGCCCGTGCATATAATCAAAGAGAGTATTTAAATCAAACTTATGGTCATGCAGAAATGTTAGCTATTGAAGAAGCTTGTAAAAAAATAGAAAGATGGCGCTTAGATGAATGTACACTTTATACAACTTTAGAACCTTGTTTAATGTGTTCGGGAGCTATTATTCAAAGTCATATTCAAAGAGTTGTTTATGGTGCAAGTGATACAAGATGGATGTCTTTAGATAAATTGATTCATTTACCAGATCCTAAACTTAATTATATTCCCATGATTCAATCAGATATTTTAAAAGATAAATGTTCAAAGTTAATAAAAGACTATTTTAAAAAGAAACGTCAAAAGATATGATTACTCATATCTTTTTTTCGTGTATAATGTAGGAGATAGGAGTTGAGAATATGTCATATAAAGCTTTGTATCGTACTTATCGTCCGCAAACATTTGAAGATGTCGCTGGACAAAGTCATGTTACAATTACATTAAAAAATGCAATTAAAGAAAATAGAATAGCGCATGCTTATTTATTTGCTGGACCACGTGGAACAGGGAAAACAACGATTGCTAAAATATTAGCTAAAGCTATTAACTGTACAGGAGATCATCCTCCATGTAATGAATGTCCTAACTGTAAAGCAATTACTCAAGGAGATCATCCTGATGTTATTGAAATTGATGCAGCAAGTAATAATGGAGTCAATGAAGTTAGAGATTTGATAGATAAAGTAAAATATGCCCCTATTAATGCTAAATATAAAGTTTATATTATTGATGAAGTTCATATGATGACACCTGAAGCATTCAATGCTTTATTAAAAACATTAGAAGAACCTCCAGCACATATCGTATTTATTCTAGCAACAACAGAACCACATAAAATTTTGCCAACTATTATTTCACGTTGTCAAAGATTTGATTTCAAACGTGTGGATGAACATGATATTATTAGTCGTTTGGAATATGTATTAAAAGAAGAAAATGTAGAATATGATGAAGAATCTCTTGAAATTATTTCTAAGTTGGCTGATGGGGGAATGAGGGATGCTTTAAGTATTTTAGAACAATGTTTAGCGTATGATAGACATTTAACAGTAGAAAATATTAATAAAGTTTATGGTTTATTAGCAAATGACGAAAAAATACGTTTAATTAAATTATTACTGACAAAGGATATGAAGAATGTTTTAAAAACATTAGATCATATGATGTCTTTAAGTATTGATTTAAAGAGATTGACACAAGATTTAATAGATGTTTTAAAAGATGTTATTATTTTTAAAAACACGCAAGATTTATCTTTATTATTTGTTTTGCATAAAAACGATATCCAACAAATTGTTCCTTATATATTAGTAGAAGAAGCATTTCAAATGATTGATATTTTTATGGATGCAAGTAGTCATTATGGACAGGCTGTAGATTCATCAACATATTTTGAATTAGCTTTATTAAAGATATGTAATCAAATTGAAAATGAACATAAAGAAGTTGTTATAGAAGAACCAAAAGTTATTGAAAATGTTTCACATGAAACATTGGTTGAAGTTCAACAAGAAGAAGTGGTTGAAAAACCAGTAGAAAAGGTACAAGAACCAGTAATTGAACCTCAAGAAGATTTACAAGAAAAGGTAGAAGAAAAGAAAGAACCGAAAGTTGAACAAGTAGAAACTCCTGTGGAAGAAGCTAAAGAAGAGGTAAAAGAAGTAAAAACAACAACTCAAATAGAAGTAGACTTTAATGACATTTTAAATATTTTAGTACAGGCGAAAAGAACAGTTTTAAATGATATTCAAGATAAATGGCCAGTTATTAGAAGATATTGTTATAATCTTAATACTGCTAAATATGCAAATATGCTATGTGATGCTAAACCTGTAGCTGCTGGCGAAAAAGGTTTTATTTTGACATTGAAATATCAACCAGAAGTGAATAGTATTAACTATACAGAAAATTATTATCCATTAAAAAATTTCTTAAAGGAAGTTTTAGGATCAGAATATGATTTTATTGCAGTAATGGAAGCAGATTGGCCAAATATGAGACAAAAATTTATTCAACTTAATAAAGAAAAAAAATTACCACAACCACAACCAATTGTTTTACATCATATTGATGAATATCATGAACCGGTTGTAGAACTTACAGAAGCTCAACAATATGCGATTGATATGTTTGGTGATGAGATTGTTGAATTTGAAGAATAGGAGTGTATTATGAATTATCCAAAGTCATTTACAGATTTAGTTGAATGTTTTAAAAGACTACCAGGAATAGGTGGTAAATCTGCAGAAAGATTAGCTTATCATGTTTTATCAATGGATAAAGAATATGTCCAAGAGTTTGCAAATGTGTTAGCTCATTTTCAAGATAATATCCATTACTGTAAAAAATGTGGACATATTTGTGAAGGTGAACTTTGTGAAATTTGTAAAGATGAAACAAGGGATCAATCAGTTATTTGTGTTGTAGAAAGTCCTAAAGATGTTTTTGCTATGGAAAAGGTAAGAGAATATCATGGATTATATCATGTTTTACATGGGACGATTTCTATGATTGATGGTAAAACGATAGATGATTTAAATATTAATTCTTTATTTGAAAGACTTGATGGAGTTAAAGAAGTGATTATTGCAACGAATCCTACAAGAGAAGGTGAAACAACAGCGTTGTTTCTAGCTAAGTTGTTAGCGAAAAAAGGAATAGAAACAAGTAGAATTGCTAATGGATTACCAATAGGAAGTAATATTGATTATGCAGATGAATTAACATTATTAAAATCTTTAGAAGGAAGAAAGAAAATATAAGACCTTGCAAGAGGTCTTTTCTTGTTTAAATAGAAAAATCAGTTATAATAATGAAGAAAGAGGAGAGAAGTATTATGACAGGAAAGTTTATTACATTAGAAGGACCAGAAGGTAGTGGAAAAACAACAGTTTCTAAAGAACTTGTAAAAATATTAAATGAATCAGGATATAAAGTCTTACTTACAAGAGAACCAGGTGGGGTTGATATTGCTGAACAAATAAGAAATGTTATTTTAGATAAGAAAAATACAAAAATGGATGCACGTACAGAAGCTTTATTATATGCAGCAGCAAGAAGACAACATCTTGTAGAAAAAGTATTACCAGCTTTAAAAGAAGGGTATATTGTATTATGTGATCGTTTTGTAGATAGTTCACTTGCTTATCAAGGTGTTGCTAGAAATCTAGGAATTGATGAAGTTTATAATATGAATTTATTTGCGATAAACGATGTTATGCCAGATAAAACTTTATTTTTTGATATTGATTATAAAAAAGGATTAGAAAGAATTAAAGTTAATCAAAGAGAAACCAACCGATTAGATTTAGAAAAAAGTGGTTTTCATAAAAATGTTTATGAAGGTTATTTAACAATTTGTAAACAATATAGTGATCGTATTGTAAAAATCAATGCAGATCAAAAGGTTGAAGATGTTGTACAAGATGCCTTAAAGGAAATTAAGAAAATATTATGATCAAAGATTATTTAAAAGAAAATCAACCTTTATTCTATAGAATTATTGAAAATGAATTTAACTTAAAAAAAATACCACATGCATTCTTACTTGTTGGAAATAATACTGATCAACCATTACAGTTTCTAACAATGTCACTTATATGTAATGAAACCTTAGCTTGTGAACAATGTATAGATTGTCAAAAAGTATTAAACCATCAATATGCAGATATTATAGAAATTGATGGAGAAGAGGAAAGTATTAAAAAGAAACACATTGAAAATATACAAGAAACTTTCAAAAAGTCTTCTCTTGAAGGTAAGGCAAAAGTTTATATTTTAAAGAATGTTGAAAAAACAACCAAAGAAGCTATGAATGCTTTACTTAAAATATTAGAAGAACCAACAGAAGGTATTTATGCAATTTTTACAACTAAAAATATCAATCGTATTTTACCAACGATTATATCTAGATGTCAGGTTATAGAATTAAAACCAGATAATAAAGAAGTACTTAAAGAAAAATTGATTGCTAAAGGATATGAAGAAGAAAAAGCAAGTGTCTTATCTTATATTATTAAAGATGAAGATGATTTAGAAAATTTAAATCAGGATAATTTTGATGATATTATGTTACAAGCAATTAATTTTATTGAGGATTTATTTTTATATAGAGAAAATCTTATCATAAACACACAAATTCATATGCTTAAAGATCATAAAGAAAAGGAAAATATTAAATTATTTATTAATTTAATTATTCTTGCACTTAAGGATATGTTTCACGTGAAACAAAATGAAAAAGCTGTTTTTTGTAATCACGTAGAATTTTTTAATTCACTAACATATGATAACAATGATATAATAAAGAAAATTGAATTATTATTAGAAACATCATACTTATTAGATACAAATGCTAATATTCCATTACTTATGGATAGTATGATGTATAGAATATAGAAAGGAATTTATATGGAAGAAATTAAACTTGCAAGTGTAAAATTTAAAAGTGCTGGTAAGATCTATTATTTTTCCACAAATTTAAAATTAAAAAAAGATGACCGAGTAGTTGTAGAAACTGCTAGAGGATTAGAACTTGGAGAAATATCACAGGAATTAAAAGATATATCAGAATTTAATTTAGATACAGAATTAAAAAAGATAGTTAGAAAAGCTACAAAAAAAGATATAGAAAATTATCAAAAAAATGTTAGGGATGCAAAACAAGCATTAGTAACATGTAAAGAAATTGTTTCAAGATATGATGTTAATATGCAACTTACTAATTGTGAATATACATTAGATAAAGCAAAAGTTATTTTTATGTACACTTCCGATGATCGTGTTGATTTTAGGGAACTATTAAAGGAATTAGCTGTTGTTTTCAAATGCAGAATAGAGTTAAGACAAATTGGTCCAAGAGATAAAGCAAAAGTAATTGGTGGAATTGGAACATGTGGTTTACCATTATGTTGTTCAACTCTTTTAGGAGAATTTAATGGAGTTTCTATTAATATGGCTAAAAATCAAATGTTAGCAATTAATATAGAAAAAATATCAGGTGCATGTGGAAGATTAATGTGTTGTTTAAAATATGAAGATGAAATTTATTCTTTAGAAAAAGAACGTTTTCCCAAAATAGGATCACATGTAAAATATCAAGATAAAGATGTAAAAGTAACAGGATTAAATGTTATTAACGATCTTGTTAAAATTGAAACAAATAATGGAATTGTATTCGTTGGTTTAGACGAAATTAAATTTGATAAAAATAATCATGCAGGAAAGAAAAATGGAAAACCAAGAAGTCATTAATTATTTATTAGCACATAATGATTTGAAAATTATCCAAAGAAAAGATATGTTTAACTTTTCTTTGGATACTGTTTTATTATCACAGTTTTGTACAATCAATAAAGATGTAAAAAATATTGTTGATTTTGGTACAAATAATGCTGCTATTCCATTATTGCTTTCAAAAAGAACACTTAAAAAAATTATAGGTATAGAAATTCAAGATGAAGCGGTTGATCTTGCTAGAAGAAATGTTGAGATGAATGATTTAAATGACCAAATCGAAATCGTTCATGGAGATATTAAAGATGTTGTCAAAGAGTTACCAAAAGCACAGCTGATTGTTTGCAATCCACCATTTTTTGAAGTAGGGGAAAATAGTAATTTAAATGATAATGAATATTTAACAATAGCACGTCATGAAATAAAAATTGATTTAGAAGGTATTATTTCAGCGGCAGCTTATTTATTAGACAACAAAGGAAGATTTGCAATTGTTCATCGACCTGATCGTATGATTGATATTTTAAATATTATGCAAAAATATGATATTGAACCTAAAAGAATACGTTTTGTATATCCTAAAATGAATAGAGATTCACATGTCTTATTAGTAGAAGGAATGTATAAAGGAAAAAAAGGATTAAAAATCGAACCACCATTATATGCACATAATGATGATGGAAGTTACAGTAATGAAGTAAGAAGAATGTTTGGAGAGAAGATAGATGAATAGACAAAAGAGTTTTGAAAATGGAAGACCAACATTATATTTAGTAGCAACACCTATTGGTAATTTAGATGAAATGACATATCGATCTATTAATACTTTAAAAAATGTAAAATATATTGCTGCAGAAGATACAAGAAATACTGTTAAGCTTTTAAATCATTTTGAAATTTCAACAAAACTTATTTCCCATCATGAACATAACATAAAACAATCAATTCCTAAACTTATACAATTATTAGAAGAAGGAAATGATATTGCTTTAGTAAGTGATGCCGGTTATCCTGCTATTTCTGATCCTGGATATGAATTAGTTAAAGAAGCAATAGAACATGAAATAAATGTTGTTCCTATTTCAGGATGTAATGCTTGTTTAGATGCTTTAGTTGTTTCAGGAATTGCACCACAACCATTTATGTTTTATGGCTTTTTAGATCATTTAGATAAGAAAAAGAAAAAAGAATTAATTGATTTAAAAAAATATAAAGAAACAATTGTTTTTTATGAATCACCACATAGAATTAAAAAAACATTAAATTTAATGTTAGATATTCTAGGAGATAGAAATATTGCTTTATGTAGAGAAATTACTAAAAAACATGAAGAAATCATTAGAGGTCATATTTCTGAAATTATTTCTATTGTAGAAGAATTAAAAGGAGAAATGGTTATTGTTGTTGAAGGTAGTCAAGAAGTAGAAGAAGAAATAACTTTTGAAACAACAATCAATGAAGACGTAGATATGTATATTGAAAAAGGAATGTCTACTAAAGATGCAATTAAAGAAGTTGCTAAACAAAGAAATCTTAATAAAAATAGTGTTTATCAAGAATACCATTCTAAATAATGGTATTTTTTGTTTCACGTGAAACAAAAGATAAAATTATATATTTGTGGTATACTATAAGCAGGAGGAACAAGGAAATATGTATAGTAAACAAAGCTACAATTATGGTAGACATGGAAGCAAAAGAAGATTAAAATCCATACCTGTAATTATTACATTATTGGTTGTGATATTAATATTGGGAGGTATTTATTTTTTACTATTTAATGAGAAAAATAAATATGAAGATTATAATACTTATAATGAAACAAATAAACAATATGGAACAGTACAACACTATGAAAAAGAAAATGATGATTTTTACATTTCATTATACTATCCTAAATTAAAAGAAAAGAATTTAAATAAAATTATTAAAGAATCATATAGCACATATTTAAAATCAGAAAAAAAGAAAAAGGATCAAAAAGATATATTATATCTAGATTACTCTTGTAAAAAGATTTATAAACAATATGTTGTTGTTGAATTAGATTATAAGCGTATTAATGAAGATGAGACAAAAACAAAAGCAACAAAATCTATAATGACATATGATTGTAAAACAAATCAATTGTTAACATTAAAAGATTGTTTACATGGTAAATATGGTGATTTATTAAATGCTTTAGGAGTGAGTGAGTATGATAAAGAATCAACTTCTATTAAAGTAGATCAAGATAGTTTTACATATTTTACAGATCAAAAACTAACAAATAAAATTACTATTAATTATAAAGAAAATAAAGATTACATAAAATTAGCAAATAAAAATATTCCATCTAATGCACCATTAGATGTCAAAGCACCTAAGTTAATGAAAGTAGATCCAAAAAAAAAAATGGTTGCTATTACATTGGATGATGGACCACATAAAACATTAACAGAAAGAGCAATGAATGCATTTGAAAAATATAATGGTCGAGGAACATTCTTCGAATTAGGTCAAAACATGAATCTTTATCCAGATATTGTTAAATCAGTTTATGAAAGAGGACATGAGATAGCAAGTCATACATATCAACATGCACAACTTACAAAATTAGATGCTACTGCTTTAGATGAAGAAATTAAGAAAACACAAGAAGCATGTTTTAAAGCCTGTGGAACAGAACCAACATTAATAAGACCACCTTATGGAGCAAAAAATGATACAGTTAAATCTGCATTCTATTCTTATGGTTTAAGTATGATTCTATGGGATGGAGATACAGAAGATTGGCGTTATAGTAAAGTAACAAATGGTGCTCAAATCGTATGTGATAATATTATTAGAGATGCTAAGTCTAAAACTGGTGATGGTAATATTGTCTTGATTCATGATATTCATGAAAATTCTGTTGCTGGATTAGAAATGGCTTTAGATCAATTAAGTAAAGAAGGTTATCAATTCGTTACTGTATCAGATTTATTAAAATATAAAGGACATTCTGAATATAAATAGTATAGTTTAGGCTATACTATTTTTGTTTCACGTGAAACATATTTTCTTTCAATGAAACTCATTGACATTGATTTAAGGGTTTGATAAAGTTAATAAGGATACAATAAATACGAAGAATGGAAGATGTTAAAGCAAGACATTTAGAGAGCTGATGGCTGGTGAAAATCAGTATGTTAAACTTTAAGAGATGGCCCAGGAGTAGTTATTTCAAATAGTTAGAAATAATCGTTAACTGCGTTAAAGTTTTGAGTGACACAGCAATGTGTAAAAAAGGTGGTACCGCGATTATTCGTCCTTTTATAAGGGCGTTTTTTATTTTTATAAAGGAGATTAGAAGATGAAAGACGAAAAAGATTATTATCTTACAACAGCAATTACTTATACTTCAGGTAAACCTCATATTGGAAATACTTATGAAATTATTTTAGCTGATGCAATTGCTCGTTTTAAAAGACAAGAAGGGTACAATGTTCGATTCCAAACAGGAACAGATGAACATGGACAAAAAATTGAAATTAAAGCTAAAGAAGCAGGAATTGAACCTAAGCAATATGTAGATCAAGTTGCAGGTGTAGTTAAAAATATTTGGGATATGATGGATACATCATATGATCGATTCATAAGAACAACTGATGAATATCATGAAAAACAAGTACAAAAAATCTTTAAAAAATTATATGACAAAGGTGATATTTATTTAGGTCATTATGAAGGTAAATATTGTACAGCATGCGAATCATTCTTTACTGAATCACAATTAGTTGATGGTAAATGTCCTGATTGTGGGGGAGATGTACATGATGCTAAAGAAGAAGCATACTTCTTTAAATTATCTAAATATCAAGATCGTTTAATTAAACATATCGAAGATCATCCAGAATTTATTCAACCAGTTTCAAGAAAAAATGAAATGATGAATAACTTCTTAAAACCTGGATTACAAGATTTATGTGTTTCTAGAACATCATTTAAATGGTCTATTCCAGTTGATTTTGATCCTAAACATGTTGTTTATGTATGGATTGATGCCTTAACAAACTATATTACAGGACTTGGATATGATGCAGATGGAAATCATGGTGAATTATATAAAAAATACTGGCCTGCTGATTTACATTTAATTGGTAAAGATATCGTTCGATTCCACACAATTTATTGGCCAATTATGTTAATGGCATTAGATATTCCATTACCTAAACAAGTATTTGGACATCCATGGTTATTACAAGGTGAAAGTAAAATGTCTAAATCAAAAGGAAATGTTATCTATGCAGATGATTTAGTAGATATCTTTGGTGTTGATGCAGTAAGATATTTCGTATTACATGAAATTCCATATGATAATGATGGAAGTATTACATGGGATTTATTAGTAGAAAGAATTAATAGTGATCTTGCTAACGTTTTAGGAAACTTAGTTAATAGAACCATTGCTATGTCTAATAAATACTTTGGTGGTATTGTAGAAAACAAAAACGTATGTGAAGACGTAGATCAAGAATTAAAAGATTTAGCGTTAGCTATGCCAGCTAAATCTATTGCTAAAATGGATGAATTCAAAGCATCAAATGCATTAGATGAAATCTTCAACTTATTAAGAAGAACAAATAAATATATTGATGAAACAATGCCATGGGCATTAGCTAAAGATGAAACTAAAAAAGATCGTTTAGCTACAGTATTATATAACTTAATTGAAGCAATCAGATTCTCAGCAGTTATGCTATATCCATATATGCCTTCAACAGCTACAAAAATCTTAGATCAAATTAATACAGATCAACGTGATTTTGAAAGCTTAAAAGAATTTGGAAACTATGCATCAGGAACAAAAGTAGTTGAAAAACCAGAAATGTTATTTGCTAGATTAGATCCAAAAGAAGTTGCTAAAAAAGTAGAAGTTATTGAAGCAAAACAAAAAGCTTCTATCAAAGCTGTAAAAGAAAAGAAAGAAAAAGAAGCTAAAGAAACAAAAGAAGAAATTACAATTGATGACTTTTCTAAAATTCAATTAAAAGTAGGAAAAGTTATTAAATGTGAAAAACATCCAAATGCTGATAAATTATTAGTAAGCCAAATTGATGTTGGTGAAGAAACACCAAGACAAATCGTAAGTGGTATTGCTGATGTTTATTCACCAGAAGAATTTGTTGGTAAAAAAGTTATTGTTGTCACAAACTTAAAACCAGCTAAATTAAGAGGTGTAGAATCTCAAGGTATGGTTCTTGCCGGTGGAGATAAAAAAGTATTAGGTGTTGTAGATGCAGGAGAATTACCAGTAGGTACAACAATCAGATAATCTAAAATCGCATGATTTCATGCGATTTTTTTCTATTCTGTCTATATTTTTTTTATCAATTATAATATAATGTCCAAGTACAAAGTAAAATTGAATAATATTTATAGGTTTTAAATATTATATATTTAAATTAAAAAGGAATCAGGTGAAATACCTGAACGGTCCCGCCGCCGTAATGTGGAGAATAAGCATCAAAGTCACTGGGAAACTGGGAAGACGCTTAAACAATGAAACAGAGTCGGAATACTTGCCTATATCTAAGGATACACTTTACGGAGTATAAAGTAGTTCTTCTAGATAAACTAGGATAACTATGCCTATTTTATTTAGGAGTTATTTAATTTGAAAGGGGAAAGAATATGAAAATGAGAAAAATTGTATGCAGTTTTATGATTTCAGTTGTATGTTTCATGACTGCCATTTCTGGTGTATCAGCAACATCATATGATACATCAAAAATTAACGCTGCTTATTCTAAAGTTGTTGAATATTATAAAAATAACAACAATTTAAATAATGCAGATAAAATTCTTGCTGTAGAATCTTTAGGATTAGAAGCTGAAAGCAATCAATTTGATACTTCTTCAGCAGATTTAAGTAGTACATCACTTTCTAAAAAAATTGTTACAGAAGTTTTATTAGGTGTTGATCCTACAGAAGATAAAAAAACATTAGAAAGTCAAATTGATGAAAATGGTAATGTTGAAGGTAGCTGGGGAGCTTCTTCAGATGTTTGGACATTATATGCTTTATATGTAACTTCATCAGAAAAGACAAATTTAATTGCTAATAAATTAAATGATGAATTAGCAGCATCTAGTGTTTGTGGTTATGAATGGGGCGGAACTTATTACGCTGATTATGATACTACAGGATGGGTTATTGAAGGTTTAGCAGTTGTGAATAAAGAAAAATATGCGACTACTATCAATAAAGCAATTGATTATATTAAAAATAATACAACAATGACAACAACAGGATGGGTTACTGCTGATAATGTAGATACTCAATCACAAGTATTAGAAGGAATGTTCGCCTATGATACAAATAGTTTATTAAATGATAGATATACTATTCATCCAATAGATTGTCTTTTAAATACACAATTAAGCGATGGGTCATTCCCAAGTGGTTATAATGCAGAATATACAACTGCAGAAGTAGCTAAAACATTAGGTACATATAAAAATGGTTCAGTTTTTGAAAAAGCAAAAAAAGCTTATGATAAAATGATGAATCCAGAACAACCTGATAACACAAAACCAGCACAACCAACAGATACAAAAAAAGATAGCCAATCTACAAATAAAGTTGAAACAACAAATCAAAAAACAACTTCAGTAAAAACTGGAGATGAAACTAATGTTGTTATCTTTGTTTCATTATCAATGGTGTCTGGTGGATTATTCTTAGTATTAAGAAAAGAATATGAAAGAGTTCATTAATAAAATAAAAAATATGGATAAAACAAAAAGAATTGTAATATTATTTATTACAATTTCTTTTGTTTTTATTGGTAGTTTTTCTATTTATAATGGTGTTACTGGAAACTATAAAACAAACCAAGTAGCACAAGTAGACACTACAAAAAATAAGAAAGAAAAAAATACTAAAGAAACAAAAAAAGAAGAGACACAAGAGTCTACTGATCAAACACAAGAAACAGATTCTACACAAAGTGACAGTCAAACACCAACACAATTAACAGATGAAACAAAAACAAATGATGAAAGTAAATCAAATAGTAAATCATCATCTACAACTCAAAGCAATGGTAAAAGTAGTAGTGTAGCTCATTCTCAAAGTTCTACAAATCAATCTCAATCAAATAGTGGACAAACAAGTAATAATCAGTCAAATAATTCATCAACCAATAGTTCATCGAATCAACAACCAACTAATGAAAAAATTACAATAAATATTCAAGTAATTGGAATGGGAAATACAATGATGGCTGGTACTTTAAATGTTGATAAAAATAGTAATGCTTTAAGTGTATTAAAAATTATAGCAGCTAAAAATGGTAAAGAAGTTGAGGGTAGTGATTATTATGTTTCAGGAATAGGTGGTTTAAAAGAAAAGCAACATGGGCCAATGTCTGGATGGATGTATAGTGTTAATGGTGTTGCCCCTAATATGGCAGCAATTAAATACAATTTAAAAGATGGCGATAAAGTTGTTTGGTATTATGTTAACTATGAATAGGAGACTATATGCATTCGAGTAAAGTAAAAGAAATTAGTTTAATAGGAATATTGGCAGCTGTTAATATTGCTTCACGTATATATCTGCAAGCATTACCTAATATTAAGCCTGTTACATCTATCATTATTATTTCTGTCATGTTATTTGGATTAGGTTTTGGAGTTAAATTAAGTATTGTTACAACTGTTGTTTCTAATTTGTTTTTAGGAATGGGAACATGGACTTTCTTTCAAATACTTGCGTGGGTTGTTATTTGTTTGATTACACAGGTTTTATTAGATTTTTTAAAGAAAATACATAAAGAACCTAAGTTATTTCCAATGGCCATTTTTTCCTTTTTGATGGGATATGTCTTTGGTATAGTTGTTTCTCTAGAACAATTAATGTTAGGTGGTCCTTCTTTATATATTGTTTATTATATGGCAGGATTGTTATTTGATACTTTTCATGCAGTAGGAAACTTTTGTTTTTATTTAATATGTGCACCTATTTTAATGAAAGTATTAAAAAAGGAATCAGAAAGAATAAGATTAAAACAAGACTAAGTTCTTGTTTTTCTTTTTGATTGAATTATAATAAAGTAAGAATTTATCATGAAAGGAAGAGTTTTATGATTGTAAATGAAGAAGCAGTTAAAAAGATATTAGAAGAAGTAAAACCAGCAAAATTAGTTGCAGCTACAAAATATGTAGATGTTAAAGAAATTGAAAAATTAGAAAAATTAGGAGTTACATGTTTTGGAGAAAATAGAGTACAAGCTTTTCTAGAAAAGTATGAAAATTATCATGGTAATGGTGAGTTTCAATTTATTGGAACACTTCAACCAAATAAAGTAAAATATATTATTGATAAAGTGACTTTAATTCATGCTGTTGATCGTTATTCTTTATTAAAAGAAATAGAAAAACAAGCAGCTAAAAGAGATTTAGAAATGCCAGTTTTAATTCAAGTAAATATTGCTAAAGAAGAAAGTAAACATGGTTTTGAAGTAGAAGAAATTGATGAAGTATTTAATTGTTTAAAAGATTATCCTCATGTCAAAGTAAGAGGACTTATGATGATGGCACCACATATTGAAAGTAGTGAAACTGAAAAGTATTTTAAAATGACACAAGAGCTTTTACAAAGACTTCAAAAAGATTATCCAATGTATCAATTGGATCAGTTATCAATGGGAATGTCTAATGATTATCATGAAGCTTTAAATCATGGTTCTACAATGATTCGTATAGGAAGTGCATTATTTAAATAGATATGAAAATATCTATTTTTTTGTTTTAGTAATTAATTTCAAATAATTTGACATAGTGTGACAAAAGCGTATAATGTTAGCAGCCGAACAAAAAAGGAGACATTTATGGAACATCGAATAGGAATGGAAATACGTGTTTTGTCTAAATATATGGGACGTTATTTAGATGATATTCATGGTATTGATTGTATGTTATCAGGACCGCAGGGGTTAATTCTTATTTATTTATGTGAAAATGATGAAGAAGTTTATCAAAAAGACATAGAAAAATATTTTAATATTAGAAGATCAACTGCAACAGGTCTTTTAAATTCTTTAGAAAAGAACGGATATATCACAAAAGAA
>UMFJ01011244.1_pt1 | contig 40820 bp, 34 predicted proteins | sample 1964991 | NCBI WGS metagenome assembly UMFJ01 (sample SAMEA4836044, study PRJEB28245) | human gut metagenome | biome: gut microbiome; material: fecal sample | place: Denmark | collected 2008 | reverse complement strand
TAGTAACACATTTATTAGTTTGTAAATGTGTCTACCTATATCAAGATAAGACAGCTAAACATATTTACCGGATATTGAAGTCAAGTACTTTCCCTTCCCCAAGATAGCCCTGCAAGTGCTGTCCGATGCTGATGGGACCTACTCCCACAGGGGTACCCGTGAACAGCAAGTCACCGATTTTCAAGGTCATGAAGCGACTGACATAGGCAATGATATCATCTACCCGGAACAACATATCCGATGTATGGCCACGTTGCACCTCCTTATCATCAATCGTCAGATGGAAGTCCAGATTCTGTACATTGCCGCCCACTTGTTCCAAAGGGACAAAGGTGCCGATAGCTGCCGAATTGTCGAAACCTTTGCAAAGCTCCCACGGATTACCCGCCTCACGGAACTTACGTTGCAAGTCGCGTGCCGTGAAGTCGATGCCCACCGTCACCGCATCATAATAGCGATGGGCAAAGCGAGGAGCAATATTCTTGCCCAAACGGCAGATGCGCACCACCACTTCCGTCTCATAATGTACCTCGTTGGAAAAATCGGGGATAAAGAAAGGCTTGCCATCTTTCAGAATGGCCGAATCGGGTTTCAAGAAAATAACCGGTTCCTTATTCTCGTGTGTATGTCCCAGCTCTTTGTTGTGCAGAGCATAGTTCATTCCTACAGCAATAATCTTCATTACTTGATTTCGTTAAAGTTCAGTCTGTTAAACATCACGGCCAGATGGGCATAAAGGGAAGTGTTCTGCACGACAATGTTCTCGGGAACACGGATACGGAACGGGGTGAAGTTCCATACGGCCTTGATACCGCCCTCTACCATGGAATCCGTTATCTGCTGGGCTATTTCGATAGGTACCGTCAGCACGCCTATATTGACATCGTACTCCTGCATCTTCTGCTTGAACTCGTCCGAGTGATAGATGGGGATGCCGCTCAGTGTCGTACCCACCAGTTCGGGCTTCACATCGAAAGCAGCCACTATCTCCAAACCGAAATGGCTTAGGCCCGAGTCGCGCAGCAAGGCACCTCCCAAGCTTCCGACACCGAACAGAAAGGCTTTGTGTATATTGGTAAATCCCAGGAAGTCCTCCAGTACAGCTATCAGTGTGTCCACCTCATAGCCCACACGCGTACGCCCCGAGATATTGACATACGAAAGGTCTTTGGCAATTTGTGAAGCATCAATATTGATTTCCTTGGAAATCTGGGTGGATGATACGAATCGTTCCCCCTTTTGTTTCAGCAACTTTACATTAGAAAGGTACCACGGAAGCCGGCGCAAGGTAGGTTCCGGCACCTTCATGGTTTCTTTTTTCTGTAACGGACTGCTCATAGTTTCTTATTTAAGTTCTCAATATTGCGATTGACAAAAGTAGTGCTTTTTTTCTAATCAGTAACACGGATGCAACAAAAGCTTAACATAATTTCTAATTGCATAATTCCACATAATATCGTACTTTTGGGAAGTTTAAAAGAAAGAAGTATGAAGAATAATGATTGGAAAGAACGGTTGAATATAGTCTATTCCACCAACCCGGACTACAACTATGAGATGAATGACGATGAGGAGCAAGCTACCCTCCCCCCTGCACAACAACGCCTGCGTGTACAGCTGGACCGCAAGAACCGGGGTGGCAAAGTCGTCACTCTTGTCACCGGTTTCGTGGGCACCGACAATAATCTGAAAGAACTGGGCAAATTGCTGAAAAGTAAATGTGGAGTAGGCGGAAGTGCCAAAGATGGAGAAATCATCGTGCAAGGCGACTTCAAACAACGTGTCATCGACCTCCTGAAGGCAGAAGGATACACGCAAACCAAGCCCGTGGGATAAACGCATCATCCGTCTCACTGCAACTGTAGAGGCATAAAAAAGTGACCGTTTAGGAATTCAACTCCATATACGGCCACTTCTTTTTATAGAATCGTTTCTAAGCGGAATTATTCAGCGCGCAAAGTAAAACGTTTGAAGTCAACAACCTTCAATTCAGGATCAGCTTCTTTCAAGACTTCTCTAACTGTCTTCTTGCCGTCCATGATGTCTTCCTGGTTCAGCAAGCAAACTTCTTTCAAGAACTTGCCAAGACGGCCCTTAGCAATATTCTGAATCATTTGTTCAGGCAGATGTGCAGCTTTCTCGGCAGAAACAGTAGCAATGATTTCCTTTGCCTTTGCCACGTCTTCAGCAGTAATCCAGCCTTTGGCCATGTTGCTTTCCATGTGGTCTTCGCTGTCCACGTGAGCCGGGTTGATACCAGCCTTCTTCAAAGCAGCCTCAACAGCCTTCTGTACCTGTTCAGCTTTTGTCTTCTCGATAGCAACATCTATTTCCTTCTGCTTGATTTCTTCAGATACGCCATCTTCGTCTACTGCAATCGGGTTCATGGCAGCAATCTGCATGGCAATCTGCTTAGCCAGTCCTTCTTCAACAGCCTTGTTGAAAGCAACAATAGTGCAGAGGCCATTTCTGTTCATGTGGTTATAAACCACAGTGCTTGCACCTTCTACAGTCATGTAACCATCCAACTCCATCTTCTCGCCAGTGATACCGCTACGGTCTGTTACAGCATCCTGTACAGTACCGTTGCCCATCGGCAGAGCTTTTACTTCGTCCAGAGTCTTGCACTTGTTAGCCACGGCAAGGTCCAGAATGTCCTGAGTCAATTTCACGAAATCAGCATTCTGAGCCACGAAGTCAGTTTCGCACTTCAGAGCGATGATAACGGCAAAGTCACCCGTAGTCTTAGCCAGCACACAGCCTTCAGAAGCCTCGCGATCTGAACGCTTAGCTGCAACAGCTTGTCCCTTCTTACGGATAATTTCCATTGCCTTGTCGAAATCGCCTTCAGCTTCAGTCAAAGCATTTTTGCAATCCATCATACCAGCACCGGTCATCTTGCGGAGCTTGGTTATATCAGCCATACTTACAGCCATAATATCTTTTTATTTTAATTGTTAATAATATCCTTATAAAGTAATTGAGAGTTGAGAATAGAGAATTGAGAATTGCCGTAAAGTAACTCTCAACTTTCAATTCTCAACTCTCAACAGTATGATTAAGCCTCTTCTTCCTTCATGAAAGCAGCAGCCTTAGCGGCATTGATTGCTTCCTCGTCGGACTTGTCGAGTCTTGCTTTTGTAGCTTTCTTCTTACCTTTGTTGGCAGGAGCTTCACCGGCAGCTTCCATGTCTACCTTTTCGGCCTTACGTTCTTCCAGACCTTCCTGCATAGCAGCGCAGCAAGCATCAAGAATAACTTCTACTGACTTAGTAGCGTCATCATTTGCCGGGATTACGAAATCGATATTCGTAGGATCGGAGTTTGTATCAACGATACCGAATACGGGAATCCCCAGACGATTAGCTTCACGAACTGCGATGTTTTCCTTCATTACGTCGATAACGAACAGAGCAGACGGCAGACGAGTCAGGTCAGCGATAGAGCCCAAAGTCTTGTCCAACTTTGCACGTTGACGTGAAATCTGAAGAATTTCTCTCTTGGAGAGGTTTGAATAGGTACCGTCGCTTGTCAACTTGTCGATGGTAGCCATCTTCTTGACAGCCTTACGGATAGTCGGGAAGTTAGTCAACATACCACCCGGCCAACGCTCGATTACATAAGGCATATTTACAGATGCAGCCTTATCGGCAACCACCTGCTTAGCTTGTTTTTTAGTAGCAACAAACAGGACTTTCTTTCCTGATTTAGCGATTTGCTTCAAAGCTTCAGCAGCTTCGTCAATTTTAGCAACCGTCTTGTTGAGGTCAATGATGTGAATACCATTGCGCTCCATGAAGATGTAAGGAGCCATTGCAGGGTTCCACTTTCTTTTCAAGTGACCGAAGTGGCAACCGGCTTCTAATAATGTATCAAAATTTGTTCTAGACATTTTCTTTTAAATTAATCGTTTACTTTCTTTTTTGTTTCTTCTAAACCAACCGCCGGGTAGTCTGAATCTGAAGAGTCCCGGTAGTTTAGATACTAAACGCTTTTTCAGTTGAGAGTTGAGAGGTGAAAGTCGAGAATTAAGCAACTTGTCCGCCCCAACCGTTCTCCAACTCTTAACGTTTACTGAACTGGAATCTACGACGTGCTTTCGGTTGTCCCGGTTTCTTACGTTCAACAGAACGAGGATCACGAGTCATGAAACCTTCAGAACGGAGAGCAGCCTTGTCCTCAGCATTGATTTTCACCAGTGCGCGGGCAATTGCCAAACGCAAAGCCTGAGACTGGCCGGTGAAACCGCCACCGCAGAGATTAACTTTGATGTCGTACTTTTCAGCAACACCCAGCTTATTCAACGGCTGTTTAACTACATACTGAAGAATGCTTGATGGAAAGTACTCTGCGAGGTCTCTCTTATTAATAGTAATCTTTCCAGTACCTTCGCTTACGAAAATACGTGCAATTGCACTTTTACGTCTGCCTAATGCATTTACTACTTCCATTATCTCTTATTTAAGTACGTTAATATCAATCATTTTCGGGTTCTGAGCATCGTGTTTGTGCTCGCTGCCGGCATATACATACATATTGCCCAGCAATTTTGCGCCCAACTTGTTCTTAGGCAACATACCCTTTACTACTTTTCTCAGTAACTTGTCATCACCGTTCGGTTTTGCCTGCAAACGGGCAGGAGTGATTTCTCTCTGGCCGCCAGGATAACCTGTATATGACAGATATACCTTGTCATTCCACTTGTTACCGGTTAATTTTACTTTGTCGGCGTTGATAATGATTACATTATCGCCACAATCTACGTGAGGGGTAAAGTTAGGTTTATACTTTCCTCTCAACAGTTTCGCAACTTTTGCGCCCAGACGACCCAATACCTGGTCTGTAGCGTCAACAATGACCCATTCTTTAGTCACTGTAGCTTTGTTTGCAGAAATGGTCTTGTAACTTAAAGTATCCACTCTTAATTGTTTTTTAAAATGTTACTACTAAAATGTTTTTCTTCACCGCAAGCCAGTCATCCCGGACAATGGAAGATTAACTCGCTATGAATTAAATGCTTATCCTTTTGAGATAATAATCGGCTTGCAAAGGTACGGTTTTTCTTAGAACTGGCAAAAGTTTTCCACTTTTTTTTAGAGAGCCACTTGGCTGATATACAACAGACAAAGTTATCCTGCGGAGAAACGAAAGAATCTCCGCTAGAACAACTCTTTATGATGCGGCCTTCATCGGCCAATGCCATCATAGAAGACCTTCAAAGCTGCATTGAGAAAGAAACGGGAAAGAGAAAGAAATATCAACGGACAAGGTCCTCGGGGAATTTCGCGGGCATGCCCACCCGCTTCCATGTTTCATGGAACCATGTATTCAGTTCATTCCCATTCAAGTCCTTAGCTATAAAATACTTCAGGTACATTACCCCGTCGTCCCCTATTTCAAACTCCAATATATTGTCTTTGTGGTCCAACATGGGCAGATGGATGTTTTTCTCAATACTTTCCTTATAGGAATTATCCGTCAGCTGCTGATAAGTCCCATACCCCGTGATGATGGCATCCTTGCCAGGAATCATTGTAAAGTTGACAATGCGGCCGTCATCACTCAGCACTTTAAAGGTATTACTCGGTTTCAATATCCCGGGAACATCCGGGATTTCGGACACATAATGACATAACTGCCAAATTCCTGCCAGTTCCGCAGGCCTAAACTCTGCGCTCTCCTGCGCATTGGCTCCCGCTACCGCAAGCAGCACCGCTGCCAGCATGGTAAAGAAATAGTTCCGTTTCATATTCGTATGATGTTGGTTAACGTTATGTCGTTCCGCTAGACACAAATATAAAGATTTATTTTGAGATTATAACATTTTTGGGTATAAAAAAACCGCACAAACAACAGAATGTTTGTGCGGATGATTTTATCCAGTTTGTATATTCCGAAACTTAGAACTCGGCGTTGCGCGGCGTACGCGGAAACGGTATGACATCACGGATATTCGTCATGCCCGTAACGAACAGCAGCAAGCGCTCAAAGCCCAAACCGAACCCGGAGTGGGGACATGTACCGAACTTACGGGTATCGAGATACCACCACATATCCTTCATCGGGATGTGAAGTTCGTCAATGCGCGTCATCAGCTTGTTGTAATCCGATTCACGTTCGGAACCGCCAATGATTTCTCCAATCTTCGGGAAGAGTACATCCATGGCACGCACGGTCTTGCCGTCTTCGTTCTGCTTCATATAGAACGCTTTGATTTCCTTCGGATAGTCAGTCAGGATAACCGGACGCTTGAAGTGGTCTTCCACCAGATAGCGCTCATGTTCGGAAGCCAAGTCAACTCCCCAGTACACCGGGAATTCAAACTTATGCCCTTTGGCAACAGCCTCTTCCAATATCTTGATACCTTCCGTATAAGGCAGGCGCACGAAGCTTTCTTTCAAGACACCTTGCAGACGTTCAATCAAGCCCTTATCAAACATGTCATTGAGGAACTTCACATCGTCGGCACAGTTGTCCAAAGCCCACTGTACACAATATTTGATGAAATCTTCCGCCAGGTCCATATTGTCCGTAATATCATTGAACGCCACTTCCGGCTCAATCATCCAGAACTCTGCCAAGTGGCGGGGAGTATTGGAATTCTCGGCACGGAACGTAGGACCGAATGTATAGATGGCTCCCAATGCAGTAGCGGCAAGTTCGCCTTCCAACTGTCCGGAAACAGTCAGGCTGGCCTGCTTTCCGAAAAAGTCATCATCGTAAATAATGGAACCGTTCTCATCTTTCTTTAAGTCGTAAAGGTTCTTCGTAGTCACCTGGAACATCTGGCCTGCGCCTTCACAGTCGGAAGCCGTGATAATCGGAGTATGAAAATAGAAGAATCCTCTGTCATGGAAGAACTTGTGAATGGCAATCGCCATATTATGACGAATACGGAACACAGCCCCGAACGTATTGGTACGGGGACGCAGATGGGCTATCTCACGGAGGAACTCCATGGAATGACCTTTCTTCTGCAACGGATACGTGTTATCGCAAGTTCCCAGCACTTCGATTTCGCGGGCCTGCACTTCGGCCTTCTGACCGGAACCGACAGATTCCGTCAGCACACCGTTTACGCTCAAACAAGCACCGGTAGTAATCTCTTTCAGCATCTCCTCATCGAAGTTACCCAAGTCTACTACAATCTGCACATTATTTATTGTAGAACCGTCATTCAGCGCGATAAAGTTTACTTGCTTACTACCTCTGCGGGTACGAACCCAGCCCTTCACGTTGACCATAGCGCCAAAATCTTCACGCTTCAGCAGGTCAACAATCTTTGTTCTACTAATCTTTTCCATAAAACAGTTATTATACCTTATTATATATATTACTCAAAAGAACCCATGCGCAGGAAGTTCACCTCTTGTTCCGTGAGGTAACGCCATTCGCCGCGGCGCAGGCCTTTCTTGGTTAAACCGGCAAAATACACACGGTCCAGTTTCATCACCTTGTATCCCAGCGATTCGAAGATACGACGCACGATACGGTTCTTGCCGGAGTGGATTTCAATACCGACATCATCTTTCTTGAAGTCATCCGTATAGCTGATGGCATCTGCATGGATTTCCCCATCATCCAGTTGAATGCCGGCTGCAATCTGCTCCATATCGGCTTTTGTCAGGTTCTTGTCCAAATGCACATGATATATCTTCTTCTTCAGATACTTGGGATGCGTCAGCTTGGAAGCCAGGTCACCATCGTTTGTCAGCAGCAATACACCTGTAGTATTGCGGTCCAGACGACCTACCGGATAAATACGTTCGTCGCATGCGCCCTTCACCAAATCCATCACCGTGCGACGTGCCTGGGGATCATCCGAAGTAGTCACTGTATCTTTCGGCTTGTTCAGCAGGACGTAAATCTTACGTTCGATGCTGACCGTCTGGTCGTGGAACTTCACTTCATCGCCACGCTTAATCTTGGTTCCCAATTCCGTTACCACCTCTCCGTTTACAGAAACGACTCCAGCAGTGATGAATTCATCAGCCTCGCGACGGGAGCAAACACCGGCATTGGCCAGGAATTTGTTCAGGCGGATAGGCTCGTTCGGGTCCACAAACTGCTCCTTATATTCTATCTGTTTCTTCTTGCTGTACTTAGCATTGGGGTCATAATCGGCCGAACGACGGACTGGACGGCTATAGCTGTCTCTGTTGCCGTATCCGCCAGGTCTTCCACCACCCGAATTGAAGCGTGGACGATAAGGACGGTCACCACCCTCATTATTGTAGCGAGGACGCTGCGGACGGTCGCCATCTTCGCTGTTGTAGCGCGGACGATAGGGACGGTCCGTATTATAAGAACGGTCGCTGTTGTAGGAGCGGTCGCCGTTATAAGGACGTTGCGGACGGTCACCACCCTCATTGCCATAACGCGGGCGCTGCGGACGGTCACTATTATAAGGGCGTTGCGGACGGTCGCCACCTTCGCTGTTATAGCGCGGACGGTAAGGACGGTCACCCGAATTGTTTCCATAAGGGCGTTGCGGACGGTCGCCGCCTTCGCTGTTATAGCGCGGACGATAGGGACGGTCGCCATTATCGTTATTGTAACGAGGACGCTGCGGACGGTCACCATTGTCCGCACCAGGATTAAAGCGCGGGCGATAAGGGCGGTCACTGTTATAAGGACGCTGCGGGCGGTCCCCGTTTTCACTGTTAAATCTGGGGCGATAAGGACGGTCGCCATTATCACGGTTGTAAGACGGACGGCTGTAGCCACCTTCCTTGTTAAATTGGTTACCATCGCGGCCGGCACCTGAGTTCTCCTCTGCGGAAGAAGCATCACGCCAAGTTTCGTTTTCTGTACTCATTGTTTTTTATTCGAATAAAATTAAACCTTGGCCTCACGGCCATTCATTGTCTCTATTATACCTTGAATTTTATATGTTTCTATAACAATTGCCGGAGTAAAAAGTTGAAATTCCTCCGGTACACTTCTGTGGTTGCTTAAATTCCCGTATAAGTATGGGGGGTAATCACCCGCAATTCTTTCTTTATCTCTTCACTTACATTCAGTCCCTCTATAAATTCCTTGATAGACGCTTCCGTAATGGCCTGATTGGTACGGGTCAACGCTTTCAACGCTTCATAGGGATGCGGATAGGCCTCGCGGCGCAGAATGGTCTGGATAGCCTCGGCCACCACGCTCCAGCAATTGTCCAGGTCACGGTAGATGGCCGGTTCGTTCAACAGCAACTTACGCAAACCCTTCAAAGAACTTTGTATGGCAATAATGATATGCCCGAACGGCATACCCACATTGCGGAGCACGGTAGAGTCCGTCAAGTCACGCTGCAAACGGGAAACCGGCAGTTTTACCGCCAAGTGCTCAAGAATAGCATTCGCCATGCCCAGGTTTCCTTCCGCATTTTCAAAGTCAATCGGGTTCACCTTGTGCGGCATCGCGCTGGAGCCCACCTCACCGGCTTTAATCTTCTGCTTGAAGTATTCCATAGAGATATATTGCCAGAAGTCACGGTTCATATCAATCATCACCGTATTGATGCGCTTCATGGCATCAAAGATGGCAGACAGATTATCGTAATTGGATATCTGGGTAGTATACTCCTCGCGTTCCAAGCCAAGCTTTTCGGAAACGAACTTATTGCCGAATGCCTTCCAGTCATATTCCGGATAAGCCACATGATGGGCATTGTAATTACCCGTAGCGCCACCGAACTTTGCTGTCACCGGACAAGCCTTCAGCGTTGCCAACTGGCGTTCCAGACGGTAGACAAACACCATTACCTCCTTGCCCAAACGGGTAGGCGAAGCCGGTTGTCCGTGTGTCTTGGCAAGCATGGGGATAGCGGCCCACTCTTCCGCATAAGCACGGAGCTGCGCTATCAGTTCCTCTATTTGAGGATAGTACACCTGCTCCAACGCCTCCTTTACAGACAAAGGAACAGACGTATTGTTGATATCTTGTGAAGTCAGGCCAAAATGGATGAACTCCTTATAGTCGTCCATACCACCCAACTTGTCAAACTCTTCTTTTAAGAAATACTCCACAGCCTTCACATCATGGTTCGTCACGCTCTCAATGTCCTTAATGCGTTGCGCGTCGGCTTCGGAGAAGTTACGGTAAATGTTTCTCAAGGTTTCGAAAACGCCCTTATCCACCCCTTTCAGTTGCGGCAAAGGCAGCTCACACAGCGTGATAAAGTATTCTATTTCAACTTGTACACGGTATTTAATCAGTGCAAATTCTGAAAAATAGGCAGCCAAAACATCCGTTTTGCCTCTGTATCGACCGTCAATCGGAGAGATTGCGGTAAGTAAATCAAGTTTCATACGTCGTATTTATGATGATAATTATCGGACTGCAAAATTACTGCTTTTTTCTGAGTAACAAGACATAAAGGATAAAGATTTTAAGAAAAGGAAGTTAACGGATAAAAAAATGGCCTTACAATCACTTGCAAGACCACCTTCGAATGAAAATTTCCAGTGGGCGTTGACGGATTCGAACCGCCGACCCTCTGCTTGTAAGGCAGATGCTCTGAACCAGCTGAGCTAAACGCCCTTTTGATGAACGAAAGTGCTTGGATTTTGTGTGGGCGTTGACGGATTCGAACCGCCGACCCTCTGCTTGTAAGGCAGATGCTCTGAACCAGCTGAGCTAAACGCCCGTACACTTCCGTTTCAAAAGCGATGCAAAGGTACAGCTTATTTTGACATTACCAAAACTTTTGCATAATATTTTTCGATATTTTTTTAGTCATTTAGCGACACGCTCTGTTTCTCAAGCATTTAGTACGTTCACTTTTTTGCCTCATTTTTCCGGATGACCTTTGCCGGATTACCAACGGCTATGCTATCGGATGGAATATCTTTCGTCACCACACTACCCGCACCGATGATACAACGGTCGCCGACGGTGACGCCTGGACACAGAATGGCACCGCCGCCAATCCAGCAATCCTCTCCTATCGTCACCGGATAGGCATATTCCTTTTCCGTACGACGCTCGATATAATCCATCGGATGATGGGGAGTGTATATCTGTACGCATGGACCGACCAACGTATGGGCACCAATCGTGATATATCCCCCGTCCAGGAAAGTGCAATTGGCATTGACAAAGACATGCTCACCCAGCCGGATCCCATCCCCGTGGTCGCAATGGAAGGGCGGGCAGATGATGGAAGTAGCGGGAATACCTGGCACCAGTTCCTCCAGCAAACTCCGGTAATCCTCATCGTAAGTACTCATCACACGCATTTTTGCCAGCAAGCGCTTGGCATGCTCGAACTTCACCTGTATCTCCGGAACGGACATATCCGCCAACTGGGAGCTACGCATTTTTTCCACTTCATTCATATTATTTCTTCTTTTGATTCATACAGAGACTCAGCCCCGAACAAAAATACGGAAATAAACGCAGTATACCAAAAGAGCGGAAAACCTTTCGGCTTTCCGCTCCTGCAATCGTTTATAGAGCAAACAATTTATTTGTACTCCTGCCAGCTCTTAATCTGGATATCTTCCAGCTTCATTTCGCAGAATGCCTCGATAAAGGCACTTGCCAGGCGGGCATTGGTAATCAACGGAATGTTGTGGTCGATAGCACCGCGACGAATCTTGTAGCCATTGGTCAGCTCGCGTTTCGTATGGTTCTTCGGAATGTTGACAATCAGGTCGAAGGCATGGTCGGCAATCATCGTCATCACGTTGTTTTCCGCATCCGGGCGTTCATCCGGCCAGTAAACGGCTTCCGTCGTCACGCCATGGGCGTTGAGGAAAGCGGCTGTACCTGCCGTAGCATAAATCTTATAGCCTTTGGCAAAGAGCATGCGGCTGGCATCCAGCAAATCCACCTTGGACTTCATGGCTCCGGAGGAGAACATCACGCCCTTCTCGGGACGGGGGATTCTGAATCCGGTAGCAATCATGGCATTCAGCAATGCTTCGGAGAAGTCGTCGCCAATACAGCCTACCTCGCCCGTAGACGACATGTCCACACCCAATACCGGGTCTGCCTTGTGCAGACGGGAGAAGGAGAACTGGCTTGCCTTCACACCGATACGGTCGATGTCGAATGCCGACTTGTCCGGTTGTGTATAGGGAGCGTCCAGCATGATACGGGTAGCAGTCTCGATGAAGTTACGCTTCAGCACCTTGGATACGAACGGGAAGCTGCGCGATGCACGGAGGTTACACTCGATAACCTTCACCTCGTTGTTGCGTGCCAGGAACTGGATATTGAAAGGACCGGAAATATTGAGTTCCTTCGCAATCTGGCGGCTGATTTTCTTGATGCGGCGTGCCGTTGCAAAGTAAATCTTCTGTGCCGGGAATACCAGCGTAGCGTCACCGGAGTGTACACCGGCAAACTCTACGTGCTCGGAGATGGCGTATTCCACCACTTCACCGTTTTGGGCAACAGCGTCGAACTCGATTTCCTTGGTGTTCTGCAAGAACTGGGATACCACCACCGGATATTCCTTAGATACCTCAGCAGCCATCTTCAAGAAGTTTTCCAGTTCTTCTTCATCGTAGCATACATTCATCGCAGCACCGGAGAGTACGTAAGACGGACGCACCAGTACCGGATAGCCCACCTTCTCTACAAAGCCTTTCACATCTTCCAGGCTAGTGAGTTCCTGCCAAGCCGGTTGGTCGATGCCCAGCTGGTCGAGCATGGCAGAGAACTTGTTACGGTTTTCGGCACGGTCGATGGAGATGGGGGAAGTACCCAACACGGGAACTGACTGGCGGTGAAGCTTCATTGCCAGGTTGTTCGGTATCTGTCCACCCACGGACACGATGACACCGCGCGGCTGCTCCAGGTCGATAACGTCGAGCACACGCTCGAAGGAGAGCTCGTCGAAGTAGAGACGGTCGCACATGTCGTAGTCCGTAGAAACGGTTTCGGGGTTATAGTTAATCATGATGGACTTGTAGCCCAGCTTGCGGGCAGTCTGGATGGCATTCACCGAGCACCAGTCGAACTCTACAGACGAACCGATGCGGTAAGCGCCCGAACCAAGCACAACCACTGATTTTTCATTCTTATAATAGTTCACATCATAACCTTGAACGGCATACGTCATGTAGAGGTAGTTCGTCAGTTCCGGATGTTCGGAAGCCACCGTATTGATGCGCTTCACGGCGGGCAGGATGCCCAGCTCCTTACGACGGGCGCGTACGGTAAGGTTTTCCTTCTCCATATTGCCTTGCGGATTCAGCACGAAGCGGGCAATCTGGAAGTCGGAGAAGCCAAGCACTTTGGCTTCGCGCAGCACGTCGGCGGGGATGTCTTCCACCTTATTATATTGGGAAAGTTTCTGCTTGTAGTCTACGATGTTCTTCAGCTTGCCCAAGAACCAGGGGTCAATCTTGGTCAGCTCAAAGATGCGGTCGATGGCATATCCCTTTTCCAGAGCCTCGGCAATGGCAAAGACGCGCAGGTCGGTGGGATGTGACAGTTCGTAATCCAAGTCATCGAACTCCACTCCCTCATTGCCCACGAATCCGTGCATTCCCTGACCAATCATACGCAAGCCCTTCTGGATAATTTCTTCAAAGGAACGTCCGATAGACATGATTTCGCCTACCGACTTCATGCTGGAGCCAATTTCGCGGCTGACACCTACGAACTTCGTCAAGTCCCAACGCGGAATCTTGCAAATCAGGTAATCAAGTTGCGGAGCAGCATATGCAGAATTGGGAGTTCCCATCTCGCCGATTTGGTCGAGCGTATAGCCCAACGCAATCTTGGCAGCCACGAATGCCAGCGGATAACCGGTAGCCTTGGAAGCCAATGCGGAAGAACGGGACAGACGGGCGTTCACCTCGATGACACGATAGTCGTTTGTCTCGGCGTTGAACGCATACTGGATGTTACATTCGCCCACGATGCCCAGGTGGCGGATACATTTGGTGGAGAGCTCCTGCAACATTTTCACCTGCTCGTCGGTCAATGAGCAAGTGGGAGCCACTACGATGGACTCACCCGTATGAATGCCCAGCGGGTCGAAGTTTTCCATGCTTGCCACCGTGAAGCAGTGGTCGTTGGCATCGCGGATTACCTCGAATTCAATTTCCTTCCAACCCTTCAGAGACTCTTCTACCAGAATCTGCTTGGAGAAAGTGAAAGAGCTTTCGGCCAATTTAATGAAGGCTTCCTCGTCCGGACAAATACCGCTTCCCAGTCCACCCAGAGCATAAGCCGAGCGCACCATCACGGGGTAGCCAATCTCGCGGGCTGCCTTCAGTGCGTCCTCCATGCTCTCCACAGCGTGGCTCTTCGGAGTCTTCATCGGAATCTCGTCCAGCTTCTTCACAAAGAGGTCACGGTCTTCGGTGTACATAATCGCCTCAACGGAAGTACCCAGCACGCGCACGCCATATTTCTGAAGAATTCCGTTCTGATAGAGTTCCGTACCGCAGTTCAGCGCCGTCTGTCCGCCGAATGCCAGCAAAATGCCGTCGGGACGTTCTTTCTTGATGATTTCTTCCACGAAATAAGGAGTTACCGGCAAGAAATAAACTTGATCGGCGATACCTTCCGATGTCTGGATAGTAGCAATGTTCGGGTTTACCAAAACAGAACCGATACCTTCTTCGCGCAACGCCTTCAGCGCCTGCGAACCGGAATAGTCAAACTCTCCGGCCTGACCAATCTTGAGCGCACCAGAACCCAAGACAAGCACTTTCTTTAAATTCTTTTCCATATTCTCTTGTTGTCTATTAAGTTACGAGTTACAAGCTACGAACTACGAGTTGTAGCTATTTCACAAAAAAAATGCGTCACCCAATAAAGGATTAACGCATTACCAAAGAACTAAAAATATCTTTCTCGAAAAAAGAGAAACTGACGGCTCCCGAATGAAATTCATTCGAACGGAGGTTATATTTGCTTCTCATTTCCTGCGATTGCATAGTCTCTTTAAAATTTGTGCAAAGTAACGACTTATTTACGAAAAGAGCAAATTGTGGCATATTTTTTTGCATAAAAGAAACGTCATCCTCCATAATAGAAGAGCGGCCGTCGCCCACAACCGAAATCTTTTTCCGAAAAATGCGATTCCATATAAAAAAGAAAGACTATATCTCAGTAAAGGCATTTGCGGATAAATATGAAGATTCTCCCCACCAAAACTTGCTTTTCTCGCCACGGAAACTTACCTTTGTGCCTATACAAAAATAGAACAAGGATTCTGTTTCTACAAACAAAGCCTTTATTCTTAAAAATAAAATTTCTATTCCTTGGAATAAAGGCTTTATTCTAAGATTTCTCCGCCACCAAAAGAACTTTGCTCCGCAGGGAAAAGGACTTTGCAACGAAGGAAAGAAAAGAAAGGAGAACGCAACAATGACCACACGCTACCAAATGAAAGAAATGCCCGACTTGCAAGGCACGGGCGAACCAATCACCTACCCCAAGATGGTGATGACCGGACAGACCGGCACGCGCGAACTGGCGGAATACATCGCCATGACCTCGGGATTCTCGAAAGGCGTAACCGAAGGAATTATCTGCGAGCTGGGCGAAGCCCTGGCCCACGAAATGGGAATGGGACGCTCGGTGAAGATAGAAGGATTGGGCGTATTCACCCCCGCACTGTCCATCTACCCCGACAAGGAACGCGAACAGCCCCAAGAAAGCACCACGAAGCGAAACGCGCGGAGCATCTACGTAAGTGGCGTGAACTTCCGCACAGACAAGGCCTTGATTAGAGAAACCAACCATTGGTGCGAACTGGAACGTGCCTCCTGGAAACCCGCACGCTCGTCGAAGAAATACACCCCCGAACAACGTCTGGCTCTGGCGCATCAGTATCTGGACAAGCATGCCTTCCTTACTGTCAGCATCTACCGGCAACTGACCGGACTCGTCCGCTCCACCGCCACCGTGGAACTGCGCAAATGGGCACATACTCCCGGCAGCGGAATCGATACAAGCGGCATCGGAAGCCATAAGGTATACGTGAAAAGGAAAGAAAGCGTCATCCCTTGAGGTTTCGATAATTATAGGTATCTTTGCCGGTCTTAATGGCTTTTATACAATGAAGAAACTAAAAAATACATAATATGGCAAAAGAAAAAATCATCCTTACGGGCGACCGCCCCACAGGACGCCTGCACATAGGACACTATGTAGGCTCATTGAGAAGAAGAGTGGAACTGCAAAACTCCGGCTTGTACGACAAGATTTTCATCTTCATCGCCGACGCACAAGCGCTGACGGACAATATGGAGAATCCGGAAAAGGTGCGCCAGAACGTCATCGAGGTGGCACTGGACTACCTGGCTTGCGGACTGGACCCGACGAAGAGTACCATCTTCATCCAATCCCAGATACCGGAACTCTGCGAACTGACCTTCTACTATATGGACCTGGTGACCGTGAGCCGCCTGCAACGCAACCCGACGGTAAAGACCGAAATCCAGATGCGTAATTTCGAGACAAGCATCCCCGTAGGTTTCTTCACCTACCCCATCAGCCAGGCAGCGGACATTACCGCCTTCCGCGCCACTACCGTGCCCGTGGGCGAAGACCAGGAGCCGATGATTGAACAAGCTCGTGAAATCGTACGCCGTTTCAACTATATATATGGTGAAACCCTCGTGGAACCGGAAATCCTGTTGCCCGACAATGCAGCCTGCCTGCGCCTGCCGGGAACGGACGGCAAAGCCAAGATGAGCAAGAGCCTCGGCAACTGTATCTATCTTTCGGACTCTGCCGACGAGGTGCAGAAGAAGGTGAAGAGCATGTATACCGACCCCGACCACCTGCGTGTGCAAGACCCCGGAAAATTGGAAGGCAACACCGTATTCACTTACCTGGATGCCTTTTGCCGTCCGGAACACTTCGGCCTTTATCTGCCCGAATATCCGAATCTGGACGAACTGAAAGCCCACTACCAACGTGGCGGTCTGGGCGACATGAAAGTGAAGAAGTTCCTCAACGAAATTATGCAGGAGACACTGGAGCCTATCCGCAACCGCCGCAAGGAGTTTGAAAAAGACATCCCCGCCATCTACGACATGCTGAAGAAAGGTTGCGAAACTGCCAGGGAAACCGCTGCCGCAACCTTGGACGATGTACGCAAGGCTATGAAGATAAACTACTTTGATGATGCGGAACTGATTGCAGAGCAAGTAAAGAAATTCGGCGGAGAATAAGGGATAGGAGATACGAGTTACAGAAGTTACGAGTTACAAGGAGCTACCTGTTACAAGTTACTGGTTACAAAAAATGAGGGGCATGCGTCATAATAACGCATGCCCCTTCTCATTTCTATAACTCGTAACTCCTTGTAGCTTGTAGCTCGTAGCTTTCTAATTGGCAGATTTCACCAATACCACACGGTTCAGAATCGGCTGTCCGAACTTATCGACACCACCACCGGCATCCACCTTCAGGCGGTCAGCAGGAATTCCGTATTGTTTTACCAATACATCGACCACGGCTTGTGCACGCTTCAAACTCAACTCTTTGTTGAATGCCGGCGTACCGGTTGCAGAGTCTGCATATCCGTTTACAGTGTAAGTGGCGTTCGGGAACTGTTTCATCTGGTCTGCCAGATAAGACAAGTTCATTGCTTCACGTGGAGAGACTTCGGCAGAACCGATATTGAAGAATACGGTACGCGGTGCTATATCCGGATCGGGAACAATCACTTCGGTTTCCGTAACTTCGGCCACCGGCTGGTTCTGTGCAGCCACCAATGCATTCTGCAGCTGCTGGTTGGCAGCTCCCATCTCTGCAAGCTGTGCCTGCATGGCAGCCAGCTCTACCTGAGAAATCAACTGAGGCATCGGGCGACGGAATCCACGGGCGGGGAAACGGTATGTCAACCCTACCGTTGCACTCAGCACGCCATCATATCCATGATCGCCGCCAACTTCGCCATCGAACTTATCTTCAACGCCCATTGCGCTCAGCTCCAGGTTAATATCTATCGCATTGGAAATACGGAAGCGATTGATGATACCCGCGTTTACAGACAGAGCTTCGCGGTGAGGCTTTGTGTAGTTGTGAGTGAAGCCAGCACCTACATAAGGAATGATTTCATACACACGGTGCTGGTTGTATCCTCCAAACAGCGCATTCAGATTGAACATCACATCTCCGTGCAGATTCATATAGTCGAAACGCTGTTTGTAGTAGCCGTCATCCATCTGAGTGCCTTTCACGTAGTCAGCACCTGCATCATACGTATATCCTCTTGCCTGAAGGCCGCTATATTGCAGACGTACTCCCAGTCCCGGGGTGAACCATTTGCCGATGGCAAAATTCAGCGTCGGACTGATACGCTTGCCAAAACTTCCTGCCTTATCATTATCTCCAAAAGTTGCTTCGGCACCACCGCCTATAGAGAAAAACCAATTACTCCAGAACGGATTAGTGATTACCTGATATTTATCCTGAACCTGGATAACACCAAATTCTTCCACAACTTCAGTCTTTTGCTGCGCCATGGCAACAGAAGACACACCAGCTAAAGCCAGTAACATTAGAATCTTTTTCATATACCTTAAAATAGTTAAGTGGTTAATTAAACTCTTTATCATTCAAACTGTCTAATTAACGCCAACAGAACTAAAAGGTTCTGAATATTTGTACTTTTTTTGCCTTGATGCAAAAGAAAGTACTCTTCCTTATTTGGAGAAAAGCTTTTCTATGTCGTCTTCTTTAATGGTCGCCAGCACCGTCTTTCCGTCCGGAGTATAATTCGGGGATGGGCATGCAAACAGATTGTCCACGAGATTGGACATTTCCTCGTTGCTCAGCACTTGTCCATAGACGATGGCCGCAGCACGTGCCAAGGTCGATGCAAGAATTGTCTGCACCTCTTCCTTAACGTCATTCCCTTTTTCCATAGCAGTATGTACCATATTCCGGACCAATTCTACCGGGTTCAACCCCTCTATGCCCGAAGGTATGCCGTTGATGGCATAGCTGCCGCCACCCAGCGGGCTCAAATCGAAGCCTACTGCCGACAAATCTTCCAATATACTTTCCAGTACGGCAGCTTCCGAAGCCGGCAACTGGATAATCTCCGGAAACAATACCCCCTGGGATACGCCTTGTTTCTGTCGAATCTGGCTCATATAGCGGTCGAACAATACCCGGACATGCGCCCGGTGCTGGTCTATCAGCATCAGACCCGATTTAACGGAAGTCAGAATAAAACGCCCCTTGAACTGGAAGTGTTGCGCTCCTTTCTCTACCGTTGCCTCATTGCCATAGAAAGAGGCGCTTGCCCCGGAAGGAACCGTTTCCTGGAAATAAGGAACCCTCTCCTCCTCTCTTGGAGCCGTACCGGTAACCGTATCCTCTACAAAAGGCTCTTCCTCCATCGGCTCGTTCATCCTGCTGGCTTTTTCCAAACCGGAATAAAGCCCCTCCCACTCCACTTTGGGGCGCGAATAATTGCCACCGCCTCCATAGGAAGAAGCGGAAGACGTCTTGAAGGGATTGAAATCCGTGTTATAGTGTACCTTCGGAGGCTCTATCGGACGAGCCTGCTCGAATGCAGGAATATCCGGCATGTCCTCGGTATCAAAATCGATAGTAGGTATAGCGCTAAACTTGCCTAAGGATTCCTTGACCGCAGCCGACAGAATCTGCCAGATAGCCTGCTCATTCTCGAACTTAATCTCCGTCTTCGTCGGATGGATGTTCACATCGATATTGGCAGGGTCTACCTCGAAATAAATAAAGTAGGAGATTTGCTCACCGGCAGGAATCAGCTGCTCATAAGCGTCCATCACCGCTTTGTGGAAATAGGGGTGACGCATATAACGCCCGTTCACAAAAAAGTATTGGTGCGCTCCTTTCTTGCGCGAGGTTTCCGGCTTGGCAACAAAACCGGAAATCTTTATCATCGTCGTATTGACGTCTACGGACAGCAACTGCTGATTCAGTTTCTTTCCGAAAACTGCCATGATGCGTTGCCGCAAAGGCATTACCGGAAGATTGAACAATTCCGTATCATTACTATACAGATAGAAGGCTACCTCAGGATGCACCAGCGCTATACGCTCGAATTCCGTAAGGATATTGCTCAACTCCGTAGAGTTGGCTTTCAGGAATTTACGCCGGGCAGGAATATTGAAGAATAGGTTCTTGATGGAAAAATTGCTTCCCTTAGGGCAGGAAACGGCTTCCTGGCCCTCGACTTTAGAGCCGGCAATCAACAGTCGCGTCCCCAGTTCCTCGCTGGCTGGGCGTGTTTTCAACTCCACTTCAGCTACCGCAGCAATGGAAGCCAACGCTTCTCCACGGAAGCCCATGGTGCGTAGGGCAAACAAATCGGCAGCTTCGCGTATCTTTGAAGTTGCATGGCGTTCAAAAGAAAGACGCGCATCCGTTTCGGACATCCCCTTTCCGTCATCAATCACCTGGATGCAGGTCTTGCCCGCATCGGTAATCAGCACATGTATTTCCTCTGCTTCGGCATCAATTGCATTTTCCACCAATTCCTTCACAACAGATGCCGGACGCTGAATCACCTCTCCGGCAGCAATCTGATTGGCAACCGAATCGGGCAGCAAATGAATGATATCGCTCATGATAATGTTTAATGATTAGAGATTAATGATTAATCATTATTAAATGATTCCGTTACTGATGGCATACCACAGATAAATCAGCACAGCTATGACAACAAGGATTATGCCCAAATGCATCGGCTTACGTCCGCTCTCCTTGCGCCGCTTCAAGTGAGTTGTTCCTTCTATGAATTTGCCCCGTATATCCTCGGGCGAGAATTCCTTTTCCGGCAGCATACCCAGGTCACGCTTGGCGTTTTCTTCCATCTTCGCCAACTTCTCTTTCCGCTCATCCACATAGATATAGCTATGATTGAAGCCACGAGGCTTCCGCATTGCAAACATTCCCATGACGCTACTTATTATTTCGTTTAATATGCATATTCCTTGGCGAAGTTACAGGTTTCCGGTCACTTTTCTTCAATACTTCACCTGCTTTTTTAGCCCTCCACTCGAAGATGTCCTCCTTGTTGAGCGGACGGATGTAGTCGAACCAAACAAAAGAAGGCAGCCTGCTCTTATCTGGTGGAATCTGGTCCAAAGGATAGGCTGTACCGGTAGTCTTTCCAACAAAGACTCCGCGCTCCATTCTTCTCTCCTTCAAGTACATTTTCAAAAGTCCACCTTCCGAATAGTTCATCATAATCAGCGAACTGTCCTTCTCCTCTACCGGATAATACACCACCAATACATTGCCGTTTACCTCCACCAGACGCATGTCTCCATCTATGAAGAAAGCTTTCATCTCCTTACCGGAAACTTGGTTATAGTGAATACTGTCCTTTTTCTCTACCGTCAGGGCCTGATTGATGATATGTGCCCAGTCGATGGTACTATCGTTCATGTAAATTTTAATTTCCTCGCCCAACAACTGTTGTTCCCCGTGCCACAAGATAGGGTCGGTGTACATCGTCATGCAAGAGTCCTTGGAATTATACACCAACGAATCGCATACGGCCTGCACATCCGTGCGATAAGCACGCACCTTATGATAGGCACGCATCTCCCGGTACATGGAATCGGTATTCATATGGTAGGTAATCAGCCGCAAAGTATCACCGTGCATAAACAGACTGTCGCCCTGCGAATAGTCGATAGCTACGGCACGTTTGGTGGCAACGGCGCTTCCGGTCAGTTCGTTGTAGAAACAATAGTCGCCAGTCAACATGTTCCGGTTGACCGTATCATTCATCTGTACATTGTCAAAAGCCTCGCCGTATCCCAAGATGCGGTCGTAGAAAAGGCTGTCACCGGTCAGTTTCTTGCCTTCGTTAGTCAGTACGGAACGGTCGAGCAGTTCTGCCTGCTCAGTAGTCGTATTGTACACGCCACGTTCGGAATAAATATGATTTTGGTCACTCACAATGTCGGAGGGGCCTAAAATAGTAGCAATCTTGGTAGCTGTACTATACTTCAAGGTATCCGAAGTCAAGACAAACTTCGGATTGACCAGCTTCACGTCGTGATTGAAGACAGCCAACTTGGTGGCAGGGCTATATTCTCCCCACTCGGAAGTCAGCACATTATCCTCGTCGGTCAGCGTACCGCCTTCGAAGTAATAACCCAAATCGTACAGACGGTCATAGTTCAAACTGTCGGTTGTCAGCACCGTATTACGATTTATCATACGTACATTCTCACGCAGCATGGCCAGCTGCGACATGCCGTCATAATACAGATAGTCTCCATAGATAAACAAGGTGTCGCCCTGCTCCATACGCACATTGCCGAATGCCTCCACAGAATTTATCTTTTCGAATATCAGCGCACTATCACAGAACATGTACATACTGTCATGCTTCATCCTCACCGAACCGATGAGTACCTGCACATCAGGACGCAACTGTTTGTCCGCCTGCGCCTCATCTGCGTACAACAAATCGACGCGCGTCTTCTTCTTTTCCGACGTCTCCGTCTTTTTCTGTTCAATCGAGTCCACTTTCCTCTTCTCCGGTGCACCAGTACTCTTCTTTTTGTCCTGCGCACTCAGCAGACAGATGCCAAACAAGCATAGAATGCCTACCAGGAGGTATCTATGCTTGTTCAGGAAATGATTTTTTGTATTCTTCTTTTGCATACAAATCCATGTAAATCCTTCCGGATTATTCTTTGATCCAGCCCGGATACTTGAACGTACAGTTATTCTTCCAATTATCCTTGATACGGACATACGTGTGCTTCTGCTTCTCACGAATCCACTTGTCCAGCACTTCGTCGCGGCGTTTCTCCAACACAATCTCTTTCAAGTTCTGATAGTCATCGGCAATGGTAGCCTTGTGTCCCGTCGTACGGCTCTTCAGTTTCACAATCACACACTCTTCTTTTCCGGTCTTTTGCGGAATCATGGTGAAGGCTTCGGAGATTTCGCCCACTTTCATCTTATCCACCACCTTGGCTATTTCAGGGGGAAGTTCCTGCATCTCAAAACGGGAAGTGTTCGTATTGGGATTCGGCAACAAACCATGATTGTTACGCGTATCCTTATCCTGCGAAAGCACTGAGGCAGCCTCTTCAAAAGAGAACTTGTTATTGCGGATATCATCGGCAATAGAATCCAAACGGGCACAACCGGCAGCCAGAGCTTCTTCCGGAATATGCGGTTTCAACAGAATGTGGCGTGTTTTAATACGGTCACCGCGCTTCTCTATCAACTGAATGATATGGAAACCATATTCAGACTCTACAATCTTGGAAACCTTGCTGGGGTCTTGCAAGTTGAAAGCTACATTGGCATAAGCGGGGTCCAGCATACCGCGTCCCGAAAACTCTATTTCACCGCCACGCATGGCCGAGCCACGGTCCTCGGAGTACAGACGAGCCAACATGGAAAAGCTTTCGCCCTTATTGACACGGTCGGTATACTCACGCAGACGCCTCTTTACATCTTCTATTTCCTCCAAAGGAACCTTGGGCTGCTGAGTGATAATCTGCACCTCCACCTGGGTAGGGATATAAGGAATGCTGTCCTGCGGCAAATCCTTGAAGTAACGGCGCACCTCAGCCGGAGTTATCTTAATCTCACCCACCAGTTTCTGCTGCATCTTCTGAACTTTCAATCCTTCACGGGCATTCTCGCGCAGCGTTTCACGAATCTGGCTGGAAGTCTTATTGAAGTATTCCTCCATTTTCTCACGCGAACCGATGTTGGCGATATACATGTTCGTCATATAGTCCACACGCTGGATAACCTCACTCTCGGATACTTCGATACTGTCGAGGGCAGCCTGGTGAAGATACAGCTTCTGCACGGCTATCTCCTCCGGTATCACGCAATAAGGGTCACGGTCAAATTTGCGTCCTTCATACAATGCACTCATGCGTGCTTCTTCCACTTCGGACTTCAGTATAGCCTCGTCACCTACTACCCACACTACCTCGTCAATTACGTTGTCTTGTCCATAAACGGTAGAACCGACTAATAGCGTCAAGGCAAATAAAATTACAAACTTAAAGTTCATACACTGTTTCATTCTTGGTGTCTTATTCTAAATAATATTTAATCTTGTCTCTTTTCACCGCCCGTTGGTACAAATCATCCTTCACTTGCTTCATGAATTCCACCTGCTTCACGTTCAGCAGCATATCCTTCACTTGCCTACGGGCAAACTCATAGGGTTCCTGCTCTCCCACCGGGCGATAATCGCTCACATTCAGGAAATAATGGAAAGCCGTATCCTTCAGCTCTACATGGCGATTCTTGTCCAGATACTCGTCCACATTAGGAACCTTCAAGGGCAGCATATCCAGCACTTCCGATACCGGCACCCATTTATCATAAAAATACTCATACTTCACAGCATTCTGCAGACTGTACTTTTCCAGATGTTCCACCGCCTCACGGGTTTCCGTCTTGTACCAGCGACGAACATTGCCCAGCTGCGGGGCTGTCAAAGGAACTTTGATGAACAAGCCTTTCATCAACGGACGTTCCACCTTGAAGAGCGCCTGGTTCTTCTCGTAATACTCCGTCAAGTCTTGTTCTGAAATCTCCTCTGATAGCCGCTGATGTATTAAAGCCTGCTGATAGGTATGCATTATCAATGCTTTGCGATAATTCTCCACAAGTTTATCAATCTCACCGTTATTGGGAATATTGCTCTGCGCTTTATCGTACAGCAAAATATCTTCCACCCAATTACGGATATAATGTTCTGCAAACAACAGACTGTCGTCTTTGGACAAACCGGCAGGAAGTACCGATTGCAAATCTTCCCGGTAAAGGAAATTGCCGTCCAACTCCACTAACGGTGTCCACCCTTTATGGTCGTGCTGCTCGCTGCACGCCGCACAGAGAAAGAAAATTAAAAGCCCAAAGCAGGTTGTTCGCATCACCAACTGATATTTACTTCGTTTTGAGGTACGAAGATAGTGTTTTAATCGGTTGCATCAGTGATTATTAACGGTTTTTAAAACCTCTTGGTCAATTTCAACCTTACCGGCAGCACGCAACTTTGCCACCCAATGCGTTTCCAAATAGTTCCGATAAGCGGTTACGAGCGGCTCTCGCACCTCTTGCCAACTATCTGGTCCCTTCTGCTTACGACCTTGTACAGCAGTAAAGGGAAATGACAAAACCGGGGTTGCATTCTTCCCTTTGAACACCAATTCATCCACATATGCATTATCACCGGGAGCAAATAATCCTTGCTCTGCCCGCACCTTGGGAGTATCGCCGGCATTGAAAGTGAGACGGATGGCATCCATCCACTCCTCTTCCGGAATCTGTTTCAGAAATTTCCGTACTTGCTTCGCCACCCGCTTGGTAGTACAATGCAGCACAATACCCTTATAACGCGGTTCGTCCCAATGGAAGTCCGAACGGTGCGCCTCAAAATATGCTTTCAATCCCGCTTCATCCACCACACTCCTCTTTCCCACTTCACGGTCAGTGATTTCGGCAAGCAACATGCTGTCACGATGCCCCTGCACCAACGCACAGAATTCGGGATGCTTCAATTCCAGACGGGAGTTTTCATAGTCCAGAATCGTTTTTACTGTAAAAGCCTCCAACTGTCTGCGCGTCCCTGCCGGATAAACAGCGGCAAATCCGGCAAACTCTTTTCCACCGTATGCCTTGCCATCCAGTGTAAACAATACACGGGAAGTGCTTCCTTTGGCCAGCAGTTCGTCGATACCGGCTTTATCCGGCATATAGTGATATTCTTTCTTCAGTTTATCCACAAAAGCCCGCGTTCCTTTATCCATTCCATGACGACGGGTTTGACAACGGATTATCTTGTCCTTCATCCTCTCAAAAGGAAGGATTTCCTGCTGTTCGAGTACTTTCACGATATGAATGCCTTGAGGAGTGAGGAACGGACGGGAAATCTCTCCGGCATTCAACCCGAATACAATATCCTCAAACTCCACCGGCATCTGCAGCCAACCCACCCAAAACGCTTTCTTCTCATCGGAAAATTGCTCGACGCAAGCATCGAAAGACGGCACAGCTCCCCCTTCCTTTGCAAGAGCCCTGTAGATAGAATCCATCCTGGACTCCATCTCACGCAAGGTATGACCGGAAATATTCTGGGGAAGATATTTAAAAATATGCTTCACATATACCCGGCCCGCACGCCGGCCGGATTTCATCTTGTCATAATACTGCCGTGCCTCCTGCTCTGCCGTCTCCTCATCTGTCAAGTATGATTTAATCAGACAGCGGCGATACTCATCCTGCTCCTTCTGGAAGACACGGGAAGTATCCAATCCCGCAACTTCGGCAGCCTCTATTTTCAGCCTGAAGTCTATAAACTTATTCACATATGCATCCAATGCCTTCCGGCCTGCACCGACAGAGGTACCGCCCTTATTATAGCTACGTTCGAATTCAGAACGGAGGACCTCCTTTCCATTGATACGCATCAGTACCGGATCGTCCTGGGCCGAAACAGCCAATCCGAACCCGAGGAAGAAAAACACCCAAAACAATCTAACCATAAGCACCATCCGTTCTTTTTATACGGCTGCAAATATAAACAAAATGCCCGGAAAGCGGCAATCTCTCTCCGGGCATTCACTATTATTTTGTTATTATCTTACTCTGGACGGCTATAGTTCGGTGCCTCACTGGTTATAGATACATCATGCGGATGGCTTTCGAGTACACCTGCATTAGTAATGCGGGTAAACTTGGCATCGTGCAGTTTCTCTATATTGGCTGCACCGCAATAGCCCATACCGGCACGCAGACCGCCAACCAACTGATAAATCACTTCATACAAAGTACCTTTATAAGGAACGCGGGCAGCAATGCCCTCTGGAACCAATTTCTTCACGTCACTGGTACCGCTTTGGAAGTAGCGGTCCTTGGAACCATTTTCCATAGCTTCCAGCGACCCCATACCCCGATAGGACTTGAACTTACGACCGTTGAAAATAATCGTATCGCCCGGAGACTCTTCCGTTCCGGCAACCAGCGAACCGATCATCACGCTGTAACCACCGGCAGCCAACGCCTTCACCACATCGCCCGAGTAACGCAAACCGCCATCGGCAATCAAAGGAATACCCGTGCCCTTCAGTGCCTTTGCCACATCATAAACCGCAGACAACTGAGGAACACCCACACCGGCAACTACACGGGTAGTGCAGATGGAACCCGGACCGATGCCCACCTTTACTCCATCAGCACCAGCCTCGACCAATGCCTTCGCAGCTTCACCGGTAGCAATATTACCAACAACAATATCAATATGAGGGAAGTTAGCCTTGGCTTCTTTCAATTTTTCAATAACCCCCTTGGAATGTCCGTGAGCCGTATCAATGACAATGGCATCCGCCCCTGCATCCACCAAAGCCCGCATGCGCTCCAAAGTGTCATTCGTCACTCCCACTCCGGCAGCAACGCGCAGACGACCTTTGCTATCCTTGCACGCCATAGGTTTATCCTTTGCCTTGGTAATATCCTTATAGGTAATCAGACCTACCAATTTGTTGTCTTTATCTACTACCGGCAACTTCTCGATTCTATGTTCTTGCAGAATTTGAGAAACAGCCTCCATATCCGTCGTAGGATTGGTAGTAATGATGTTCTCCTTAGTCATTACCTCATCGATACGCTTATTCATATCTTTCTCAAAACGAAGGTCACGATTGGTAACAATGCCTACCAAATATCTTTCATCATCTACCACCGGAATACCACCAATCTTGTATTCAGCCATCAAAGCCAGCGCATCAGCTACCGTAGAACCTCTCTTGATAGTCACCGGGTCATAAATCATACCGTTTTCGGCACGCTTCACAATAGCTACCTGACGTGCCTGCTCCTCAATGGACATATTCTTATGAATAACTCCGATACCACCTTCGCGGGCAATGGCAATAGCCATCTTCGCTTCGGTAACCGTATCCATGGCAGCAGTTACAAACGGGATTTTTAACTCAATGTTTCGTGAAAACTTAGTCGAGAGTTCGACTGTTTTGGGCAAGACTTCAGAATAAGCGGGGATTAACAGTACGTCGTCATAAGTTAATCCATCCATTACAATCTTATCAGCAATAAATGACATAGGGCTATGCGTTTAAAATTTATTGCGTGCAAATATACGGTATTTGTTCGAAAGTGAAAAGTTTTGTTCTGGTATATTTTCAAAGGGCTATAAATTAATCGGTTTCGTCACTTAGTGCTTTAAAAGAACGGGATTAAAGAACGTAAAAAAAGAACGAACTTAAAGAACCGCCTTATGAATGCACAGTTTTTCATCAACGAGATCGGATGCAAATTCAACCTTAGAAAACCCAAGTCCGAAAAGCCGACGAACGTTTATTTTGTAGCACGCGTCAGGAACAAGCAGATAAAACTTTCTACTGGAGTAAGGGTATATCCGGACCAGTGGAACGTCAAGAAACAGGAGGCTTATATCAGTTGCCGGTTAACTGAGCTGGATAACGAGAACAATACCATCGTCAATGAAAAGATTGGCAAACTGAAACTTTATTTTTCGGAATACAAGCAGTACCTTTGCGACCACCCTGAGGAGATAGAACGCAGGGCCATCATTCTACTTAAACAATATATCTATAAGGATACTATGAAGAAAAAAACGGAAAAGCCTGCCACCTTCATCATGAAACAGATCGTAGAGGAGAAGGATATCGTGGATAGTTCCAAAATCCAGTACCGATCCAATATCGACAAGTTCAGAAGGTTTCTGGATGAGAACTCCATACCTGATACTTGGGAAAGTATGAACCTGGAAACATTCACCAAGTACCAGCAATTCTTACTTAAAGATAATAAGGAAGGCAAGAAAGCTTCTACCATAAAGAATATTATCAAAGGTACATTCTTTGGGGTGCTTAGAGAGGTTTCCAAACGACTTGATATTCCTTTCAAGTGGGAAGAGAGTAATCTTGAAAGCTTTGACCTTGTGAAAGACAAATCCAACAAGGAACTGGCGCGTAATAAGGAAGTAGCACTGACAGAAGAGCAGATTAAACAACTCTATGAGTACCAACCGAGCGGTACCGAGAATCAAATCAAAAAGAAAACGGAGATAAAGGACTTGTTCGTACTTCAGTGTCTAGTTGGTCAGCGTATCAGTGACATGTATAAGTTCTTCAACGGTGATAACGAGAGGGATGAGGAGAACGGTACAATATCTATCGTCCAGCAGAAGACCGGAGCCAGGGCTATCATTCCTCTAGTGCCATTAGCAGAAGAAATCATAGACAAGTATACCGGTGCAGAAATCAAATATTATAAGGAGAGACGTTCCGCATTGAATGGTGAGTTAAAAGTTATAGCCCAGGAAGCAGGCCTTAACGAACTTGTGACCTATGAGGAGAACGGCACCAAATATACCAAGCCCCTTTACGAACTACTCCACACGCATTCGGCCAGACATACATTTTCTACTATCATGTGTCGCAAGGGCATTCCAAGAGAGGATATAATCATTGCGACGGGCCATGAAGATACCCAGATGTTGGATAAGATATACGCCCACCTGACCGCCAAGGACAAGTCCAGGAAGGTGACGAATGCTTTCAAGAAGAAGCTAGGTGACGGCATTTTCGATATGGGAGGCCAGCCAGAACCGGAAAAGGTACCCGAGAAACCTTCCGGACAGAATCTTGTGGTCATGGACTGCAACCTGATACTGAGGATGATAAAGGAAGGCATTGCGGAAGGGCTGAAACCGTTGCGGCAGGAACTGGCCGACATCAAGCGGGTAATGATGCATATCACCGGTCACAAACGTGCCATACAGCACATCAATGTACAGAGGATCGTGGACATGGTAGTGTCGCTCAGGAAAGACAACACTCCTGAGGAGACCATCATCAAAATGCTGGACAATTCGGGCATACTCAAGGTGACGTTCAGCGATGTCATGACCTGCGACCAGTTTTTTCTGACCCCGGAAAACTATCATCCCGCCGGAGAATACCTGCTGGATAAGGCAGAGCGGATAATCAAGATAAGGGAGCGTAAGAGGAAACAGTAGCAAAACCAAATTGGGCCGGTTTGCTGTCCCAGAAGAATGTTTTTTATTCTCCCGGGAATATGTATTTTATATCATGGAAGATGCAGGAATAAAATCGTAATTCATGACAAGACGAATAACATGTTGGCATTAATAAATGAAGAGGGGGAACATGGAATCTCCACTTCCCTCCCGATTGATTGTGCCACTATTTTTCTCCATGGACAAGATACCTGACAAGCTCCTCATTTTTTTTGCTTCCTGCCTTCATGCGTTGCAATTCCCTCTTGGCCGTTTCCGGATTGATTATTGACTCATCCCTGAGACGAAAGAAGATGCCTGACTTTACCCAGATTTTACCGTCATCCGGCACCAGCTCTTTCAAAAACATATACAGCAGGATATTGGACTTGCACCATTGGAGGGGAACAGCGATAAAAAAGTTCCCTTTCTTTCTGCCTGTCAACCTGAAACAGAAAGTTTCCCTTCCCCACTCCTGAGCCATAAGGCATCCCTTCTCCACCAGCCGGTCATAGACAGCCCCGGCTTTTTCCCAGGTGTAGTTTGTATATTCATGGGCATAGGCCAAGTTCTCCTCCGCCAATCTGGCGATATGAACCTCCTTCTGTTCAAAGCAGCCTTGCAGCTCGGTCATTTTTTTCCGGAGCAACCGGAGCAATGCAACAAAGATCCCCAAATTATCCGCGTCATCCCTGGAACGGTAATATTGGAAGACCGGATTGTCTCCATCCATGAAATCGTACCCCTCCCTGTCGAACACGTCTGCCGGATATTGGTCCATAACCTTCTGGAGTTGCTCCTGATAATACGTGAAATACCCCTTGAAAGAATAGTACTCGGAGTTCTCACTCATTTCCTGCAACAAATCAAACCAGTTGATATTCTTCAACTGCTCATACAATCCTTCCGCATTCATGACTCTTTCTATGTCCCTACTCTCCGGATTATTGATGTCGGCCAAACGGATTGCCCTGTCCATAATCTTTTGGCATTGATTTAAAATGTCTGTTTTCATTGTTACTCTATTTATATTGTACTTTTCATGTATCATGTACACTCCCACAACATCCGTGCCAATCTTACCAAGTTTTATCCTTAGTGGAAATAAAAACCGCTAAATTCCGTATTCCCTCCCTTCTCTTACAAAAATGCTGTACCATACATGTACCATTCTGTATATCAGATGTTTATGTAATTGAAAAGACTTTGTGTCTCAAAAAATACTATTTACATTTGCCGCCGCTTAAAGCTTCGGCACGCTCTTTGAATTTTTGTACAATATATAATATGTGCAGGCGTATGAGTCTGCACTTTATGGCCGCGACTCTTTAACGGGGAGTCCGGCAATGATCTCCAATACTCCTCCCGGTACATTTGTAAGTCCGGGATCAGTGTTGCCTAATGATTGTAACAAGGATATTGTTGCAGGATATAAAAATACACCATTCAAAAGTAATGGTGGATAATCTTAAAAAAATAGACATGAAATTACCAATTTTAGAATTAGCCCAGCTGAAAACGAAAGCTGAGCGCAGACCGTTTTGTGAAGAATACGGTCTCAGCCATAAACAATTGAAACGGATCATCGATGACTATAACCAAGGAAAGTATAAAGTTGAAAACGAATACATCGAGGTTGCTCCTCCGTCCGGTGAGGCTCGGGAACTCCCCAATGTACCTCAGACAACCATCGGGCAGGAACCGGCAGTAAGAAAGGTTCCCCAGGCTCCGTCCCAGGGAGGATGGTGTTATGAGATCCAGAACGATAAGTCCCACCAGAAAATAAGTGGAACAGATGGGAAGATACCGGAAAAAGTCGTGAACGCATTCATGTTCAACCAGATCGTTTCCGGGCTGAAAGCTTTTGCGGAAGCGGTCTGTTTATTCAAGGAGCTGTTCTTTCCCAATAAATGAGTTCATTAACAGGGCGTGGAGGAGATACACCGAAGTGCTCCTTTTTTTAACTTTTAAACAGAATGACAAAAATAAATTTAGGTCTGACATCAGACCGAGAGAAATATGTTTCTGATATGATACAACTTATAATCACAGTATGTAACGCTTGCCGTAACAGATTACATGATACCGATGCCATCCATATCGTATCGGAGAAGCATGTGGACAGTATGGGTGGTCCCCAGGAGGAATTCCGGGCCTATATGCATTCCCAGGCCGGTATTCTTAATCCGGTGGGTGTTGTCTTCCAGCTCCGCGCTCCATGGCCGCAGTTCCGTGACATGCAGTCCCCATATGAAGAGAACCATGCGCCTCTTTTCGATCCGGACAGATACGGTTACAGCCATGCTGCAATTGACCACGCCGCGCTCATGCTAAAGAATACTTTTCCGGATATGAACCTTTGGGTAAAACATTGGGGCCGGATTATACTGACATTTATAACCTGGACAGAGTAAAAACATTATAAAGTATTGAATTATGGATATTATTAAAAGTCTGCCGGTGGCTTCCCTGTTAAGCCCCGGCCTTGCAGACGATCTGGAAGTGTTTTTCCCGGAGTGGCTGTCAACCCTTCTCCCTTTTTACAACGAGGCCAGAAACGGCGGTGATTTTGCCTTCCATATGATGAACACCTGTGGCAGCGGTTCATCTTATACTGTCGGAGTATATGACTTTTGCAGGACCAGACATTATTACGGTAACGGATACCATACGCTGCTTTCCTTCTACGGCGGGAACAGACTCTTCGGACTTGACTGGGAGGAGATGTTCCGGGCGCGTTATGGTTATGAACCATCCCTCTATGACAAGATCAGCCTGTTGGACTATGTATCGAGGATGGACAACAAGAGAGCCCCCTACGATGCCCTGAACAACAATCTTTCCGGCTGCTTCCGGGCTTTGACCGGTGATCCGGATGTGTTCATCTCGCTCGGTTCGTGGGGAACCTATATAGCACTTGATTCCGGAATATTCTGGAAGCACGAGGAACATGAGGAGAAGTGGCGAATGCATTTCTAAAAAGTGAAAACAAACGGGGTGGTATCCTCACCGGTACCACCCTATATTATCAAACGACAATTAAATCTTAACTGAAATATGGAGAAGAAAAATATGCCTACAGAAAAGACTATGGACAAGATGGAACAGGTCCTGAAAAAGATAGAGGATGAAAGAACCGTATCACTTGAGGAACTTAAGTCAGCCGGATTCATACTGGCTGCTAATAAGAGTTTTGGAAGGGTGATAAACAAAACCCACCTGAAGGAACTGAAATGCAGCCTGAAAAAGTACGGCTGTATAGAACCCGTCTCCATATTCTTTGGAGCGGAATATTTTGAAGCTTATCCTGAACGTGAACTGACTGACCTCAACGACGGAGATAAAAAATATACCAAGGACTCTCCCGAAGTTCCCGAGGTTATCTTTGTTGCGGACGGACTTTACAGGATACAGGCACATCTCGAACTTCTTTCAGAGGATGAGAGCTACAAGCACACCCTGAGATTCAGACACGTGGAGAGTGGCCTTCCTATAGACGACTGGATACGTATAAGAAATACCAACAACTGTAACTGGGACTCGAAGGACTACTCACGTTACATAGCTGCCCAGACAGGTTATGAAAAGAGCAATCTCACCACCGCCGTCAAGTGGCAGGAGGAACTGAAGCTGGGTGAGAAATACGCGTACACCATCCTTAACCTTTCCGACACCTATAAGAAAAAAATGCTGTCGGAGTATATAGAAGCCCCCGACAAGGGACTCCCCATGGTTCTGAAAGGTGTGGAGGAGAACATAGACCGTGGCGAGCGTATCCTTCATGCCTTCAGGGTGTGCTGGCGTGATATCCCGAAGATGGTAAGGAACAGCGCGTCGATCAATATGTTCATCGAGGTCTATAACGCGTGCGGTGACAGCATGAAGGAAGCCGTGGTGAACCTGCTGGTCCTGTTCTTCACCACCCTGGACAGGACCGATGCTGAAAGCGTTGCAGGTGAGAAGGACAATGACGGGAAGGTCAGGCTGTTGAAGGAATGCTGGGACAAGTTCAGCAAGGATATTGAAGACGGGAACCTGAAAGCGGAATATGAACGGAGGGCTTCTGAGGCGGAGAAGGAGTTCGATGACTTGTTCGGAGAGAAGGAGGAGGCTGCTGTAAGTGAGGCTGTTCCTGCTCCTGAAAATAACAAATATCATGGAAAAGCTATATACCAGCCTAATGGAAAAGCTGGAGAATATAGTGGATGGGCCTGCAATTTCTATAACGGATGCAGCAACCAGTGCTCCTATTGTTACCTGCAAAAGGGAAGGAACGCCAAGATTTATACCCCGACACCAACTCTTCAGAAAGCTTTCAAGGATGAGGATGACGCAGTGGAGCAGTTCGGGAAGGAAGTGCTCAGGAATCTTTCCGAGATACAGAAACACGGACTGTTCTTCAGCTTCACCACCGACCCGCTGCTTCCCGAGACGATGGGACTGACCGCCAAGGCTGTGAGGACATGTATGGAAAACGACGTGAACGTGAAGCTGCTGACCAAACGTGCGGATTTCGTGGTACCTTTCTTTGATTACCTTTCAGCCGGTGGAGGATTTGATGAGGGTGTCTGCAAGAAACACGTGGCCTTTGGATTCACCCTTACCGGACATGATGATCTGGAAGGAAACTCGTCACCCAACCTGGATCGTATCAGCACGATGAAACAGCTTCATGACAGAGGCTACCGGACCTTCGTGAGTGCCGAACCGGTGATAGAGCCCAAGACTTCACTGCTGATAATCAGGGAGACACTGGACTTCTGTGACCTCTATATGGTCGGTCTGCTGTCCGGTGAGAAGGATTATGGGAAGGGTGATGTGCGTAATCTGGTGGACGAACTTCTGGGGTTGCCGGGAAAACCGAAAATCTACCTGAAGGATTCCGTAGTGAAGATGCTGAAACTGGACCGCAGCACTCTTCCAGACAATTTCGTGGAGAGTGACTATAATATGTTCGGGTGAGGGAAATGAAAATTGCACCTTGAATACCGTATCGGATATAAACAGATAACAATCCGGACAATAAAAAGGAATGTTGCAAAGCTTCATATTCTTATAATAGGAGAGACACACCCTGCTGGATACTGTACTGGACATGAAGGACTTTGCCATTCTTGAGGGTGTGCTTTCTTGGGAACAATAACTTAATTAATAATTTGAAAATGAAAGAGAAAATTAAAAATCAGAGAGGTGCCGGAAAGATTATTCCACTGCACTCAAATTTTACAGAGCTGACAAATGATGTTAGCAGAGATACCGGAGTTCTATATGGTCAAAAGAGAAAGGAGGTACGCCATGCCGAATTGGTGTGATGTGGAATACAAGTGTGTCGGTGAACCGAAGGAAGTAGGGTCACTGCACGGGGTATTGGAGTATATTGACAAATGTAATACTTCAATCATAGAGAACGGTTTTGGCAAATGGTGGCTGGGGAATCTGGTTGAAAGGCTTGACGGGGACTGGACGACGTTCAACTGCCGTGGGGAGATAACCGGTTATAGGCTGGACGGCAACATGCTCACGATCAATCATTATACGGCATGGTGCGAGCAGTCCGGACTCAGAGAAAACATTGAATGGGCATTTCCGTCCGTCAAGGTGTATTACCGTGACTGTGAGCCCGCAAATTGTGTCTGTTCTACCAATGATACGACCGGCATGTATTTTCCGGAACCTTACTGCCTGGCCTCCTTTGACAACCAACCGGAGTTTTTCATGACTATCGAAGAGGCTGCCCGATATGTCTCCGAGATAGTGAGGAAAAGGGTGCCCTCTAAAATGAAGGCTATACACAATGCCTTGAAGAGATATATGAGATTGCCGGGGAATCGGGACATGTCATATTCCTTCCATGAAGTCAGGATAGTGACATAGGGGACTGATAAGACAACAAGAGAAATTGGGTTTAATACCCGGTTTCTCTTATTTTCTTTGGTTGTGAAGTCATAAAAGTCAGCAGTTCTCTGAGAAACAGAAAACCTCAAAAGTGGGAAGCCCGGGAAAGAGAACCCTCCGTTTTTATTTTATGGTCATTTGGGAAGGATGGTCAAATAATTCTTTTAACTAAGGAAAAATGACCGTACCTCACCATGATTCATCATTCACTTAATTCAAAGTATTAATTGACATGGAAAATAATAACAGAGCGGTGATTTATGCCAGAGTTTCATCCACTACCGAACGCCAGTCCACGGAACGTCAGGTATCGGATCTGAGGACACTGGCTGGATCAAGAAATATGAGAATCGAGAAAATATACGAGGAGAAAATATCAGGCGCGAAGAAAAATTCAGAGAGAGCGGTTCTTACAGAGTGCCTTGAATACTGTTTCTCCAAGGGTATAGGGACACTACTCATCAGCGAACTCTCAAGACTGGGCAGAAACGTTGATGAGGTGCTTAAGAATGTGATGCGGTGTAAGGAGAAGGGGCTGAACGTCCATTTCCAGAAAGAGAACCTCAGCATATTCGACTCCACGGGCAGGGAGCATCCATTCCTTACCATCTTCATTGCCATCCTCGGTACTGTGGCTGCGATGGAGAGGGAGAATATCAGCTTCCGTCTTCAATCGGGGAAAGCACAGTATATCGCCAAGGGAGGCAAGGTAGGCAGAAAACCGGGATACAGAAAGCCGGAGGAAGACAAACGTAAGCAATATGCCGGTGTTTTCAGGTTACTCGGCAAGGGTTATCCTATGAAGATGATAGCCGGTACAGAGGGAGTCAGTGTTAGTACGGTCCAGAGATTGAAAAAGGAATTCGGATTGTAATATGAAGTAAGGGAGACTGGAATGTTTCCCTTCTTTTTTCTTTCAGGTAGGAATGACCCAAAGAGAAAAGAGACGCTGGAATTGGATAAGGGGACTATGGTTGGTGTTAATGAGAGATTGAAGAGAGAGGCTACTTCGTATCCTGCCAGAGTGGAGAGAAAGGAGGATTTTTTTATTTTTTTATTTATTCTTCCCCCTCACTTTGGTAGACCGCGAAGCAGGTCTCTTCTTTCATCCTTTATTCCATATCCCCTTTTTTTACTATATTACCCGCTTTTTTTTACTTCTCTATATATATTAGAATGTACATCAAAAAAAGGCGGGTGAGTAAATATATGTCTTAATTATTGAAAATATAAAGAAGAGCTTTCCACTCTATTACAGACAGAAAACTCCTTTAGGATAAACATATAAATTTAAGGTATTTCATCGGCAAAAATACAGATAATATACATGACTCTCAAGGGCAAACCGATAAAAATATATATCACTTCCGCCGGTTTTATTCCCCCACAACTTGAATACCCATCATTTGGAGAACTGGAGAATATATCAGTGTGGAAAATGTACGGCGGCGATATATTATGAGTTTAGAATTTGTATCTTTGCTTTAAAATTCGGAAAAGATGACAGAAAAGGAAATATACCAGTTTGATGAGGAATCGGTGAAAGACATTGTCCGTTGGGCGTTGACTGCACAGTTACCGGAAGAAGCGTATCTTGGTTCTGAACATATTGCAGATGTACGTGCATATGTAAAGATGAGTATTCGGGATATAAACCTGCATTACCCCAATCCAATTTACAATACGGTCATAATCGGACTGTATAAGCTAAAAGAGTTTGCGGAAAAAGTTACCGGATAGTGAGGCATATATCAACCGGTCATTGTTTATCTTTCTGCCCCGACAATATTTTTTGAAGTATATTTGCACAATAACCTGCCTTTTTAATAAAGAACTACTGCCGGTACGTTCTGTCTATGAAGGGTGGGGCGTAGCTTGTTTTGAATTTGTTACATTGGAATAGTAAGTCTCCAAATTACATATGGTTAATATGACATTTTACCTTTTGATACTTTTTTATAACATCCTTACGGTTATGTTTCAATAATTATGTGTCACCTCTGTCTCTGACCAACTCCTGATCAAATGAAGGTGTCGTTTACTTGTCAATCACCATATTCTTAACCGGATGAATAGTCTCGGCATGATTTTATACATTTTCTGCCGACAATCATTTCATCCGGATCTGTGAATGGTGGAATAAGACAAAGATTACTGGAGAACTTTTTATGGTGTTGTCTGAATTTTGGTAGTAAGATTAAGGATATTTTTGTTGATTGATAATGGTTGATTGTTCTTGTCAGTCGGTAATAGTTGTCAGAGGGTGGTTCATATCTCTTTTCCCTTTCCCTACCTCAAGAGAATAGAAGAGCAGTAATGTCGAAGAAAGAGGTCGAGAACATCTATTCTATATAACTTTTTCAATTCTACCAGTCCAAAATTAATCAAAAAATAGGTTTTATAATTTCCACCTTTAAACAACTGAGGCATATATTGATTTTACATATGCAACATTTCCAGGAATTCAATCTGCCCAATGAAGAGCAAACGAAACGCAATCATTTTACATATAAAAACCGATTGTATGACATGAAAGCCTCAAAGGCTACATTTCTCTATCATTGAGATGTGTAACATTATCACCCGTTATCTTACTATGGCCTCTTTTATGCACTCTACAATATAATATACATCTTCATCAGTCACCCACGGCCCGGCAGGAAGACACATACCGATTTTAAAAATAGCTTCGGATACCCCATTGATATAAGCCGGAGCATCCTTATAGACCGGCTGCTTGTGCATCGGTTTCCAAACCGGGCGTGCCTCTATTTTTTTGCCAAGCATAAAAGCACGCAAAGCCTCCACATTCTCGTTGGGCTGGCAATCTGTTGTAGCACAATCTACGGCATGAATCACACCTGCAGCACCACCTACGGCAGTCCTGACAACATCCTTATAAGCATTTTCCTGCCCTTTGATGCGAAGTGAAGAGTCCAGAGTGATTGTACAAAGCCAGAAATTAGAGTCATAATCAGCCGAAGGAGCTTCATGCAGCAATACCCCCTCCACATCCTTAAGCAGTTCCTTATAGAGAGCCTGCACATGCCGGTGATGTGCAATATGCTTATCGGCAACGGTCATTTGACCACGACCAATACCTGCACATATATTACTCATGCGATAGTTATACCCTATCGCCTCGTGCTGGTAATAAGGATAAGCCTCACGAGCCTGCGTGGCATACCACATGATTTGATTCTTGCTTTCGGCATCTTTACAAATCAACGCACCACCGCCACTGGTAGTAATCATCTTGTTACCGTTAAAGCTCAGCACCCCGAACTTGCCGAACGTCCCCAGTACCTGTCCCTTAAAACGGGAGCCAAAACCTTCGGCAGCATCTTCCACCACTGGAATAGCATACCTATCGGCTATCTCCATGATACGTGTACAGTCATAGGGCATGCCGTACAATGCCACAGGAACAATAGCTTTTGGCTTTTTTCCAGTCTTGGCAATGCGGTCCTTGATGGCTTCTTCCAACAGTTCCGGAGACATGTTCCAAGTTTCTTTCTCAGAATCCACAAATACCGGAACAGCCCCCAGATAAGTGACCGGATGCGAAGACGCACAGAATGTGAAGCTTTGTACAATCACTTCATCACCTTGTCCCACTCCGCAAGCCAGCAAAGCCAGATGCACTGCTGCCGTGCCTGCCGAAAGTGCCACCACTTCCTTGTCTTCACCTACAAAGCACTTCAAATCTTCTTCAAAGGCATTCACGTTCGGGCCGAGAGGAACCACCCAGTTCGTGTCGAAGGCTTCTTTTACATATTTCTGTTCAATACCCTCCTCGCTCATGTGGGCAAGGCAGAGATAAATTGTTTTATCCATAAAAATTATGTGATTGTTTTAATGATTCGACTTCGGATTCCTCACATAATGGGGAATAAAAAGAAAGGAGAGGACTTTATAAATCCTTTCCAAGTACCGTGTAAATGATGATCTTGATATCATTCCAAAAAGACCAGTTATCCAAATATTCTATATTGATTCTTACCTTATCAGGGAACAGCACTTCATCATTGTATTTTTTGGGGTTTTCCTGCTCAGCCAGAAGTTCTTCTTCATTTCTGTATTTCAAGCTAGCCGGTCCTGTTATACCGGGTTTCAGCAGAAGCATTCTCCGGTCATCACCCTCCAGTTTGTCCGCATAGCCAGGCACGTCAGGACGTGGGCCGACGAAGCTCATGTCCCCTATTAATACATTCCACAATTCCGGTAATTCATCCAGTTTATATTTCCGCAAATTGGCTCCCAAAGGGGTGATACGGCTTTCTCCTTTCACAGAAACTGTACTCCCGTTGTGGCTGACTGTCATCGAACGAAATTTGTACATCGTAAACAACTTGCCATGTTGTCCCACACGCTTTTGTGTAAAGATTACCGGACCACCAGGCATCTTGACACGGATAAGGATAGCTACAATCAATAAAACCGGAGATAAGGATATCAAGCCAAAAAGTGCTGCTCCACGGTCAAAGATAAATTTTGAATACATCAAGTTAGTATTTATTTCTTCGCATAGCCTCCATATTCAATATAGCTTTTACTTTTTGAACAGGAATCAATCTGCGGAAAGGGAATAATATGTTTATAATAATCTTCAGCCACCATTGATATTCTATTTGTAACTGACAATAAGCCTTTCGGAAATGAAATTTATCTATTAGGAAGAGCTGAATATTAGAATGCTCTGTAATAGAACGCGCACCATCACTAACATATCTCAAGTCTAATTCTTGCAAATAGTAACGATTCATTTCATAGATAAGCCCGTAATAAGGATAAGTTGAATTTCGTAAATAAGCGGGATCGGCTTTTAGGGTTTTATATTCACAACAATCATCATGAAGTGTATTGATTGCTAATGCTACCGTAAGCACTCAATTTAGGGCATCCCCCTTTGAAAGGGCACTTTTCAGTGCCCTAAACCGAGTTTTGTTAATTA
>UMFJ01002802.1_pt1 | contig 59883 bp, 48 predicted proteins | sample 1964991 | NCBI WGS metagenome assembly UMFJ01 (sample SAMEA4836044, study PRJEB28245) | human gut metagenome | biome: gut microbiome; material: fecal sample | place: Denmark | collected 2008 | reverse complement strand
TGCCGGAAAATCCACGGCTCTTATCGAGCCATGGGAACCTTACCAATCTTCGTAGGTGTCCGGCTAGGCGGTATCGGCATCGGATACGCCGGCGGTGCCGGCGTACTTATTCTTGGTTTGTGCTTAGGCATGAAACCAGGAAATATTCCTTGGGACGTAATTCTGATCATCGCCTCGGTCATTGCTGCAATTTCTGCCATGCAATTAGCCGGGGGGCTTGATTATTTGGTTTACATTGCAGAAAAGATTCTGTACAAGAACCCCAAATACATTAACTATCTTGCTCCGTTGGTTACTTATGTACTAACGATTTTTGCGGGCACAGGCCATACCGCTTTCTCTATGATTCCGGTTATTGTGGAAGTAGCGAAAGGCGAGAACATTCGTCCTTCCGTTCCGCTTTCTATCGCGGTGGTTGCATCCCAGATTGCTATCACCGCCTCTCCGGTTTCTGCCGCAGTTATTTACATGACCGGTGTTCTCGAACCATTTGGTTGGAGTTATCCAACGCTATTAGGCGTATGGTTGCTGACAACCTTCGCTGGGTGCATGATTACAGCATTCATAATGACTCTCATCAGCAAGATGGATTTAGCTACAGATCCGATCTATCAAGAACGCCTGAAAGAAGGTTTGGTTAAACCACCTGTCGGTTTAAAGGAAATGAAAATTACACCAGCTGCTAAGCGTTCTGTCTGGGTTTTCTTAATCGGAGTTGTCTGCGTTGTCCTTTACGCATCTGCCATTTCTCCAGCTGTGGGCCTTATCAAACAAGTTGTCGTTCCTCGTGATGCTGCCATCATCAGCTTGATGTTGTTGGTCGGTGCTTTAATTACAACACTCTGCAATGTTAAGCTCGGAGATATTGCTTCCACTTCTGTTTTTAAATCAGGTATGGTTGCTTGTATTTGCGTATTGGGCGTAGCATGGCTGGGTGATACTTTTGTATCAGGTCACACTAAAGAAATCAAAGATTTTGCATCTCAGACCATCAGTCAGTACCCTGCTCTGCTTGCAGTTGTTTTCTTCTTAGCAGCTATGTTACTTTACTCACAGGCAGCTACTGCTAAGGCCATCACTCCGACAGTGGTCGCCGCATTAGGAATCTCCGCTGCAAATCCGGATAATGCGTATATGCTAGTCGCTTCCTTTGCAGCTGTTTCAGCCCTGTTCGTGCTTCCGACATACCCGACACTTTTAGGTGCTGTTCAGATGGACGATACCGGTACAACACGCATTGGCAAATGGGTATTTAACCACTCGTTCTTTATTCCAGGCGTATTAGCAATTGTATTTTCCGTGGCTTTCGGATTTGCCGTATGCGGTATCTTCTAAAACAATAACAAACTAGCTATATCAATGTTAACCAAGGAGGAGAGAGTTCCAGACTTTCCTCCAATTTAAACCACGCAGTTTCAAGGAGTAATGTTCATGACTCTTATCGCTTTAGCTTTTAAAGTAGGCTGCGTGGTTTATCTTTTTTCTCTCGCATTGCTGACAGTTTTGTTCTTAGTTATCTCAGTTTATCGAGTGATTGAAGCAGAATTCCCTCGTTTCCTCGAGCGTATCGTAAAGACATTCCGATAAGGCGACCTCATCTTTTTAAGCCATAGCAAAACATCAAGCTCTTAATCTTTTTTGAAATGAACAAGCCCTTTTTCTGTTCAAGTAACTTATTCATTAAAGCCAGATAGATTTCTTTTGACTACAAATACAGTAAAGCAGTAGTTTCTAGAGAACGCCTCCCTCTCCAGCACGTTACAAGTATGCCTTCATTTGGCTCGAAAGCTGGTTGAACAAGTTCTCGACAAATCTACTCTTTGGTGCATCTAGATGACTTTTCAAGAAAGCATCTTCAGCTTTAATGCCGTAACTTGAGTCTTTTTCGTTACCGTTTCTAGCACCCGACACTTGCTAGAAAATTGCTGTCTTAGATCGCAAGACATATTCAAAACAAATGAAACCGGTGAAAGATTCTTCATGAAAGACGTGTCAGTAGTATGTAAAGGGCTATCGATTTAATTGAGAAATAAACATTATGCGGCAAGGGAGTTGACCGGAGACATACAGGAAGAGGCTAGAGGAAAAGAAAAGCGTTCGGAAAACTATAGGCTTTGTCCACAATTGTCATTGACAGTATTAGGAGCAGGTAGGCCACAATGGAGCACGGATTCTTCTGTACAAGCGGAACTTGCCCTGACTTAAAGAAAGGAGGAAGGTTAATTTAAAATCTACCCCTTCTTTAGTTTAAGTCCACGTAGCTCACCAACCTCTATGTGCTAATTGAAAGTCGCCGAGAGAGAACTTATGCAGATATCGCCCGGCGTGTGGGCAGTCCCAATATAACTCATGATAGCCTCTGCTTTAACGGAACCATGACGAGAGACAACTATCATCTTTCCCTCCACCAGTGAACGCAAAATGAGAACTAATAAAGGCGAGATTAAATTTTCTTTAAAAACTTGTAGAGAGCGTCTTCCCATTTCGGCATCTCGAACAGTCCGCATTCTTTTAACACTAATTTCTCAAGACGGGAGTTCTTGGGTCTCTTGGCTGGAGTTTTATATTCTTCCGAAGAACATGGGAGTACTTTTTGCTCGACCCCTTTTATTCTGAAGATGGCTTTTGCAAAATCATACCAAGTTGCTTCTCCCTCACATGTCAAATGTATAGTACCAACCAGTTCCGGTCTATGAATCAATACGTTCAAAGCCGATGCGACAGAATCCGTGCTTGTAGGATTACCAACCTGGTCGTTAACGACTTTAAGGCAGTCTCTAGTTCCATCGGCTAGACGAAGCATTGTGTGAACAAAACTTGGTCCTTGTTCTCCATATAACCAAGAAACTCGAGCTATTAAATGATTTGGACAATGTGCTCGGACAGCCTGCTCTGCTGCCCATTTGGATTTTCCATAAATATTTAAAGCCCCTGCAGGCTCATCATATTCGTGATAAGGACGGTCTAAAGTTCCATCAAAAACATAATCTGTGGAGATGGAGATAAGCTTGGTACCATAAGTGTTGCAGGCTCGAGCCACATTGGTTGTTCCAAAAGCATTTATCTTCCAAGCGGAAAACTGTTCGGATTCACACAAGTCAACCGCAGTCATGGCTGCACAGTGAATGAGCACATCCGGACGAGTATTACGGATTACTTGGTCCACTAGGGTTGGATCAGTAATATCGCAAGTCTCCCTAGTCAGCGGAATTACTTCAACATCTTTCAAAGTTGAGGTAAGCGTTGTTCCCAACATTCCTTCTGAACCAGTTATAGCTACTGTTAACATTCTCTCTTCTCTCAGAAGGAATCTTTTATATCAGCAAAGAAAGGAGCCTTTGCGTCTTTTTCACTGACGACCGGTTCAAAAGAAATTGGCCACTTGACATCAACCTCTGGATCATTCCACCGAATTGAACCTTCATCCTCAGGATGATAATAATCAGTACATTTGTAATGAAAATGCGCAGTCTCAGAAAGCACTACGAATCCGTGAGCCATTCCAGGGGGAACCCATAGTTGATGTTGATTTTCTGCAGTCAATAAGGATCCAAACCACTGACCAAAAGTTGGAGAATTTTTACGCAAATCTACTGCAACGTCAAAAACCTCTCCTTGAGAGACCATTACCAATTTTCCTTGAGGGTGTTTCTTCTGAAAATGAAGACCGCGAAGAATACCTTTTGTTGACATGCTGTAATTATCCTGAACAAAAGGAAGGTTAATTCCGGCTTCTTCATATCTCTTTTTTTGCCATGTCTCGACAAAGAAACCGCGTTTATCTCCAAATACTTTGGGCTTAACAAGGAGAACGCCTTCGATAGGAGTTTTCTCAACGATCATTTTTATATTATCTCAAAAGGTTTAAAAGGTATTGCCCGTACAAATTTTTAGCAATTGGCTTAGCTAGCTTTTCTAATTGCTCACTCGTTATATAACCCTTTCTCCACGCAATTTCCTCCGGGCTGGCAATCATCAAACCTTGTCTGGCTTGAACTGAATGGATAAATGATGCCGCCTCTAACAAAGACTCATGGGTTCCCGTATCCAGCCACGCTATTCCTCTTTCCATGATTTCCACATTGAGAGTGCCTCTTTTCAGATACTCTAAATTAACATCTGTAATTTCAAGTTCGCCGCGAGCTGAAGGCTTGACTTTTTTGGCTATTTCAAGAACTTTGTCGTCATAAAAATAAAGTCCTGTCACCGCATAGTTGGACTTAGGCAAACGCGGCTTCTCCTCAATAGAAACGGCCTTCCTGTTTTCATCGAATTCAACAACGCCATATCTTTCGGGATCGGAAACATGGTAGCCAAAGACAGTTGCCCCAGAGTCTCGTCCTTTAGCAGCTTCTAACAAAAGTGGGAAGCCTTGGCCGAAGAACAAGTTATCTCCTAAGACCAAGCAGGTGTTATAGCCTTTTATAAAGTCTTGACAAAGCAAAAAGGCCTGTGCCAACCCTTCCGGCTTTTTCTGAACTACATATTCGAAAGTGCATCCCCATTGGGTACCGTCGCCAAGCAGCTCTTTGAATAAAATCTGCTGTTCAGGAGTAGTGATTATTGCTATCTCTTTAATGCCAGCAAGCATAAGCACTGACAGGGGATAATAGATCATGGGCTTATCGTAAACCGGCATAAGCTGTTTACTGATGGATCTAGTCAATGGATACAATCTCGTCCCGCTTCCACCGGCTAGGATAATTCCTCTCCATTGCTTAACCATTATTGTCTCTCCGCATAGTTGAGTTCAATCCACTTACGATATTCTCCTGATTGGATATTTTTTACCCATTCAGGATTGTTCAAATACCATTCGATTGTTTCTTTAATACCTTCTTCAAAAGTATGTTTGGGAGACCAACCAAGTTCTTTTTCGATCTTGGAACAATTTATGGCGTATCTAAAGTCGTGGCCAAGTCTATCCGTTACATGAACAATTTGATCTTTGTAAGATTTACCAGCACCAAGTGGTTTAATTTCATCTAAAAGCTCACAAATCTTATTCACAATGAAGAGATTGGTTCTCTCGGATTTTCCGCCAACATTATAGGTTTGGCCTACTCTGCCTTTTGTTAGTACTAGATAAATCGCTTCGCAATGATCTTCTACATGCAGCCAATCTCTAATGTTTTCTCCGGTGCCGTAAATTGGAAGATTCTTTCCAGCTAGTGCATTCAAGGTCATTAAAGGAATTAATTTCTCTGGGAATTGTCTCGGCCCGTAATTATTAGAACAATTGGTTATCAAAGTTGGCAAACCATATGTTTCATGAAAAGCTCGGACGAAATGATCGCTAGAAGCTTTGGATGCAGAATACGGGCTATTCGGTGCAAAAGGAGTTTCCTCTGTGAACGCAGGAGCTTCTAAGGACAAAGTTCCGAAAACTTCATCTGTAGAAATGTGATGGAAACGGAAAGCTTCCTTCTTTTCTTGTTCTAACTCCTTCCACCAGTCTTTCACAACTCTCAGTAAGACTTCTGTCCCTAGAACATTTGTCTTAACAAATACATCTGGATCATGGATAGAGCGATCTACGTGACTTTCAGCCGCGAAGTTAACTATAGCGTCAGGACGATATTTTTCTAGAAGTTCTTTTATAAGTTTTTCGTCACCGATATCCCCGTGAACAAAGATGTGATTTTTATTAGCCTGAATAGATTTAAGATTTTCTAAGTTTCCGGAATAAGTGAGTTTATCTAAGTTGATAACAGTGTCGCCGCCCAGAACTCTTTGCAATACAAAGCAAGAGCCGATAAACCCTGCTCCGCCCGTAACTAATAGTGTTTTAGCCATAATCTAATGTTTTAATCTTTGGAAAACGCTTTCTAAAAAACTTTTAATACCGATTTGCTTTACGGAAAGAAAAGCTCTCCTGCCTAACGGAACTATGCTAGGCAGTCTTAAGGGCACTATTCTACTGTCATGCCGCCCGTTTTTCTTAAGTTCGTCATACAAGGCTTTTCTAAAGTACGAATACTCTTGCAAATAAGTTTTTAACCCTGCTTTTTTACTGTTTTGACTGTCAGAATGAAGTCTCCAATGAGTTAATTTGTCGGGGCAGTAACTTACTCTGGCATCTTGCGACATTTGAGCCCAGACGAACCAATCAGTCCAACCACGGACCGGAGTCTTCCAATTTACTCTTTGCGCCAAACTTTTTCGAAACATGACGGCAGAGAAAGTCGGGAAAACATTTTCCCACATCATTAAATCGGAAACTTGGAAAGGAGTCTTTTTTCTTTGCCTAAAATTCAATTGAGTCATCACTCGTGGTACATAACCTCGAAACCAGCTGTCTGAGTCAGCATTCATTAATATGGGATTAAGATCATTAACGAGGATGGATACTTCTTGAGAGATTAATTCAATCCTTCTTTCAAGACAATCATGGCGCCAAAGATCATCTGCTTCTAATATACAAATCCACTCACCTTTGCTTTTGTTTATCCCTAGTTGGATAGTTTCCGAAAGCCCTTTATTTTGTCTGTGTTTATGAGAAAATAGCTGTATTCTTTCGTCCCGTTGAGCAACCTCTTCCACAAATTGGTAGACTTCAAGCTTAGAACCGTCATCAACAATTATTATTTCGAAGTCTTTAAATGTTTGGGAAAGGACACTGTCGACAGCATCTTCTAAGTACTCTCGATAATTGTAACTAGGTATAATGACAGAGACTAGCATCGTTTTCAAAGAATTTTAGTAAATATACTATTTTAATGAGTTTAATTTTTTTTGGGAAAGGCCTAAGAGACGTCTCCGCATCCTTAAGCCTTATTAAGTTGCCAGCTTACCTGGCATATTGTGACATCAGACAAAGATATCGGAGATCTTCTTTAGGACCTTTTTGGATTACCATTTCCATGGGAATCACTATCGCCTGCATTGGTGTCATCTTCGGGAATCTATTTAAATCCCCCATGGAAGAATTTTTTCCCTTTTTGACGATCGGTTTGATCTTATGGGGATTCATTTCAACCGTATTGACTGAATCTACTACGGTATTTCCTTCATCTGAAGGAATTATTCGCCAATTACCAATTCCCTTATTCAGTCATATACTTCGCATGATAATAAGGAACCTCAACATCCTCGCCCATAATATGTTTGTTGTCCCAGTTGTGTATATATGCGTAGGAAAAGGAGTAAATTGGGATATTCTTTTTTTTATCCCTGGATTTGTCCTTCTTTTAATCAATTTAGGATGGATGTCATTATTCCTTGCAATTGTTTGTGCAAGATTTAGAGACTTAACGCAGATCATGGCGAGTGTTCTCCAAATCTTCTTCTACGTCACCCCTATTATTTGGATGCCGAACCTGTTGCCTGCTAGAAGTGCAATGATGCTCCTAGAACCAAATCCTTTTTACCAACTTTTAACAATAGTCCGTGATCCTCTTCTTGGCTGTCCTCCTTCAATTTCAAGTTACGTTTACACTTTGACGCTCGCTTTTCTGGGATGGATAATCACAATTGTTTTTTTCAATAAGTATAGGGATCGTATAGCCTATTGGCTTTAACATATATGGCTCACATTCAACTCTCCAATATTTCGATAGACATTCCAGTCTATAACTCTCAAGGTCGCTCCTTAAAAAAGACAATGATGGGTTTCGCGACTGGTGGAAGGATCGGACTAACAGAAAAAGGGAGAACTGTTGTCAGGTCGCTGGATAATATTTCTTTATGTATAAATGGTAATGAAAGAGTAGGGTTAATAGGCCACAATGGAGCCGGGAAAAGCACTCTTCTTAGAGTGCTTAGTGGAGTTTATGCCCCCAGTTGCGGCACCTCGAAAATTGAAGGGAAGGTTGGCTCTCTAATAGATATTTCTTTAGGGATTGATACTGAAGCAACCGGACTTGAAAACATTTATCTAAGAGCAGCATTGCTGGGTATCCCAAAAAAGAAGATTAACGATGAGCTTAGAAACATAATTGAATTTTCCGAGCTTGGTGAATTCATCAGGATGCCTGTTAGAACTTACTCGTCTGGAATGCATTTACGGCTTGCGTTTGCAGTCTCAACAATGATCGAACCTGAAATCTTGATTATGGACGAATGGCTATCTGTTGGGGATAAAAACTTTCAACAAAAAGCTGAGAAACGATTAAGTGAATTAGTTGATCGATCGAATATTTTAATCCTTGCAAGTCATTCTCGAGAGTTAATCGAAAAGTGTTGCTCTCGTGTAATTTGGCTAGAGCATGGGACTGTCAAAATGGACGGCGCCCCCTCAGAAGTATGCGAAGCATATTTTTCTTCGACTCTTCCCTAGTCTCTGGAAGTATGTTTAAAGCGAATTGGATTCCTCTTCCGTCACTAATTCGAAATAGGATGTTTTAAACAGGAAGCTAAGGCTGCAAACTAAACGTTTAATTGACATTGTCCACATATCCCGCACTACCATTTTGTGACCAAGTAATTTCAGTTTTACAAATTCTAGCCGGATTGCCAGATAAAATTACTCCAGAGTTCTGAAGAGGAGAATCATTTTTAGTCCCAAATTGCTTAAGGCTACCTGACGTTACAACGGCACCCCACCCTACGATTGAATCTTGAGGGATATGTACGTTTTTCAAAATAGTTGAGTTAGCCCCCAACCAACAATGTTCTTCTATAACAACATCACGCACCTTGTTTATAATTTTATTTGTTCGTTTGTCTAAAATGGGATGCCCATCAGTGTTATAAATAGTTATCCCAAAAGACAACATGCAACGTGATCCCAACGAAACCTTAGTATTGGAATTGTAGGTGATAATGACACATCCCTCAATAGAGACGTCTGAACCAAGTTCGACTTTCACGTTTCTAACTTTTCCAAAATTAGGATGATTTTGCCCAACACAAATAGTTAAGTATTGAGATACCCAAAGACGATCTGAAAGAACAACTGAACAATCCTCACCGTAGAGGTTAATAGAAATTTTACCAGTTATGCCTGGGAGCAATTTGCCAATTTCTACTAAGTTATTACTTCCCTGGACATTTATATCCAGGAACGCTGAGTCACTCTCAAAATAAATCACCCTATTACCATCCGGAAGTGATTTCTCAACCTTTTCATTTGTTTCTATTTTAGGAGATGTGTATTGAGTAGATTCTTTCTTCTCATAGAATGCATCTTTAACTTTAAACAATATTTTTTTTAAGAAAAAAATCCCTTTAGTCAAATTGAAAGAAATGACCGAACAGGGGGGGGGCAGATTATTAAAAAAACGGAACATAATGACCTTTTAGTTCTTTGATAAAAATTTTTCCTAAAAACAATTCTATCTGACCAATAATATCAATTCGTAGAACATTTTACGCAGCGAGGAGATTGAAGAGAAATTGAAACTTTTTTCTCTCCTTGAAATTTAAAAATCATCCCCCCAATTTGTAAAAATCAAAAATTTCTTTTTTTATTGTTTTTTTAAGCTCCGGGTGCATTTCGAAATCTATTTTTTTTATAGTGCCATTATCATTATGAAAAATATCAAAACCAATTGCACTGTAGTTTGCAAATTTACTTTTTTTATGACTAAAGAGAGAATTTCCGAGAAAATGAGTTTCGATGCTTTTTTTAGGTTCAATGAGATCCAAAATTGTTGGAGCCAGTGAAAGAGAATTTAAATAGGAGGCGTCAATTTCCTGTTCAGGAATGTTTTTGCCATAAATAATTAAAGGAATTTGACCAAGAAATATACTTTTATTCAATCGGAAAGTTTTATTAAATTCTTTGGTGGGAAATGTGGAATGATCTGAAGTAACGATAAGTACGGTATTATCGAAAAGAGGACTATTTTCAAATTTTTTAATAAATTCTCCCAACCAATAGTCAGAGTTATAGAACTTATTAAGGTAGGGATTTTTACCGTCTTTATATTTCTTATCGGGGGAATCCATTCCGTGATGTGTTCCCCAAACATAGCTACTAAAGAAAAATTTCAGCTTTTCTCTTTCATAATGTTCGGCTAATTTGAAAATCTCTTCGAAAGTCTCTTTGTCAGTTGCATTTTGATTCTCAGCAAAATCTTCCGATCCATAAGAATGTTTAAACTTCAGGCAATTAAGAAAATTTAAGAGGGCTTCTTCCCTTGAATGAGGAGAAAGAAAAATTGTTGTATACCCAAGGTCGTTCAATATGCTTGGGATTGATTCAACCGTTCGGGAACAAAAATTTTGTCTTGTCTCAGCTGAACTCACCTGCCCTATGCCATTATTTGCTTCAGTGTATCCTTGAGCAAGTTGAAAGCCTGAAATAAGTTGTCCTCTAATTCCTCTAAAAGTGGCGGCAGTATGAGAATAATAATTTTTGAATGCTGTGCCCGAGCTTCGGAGTCTTTCTAAATTAGGTGTCAGTCTAGGGCCAATCACTTCATTACTAAATCCTTCTAAGAAAATTAGGATGATATTTTTACCCTCAATATTAAAGGATTTGTTTGGAGAAGCTACAAAAATTTTCTTAAAGTTTTTACTCAACTGCTCTGCTGATTTGTCAGATGAATTTGATTGGAAGGTTAACTCTTTTGCTACCACAGTTAAAGTCTTAAAAAAATCATGAATAGGAAGAGCGACGATACATACTTCCAAAACTACAAAAGAAAAAAATAATAGGAGCTGTGTCTTGCTTGATTTTAATTTCCCAAAGAAAAAAGAAGATGTAATTAATAAAAACCAGGTAAGTGAGGCAAGAACAATGCTCAAAAGACTTTTAATTCCTAAAGATTGATATGAACCTAAGTTTGTTACTGTAAGAGGGATGATGTAATTGTTTGTAGAAAAAAAGCTAGCAAATTGCAATGTATTAATTATGGCTAGTAATAAACAAATCAAATTTAACGAGTTATTTTTAAAAGAAATTAAAAGAGATATGCAGACAAATTCAACAAGTATACAAAGAGATTTTTCAGAAAAAAGCTCTGTTAACCCACATGTTAGGGAAATAATCGCAATACCCCCCCCCTAAGGTTACTAATAATCTTATAAAATTATGAAGATAACGATTTTGGTTCATCTCTAGTTAAATAAATTGAAAAGAAATTCCCTACAGCAAAAAAGATGTGAGGGAAAATATTTAAACCCAAAGCAATAGCTAAATGCAATTATAGAGGAAAATAACTCCCGATAAGGCTCCTCTCAGAGCTAGAAGGAGTGTAGCACTCTCTTTCTTTAGAAAGTTTTTCAAACGTTTGAATGTACCAGGCCTTTCAATTCTTTTTCTGCTGATTGTATTGCTTCAGAATATATTTTAGAATTTTCTTGCTTCCAAAGCGTAGAGGTTAAATCAGGATCTTGCTCAACCAAAAATGGAATACTTACTAAAAAGTCAGAAAGATTGCTTTCCATATAGCGGTCAATAGTGTTCTTTTGAACATCTAGTTGCGATATATCCCATCTACTTAGAAGATCAAGGGCCTTAGGCGAGTATATTGTGTAGACTAAGCCAACTGCGTGGTTAAGGAGGAGCAGCTCTTCTCCGTCAATTAGAAAATGGCTTTTAAGTTTAAGTGACTTATTAACATCTGATATTAATCCACAATATACTTGCCAGTTGTTGTTGTTCGAAAGATACCTCTCAATTATGTTAAGTCTTACCTGAAAATCTGAAGCAAAAACTACATCGTCTTCACAAATATGAAGAAGTTTGTAAGGCTGATGTTTATAAAGCGAGTACATGAATTTATAACTCATTCCACATCCAACCCATCCTAAGGAATGTCTTAATCCTGGAAAAAAAGAATAGCTTTGGCCTTCTGGTTGCCTTAGAAAGTTCTGCCTTCTCTCTACACTTTCCGGGAGAGATAAACAAATCTTATTATTCTCTACCGGAAAGTTAGAAATGAACTTATCCATAAAACATTGGAAGTCTATGATGTCTTGTGATAGCAAGAAGCGAAAAAGGTAAAACTCAAACCAAGAGAATTGCGAAACCAAAGATTCACTGTTTGTTGAATCCTTGTTTTTTAGACTCTCTTTAATCTTAGTTATTAGATCTCCGATGTCATCCTTCTTTGCAAAAGTAACAACATCTTTAAAAAACAAATCCTCTTTACTTTGCGTATCTTCAGAAACAACAGAAAGCCCTAAACCTAATGCTTCTATTAGTCTAGTAGATTCAAGTTCTGCGTTGGGGTAGTAATGAATGTTAATAACTAATTTGGCGGAATAGAGCTTTTTATGGAGGTCCTCGCCGAAACAATCCGTCACTACCAAAACTGAAAAGTGTTTCTTTAATTCTTCCAGAATTTTTTTTCTTCTTTCATTGAGACAGCCATAAAAAACTAGGTCATATTTACAAGAAACTTGATGGATAGATTTTGAAAAAAGAAAATTAGAAGGAGTAATTGGGAGATAGTACAATCGACTAAATGATATTCCCCTCTCCAAAAGATAATTTAAATTGTTCTCTGCGAATTCAAATACAAATGTTGCGTTCTTTAATAAATCAAAGTATTCTGAATTAAACCAGCTGGATTCTTTTTGCTCCAATTGGAATGCAATAAATTGTGTCGGAAGTTTCTTAAATATTTGAGGGGCAAGAACTATAGGAATAGTATTTTTCGAGATAGAAGCAAACTCTTCCTCATTTGAAGTCACTTCACAAGCTAAGCCTACCTTATAAAGTGAATCTTTAAGCATTAGAGCGAGAGGCATTGAATGTAAAGGAGTGAGAATAGAAAATTTTCTCAACTTGCTATTGAATTCGTTTTCATAAGAGGTGAGATTGTTCTTCAAATAATGAGAGAGAGTATCTCTGATCCCATTCCTTTGGCATTTACGAACAAATTTTACGGCTTTTACCGGGTTCAAAAAAAAAGTACTAACCCCTCTTAAGGTTTTTTGAATTATTTCGTATTTTCTCATAAATATTAAAAACTAAAAGAGACTGGTTGGTTTAAAAAATCGGTTCCTATACTTCAATTTCCAGTCTCATCATTGTTTAATACATCAATAGGACTATTCAGGTTTAATACATCAATAGGACTATTCAGGTTTAATAATGACTACTCAAAAAATTCAAATTTTTGGCATCGAAAACTAACAAAATATTTAGAAGCGAGAATAAGATCGTGAACCCAATGATTTTAAAATAATTAAATTCTCTTCCCTGACAGTTAGTACCTTTTACCTCATGAAACTTCAGGTAAGTCTAGTTGCCTTGAATGCTGCTTTCTAATAACACTTAAGTTCATTCTCATAACGTTCGAGAAATTCCCCCATGTCTCTTTCTGACCTATCATTATTCGTAAACTTTCTGACTTCTTCTTCCCCAACTTTCACTAACTTACGATAGAGCTCGGTATCATTAGTTAATTTTTTTATCATCGGAACTATTCCTTGTAACATATTTTCATAGTCTTTGAAAACTGTAGAGGGACATTCAAAACTTTGAGGAAAAAATATTCGATTGAATACGCTAAAGGAAATGGTTCCGCTCAAGTATGGCTCAATAAAATAACCATCGTATCCTTCACCAAAAGTTATAACAAAGAAGGCTTCAGCAATTTCCGCTTTATACTTCTCCAAAGTCATGTTCTTAATTTCTTTTAGCTCGAAGTCAGGACACTCCGCTCTGATTCTTCCTATTATTTTTTCTTTAAATGGATGGTGATCGGGAGAGTACAAAATTTTTTTTCTTTTTTCATAAAAAGGAATTGGATGAAATTCTGGCAGAAATGGAGTTAACAAATAAATGTTTGTTCGGTACTCTTTTTCTTTACTCTCAGTACAATACTTTTCGTGAGCCGCTGTAATAGTTAGTCTTCCATTGCAAAGAGTTCTTAATCTTTCTATCCACAGATTTGAGGGCATAAGTACATCAGACTGATTAAGAATATTAATTCTCAGTTCTTTTCTGCTCCATAACCACTCTTCCATCTTTACAGTTAGACTACTTAGAAATATTGGAATGAACACCTCAGGGATATTAAGTTGGACCTTTTGTGGAAAGCAAGTTTCAATGAGTAAATTAAAATCTAGAAAGTCTGTGCCGTAATTAAAATAGTCATTGTTTATTGTTGCGTTTTGGAAAGGTACCCCACATTGAACTACATTTTCGTACCCTTTATTTCTCAAATATGTTGCAAACCTGTTAATGGATAACATGCCCCCGGAAACTGTATTTCTTGAGACATTGAAAAATATCATTAAATTATCCATATCCTTATATTTAAGAATTTTTTCTTGTTGATCCTTTTTATAGTCTTTTATATGGTTCGGCAAGTAGCTATCTTCCTCTGGCATGGGTAGCAAGACAAATCTAAAATTGTTTTTTGACCCTTTTCTCTTAAACAAATAAGAAAGGCCCCTTTTGGCATAACTAAAACACGGAGGATAAAAAAAACGTAATTTATTAATGACACCTGAGCGCCCTGAATAATCTCTCCACAAGGTTTGTAAAGCATAATGAAATGGCACAGGAAGAAGAAGGTGCAGAGCTTTCTTAGGCTTATCTTTTTGATAAGCCGGTAAAGAAGCTTTTTTTTTCACATTTCGTTCTTCTTTTATATCTTTGACAAGATTTATAAAAGGAAAATCACAATACTTCTCAACCGATGCGGCCAATAATTCTATATTCTTCTCCCCTCCAATATTATCTATAAAAATACGAACTTTCAAAAGAGGAAAGTTCTTCTTGATCAAGTTCAGACTTTCAAGCATATAAGTGCTAGAAAATCTATAGATATTCGGAAGGTAAGTATCTCCTTTGAACCCTTTATAGTGCAAAAGCTGGGTCAAACCATATTCACAGAAGAGGCACACATCGTTCCGATCCGAAAATCTATTGCAATCCATAAAAAAAGATCTTACTGCTGGATCAGTCAAACATCTTTTACGAAATACAAGGAAGTAACTTCCAAGACAAAAAGTGGAAGAAATGATGGAAGAATTCCAGTATTCCTGAAAGTTAAAAACTTGTTTTGTATTATTATCATCAGTTCCCAGGAGAGCCCAAAAATCTAAATCTTCTTTTCTCTCAAAGTGAGAAAACACCTTAGATAAACTGTTCACACAGAGACAAGAGTCATTTGCAAAAACGACCTCATCATAGTTCTTCAACTCCTCCCATCCAACTATTTTTTGTGCAAGGAGGCTATAGGAGCCGAAATCGTATTTCCCGTGAGATATATTAGCGGCCTTTTTTACAAGCCCCTTTAATTTGTCCAACTCTCCTTTCTCTAATTGTCCGTCACAAAGATAAAAAATCTCGCAATAGTTAGATAATTCTCGTAGATAATTGAAAACATAGCCACTAATCCATTTCGTTGGATTGAAGCCTGCAAATAAACAAGCTCTTCTCAATTTAACTTCTCCAGTCCATTAAAAACTCAATCCCTTCTACATCAAAGACTGGGATCGATAGGCTCTTTCTAACATCTTCTCTTTCATGCCAAGAATTATCAACAAATATGGAGTTACTATTCGAAATCAACTGTGATTTCTTTTGGTTATTTGTTATATGAATTATTTTTGCAAAAATTGAGGGACAAATTGAATACTTCTTTAATGTATCACTTACCGATTCTTCGTGTCTTGTTATCAAAAAAATTTTTTTTCTTTCATTGATACATTGATATAGAAACCACATAGCTTTTAGATTAATTTTACCCCCTACGATTATCGTGTCGTCTAGATCGATATACACATTTTCGAAAGTGATTCCTAATTTATACCTCCTAATTAGTGAGCTGTCCATTGAAACCGAATAATTTTGTGCGCATACACTTACCTTTTTCCCTGTTAAAATATAAACAGTAGCCAGAGGTAGATTAGCCCCCGAAGCTCTTGTTACAGCCATACTTCCAGCACATCGCACTGAAATCTCCAATAACTTCCATCTGTTGTTCGAATCTAATTTAATTTGGAACCACCAAAGCCCCCTGAAAAATAACTTGGCGTTAATTCTTTGAGCGATTTTTGATATTTCTTGAGTCAAAGGGTAAAGGTGCGCTGCAACCGAGATCCCAGCCATAGTTCTATCTCGGGATCTGGGGGAAATAAAAATTAGTTTTCCATCATAATCGGTCAGACAGTCAACAGTTAATTCAATCCCAGGTAAATATTCTGTCATCACAAAATCATTAAGATCTAAAGTAGAAATTTCCTTAGGATTCTTAACGATTCTTGCTCCTTGGGAACCCTGTCCATCCTTTGGTTTTATAAAAAAAATTTTATCATCCGGAGGAAGCTCATAAACGACAGGACAGAAATCTTCCTCTTTGAATACTTCATAAGTTTTACGTTTATCTCTACAAATCGAGGCAGTTTCTAAATCTGATCCTACAACCTTACACGATATCTTATCCTTGTTCTCCGCAAAAAATAAGGCCACAGAATCGTGAGTTGGAAATACTACATCTATCTTTTCTTCTAATAATAATTTATTGAATTCTTCAAGGAAATTGGCTTCAAATATGTTTGGAAGACCGCTAACATAATTATCAAAAACGTAAGGGCCATGTCTATCTACAGACGAAGCACCTATTACTTTTACATTGACGCATCCGGAAAGAGCGTCATGCAGTTCCAAAGAATTAACTTCTCCCGCTGGAAAAATCAATACATTAATTGTCTCACTCATATATTACCTTTAGGATTTTTTCCATTTCTTTTATTGAATAACGAGAATCAATGGGCAGAGGAAAAAGATACTCAGCCAAGTACTTAGAGAGCTCGCTCTTCATACATTCTACTTCTGGGACCATTGGCCAATAACGCGGCACATAAATTCGTTCCTTTAGAAGCTTTTCTCTTAACCCTGGTTTACAGCAAAGAAACGGATAGGCTAAGGGTATTGATACCAGAGAACCAGAACCTCCTATTGCCTCAATCGAAAGGTCGTTGGTATTTTTCAAATATTTGTGAAGATAATTAAAATTGTTACGCCGACTTTCTTTAACAACTTTGTAATCAAAAATCCTCATTAAATTGTTAGCTATCTTGGATATTTTCCCTTCTTCAAGGACCTCTATTCTTTTTTCATTCTCCAAAAATAACTTATAACCTTCCTGATCTTTTCTTTCCGCTTTTAAGAATAAGTGATTAAGATTTTTAATTGAGCTAGTACAGGGCAAAGTTGAATACTTGTCTTCCAGATGAAATGATGAAAGAAGGATTCCGCCGTCAGGTAAAGGAAGGAATTTCCTAGGGCTATAAACAGCAGGTACTCCGTAAGAAGGAGAAAAGAAAGCCTGAGCGTTGTCAATAATAATATTACTGTTGTTTTTTACAAATTTTTCTATGAAACGATCTTTTAAACCAAAGTAATTATTTACAATCATCGGCAATTCAGGTGAAAAATTCAGAGGTTCAAAGTTAGAATTAATCTCGTAACCAACAGGTTCTATGTTTGCTTTTTTTATAGTCTCCCAAACAGCGGGACAAGTGTAATTTGGGACCTGAATTGCTTGCCCTTTTAATGTATTCTTTAGCAAGAACAATAAAGCATTCCTTCCGGAATTAAAAAACAGGCCCTCCTTAAAATTTAAAAAAGATGGGCTCGAGCCAGAAAAGTCGACAAAACCACCAATTCCTTTGTCACTTGATTTTTCAAACAAGCTCATAGTCTTCCAATCTTCTAATTACTTCTTCTTTGGAGTTAAACATCAATATATCTAAGATTGATAAATTAGGAACAAAGCTATTCTTAAACTGCTTATAGCTATGCTGATTTCCTTTCAAAAAAAACAATTCCAATCCTTGATCTTTAAATTTTTCTTTTTCATACAAAGTTCTCCCTCCTATAGCATTAATATACGTACTTGCATTTAGCCTTTTGCAGATATCAATTATTTTCTCCTGACCTGCCAAAGTATCGTCCTTCGTCAAAGAGGAAGACAAGATGATAGGAGTTTGAATATTTAAATAAGAGGAAACATTTCTTATTTGCCTCACCAAAGGATAAACAATGTTTGGTTCAGTAGAAAGGAAAAAATCTTCGACCAGAGGAAAGACATCTTTAAAAAAAGGGGCTTTCTTGTAGGCCATTTGTACCGTTTTTAGAAGTTTAGAAGACGTTTTACAATCGTTTATACGCTCTATTTCATTAATTTTTTTAAATGAAGAAGCCTTAGATAATGGAACTGTAAATATCGAGGGGCTACCATTTACAAGTATTGAATTACGATTTATATAACCGTTTTTTATGTAAGTTACATCGTCATAAACAACAAACAAATCAACAGCTTTTATTAGTTGCCAATAAGGCAAATAGGGGAAGAAATAGGGTTGCATTACTCCGAGTTTCATAATTAGCCTACAATAATTTTAGCTATTTGAATTGCGCTCTTTTCATCTAGGTCTGGGAAAAGAGGCAAACAAGCTATCCTTTTTGAGATGTCCTCCGAATTAGGACATTCAAATTTTTTCTCAAGGTAAGGAAGTTTATTTAAACTTGGAAAGAAGTACCTTCTCGGAAATATGCCCTTTTCGTTGAGCCTTTGAAAAACATTCAAAAGATCCTGCTCGCTATCAAAAAGAACTGGATAATAAGAATAGTTATAATCAAGTCCTGATTGATTCTGAGGTCGGCCCAATCTTCCTCTTAACTTTTCATCATATATCTCCGATAGCTTTTTCCTTTTAGCTATCAATTTAGGCAGTTCCGGAAAAAGCTCTATTCCCATTGCAGCATTGAGTTCACTTTGTTTTCCATTGATGCCTAGGGTAAAATGTTCGTCACCATAATGCCCAAATCGTTTGATCAAATCTAGTTTTTCACTTAGCTCATTATTCTGTGTGACTATAGCCCCACCCTCTATTGTATGGAACAATTTCGTCGCATGAAAGGAAAGGGTTGAAACATCCCCGAAAGATGCAAGCGAATTATGCTTATACGAGGAGCCAAACGCATGAGCAGCATCATAAATAACTTTTAGATTATTTTCTTTTGCTATTTTATTGATTTTCTCTATTTCACAAGCATAACCAAAAACATGAACCGGCATAATTGCCTTTGTCTCAGGAGTGATGGCCTCTTGTATTTTTTCCGGGTCTAGGGTGAAGTTATTTATTTCAATATCTACAAAAACTGGTTTACACCTTTGCCATAAAATTGCCGAGGTAGTTGCAACATAAGAAAACGGAGTGGTGATAACTTCTCCACCTCGTATCCCAAGTCCTTCAAGTGCCAATTGCAATGCGATTGTCCCATTAGTTACGTAGTGAAAATGGTCTACACCTAAATAATTCTTGATTTTGCCCTCAAGTTCTAGTACTTCTGGCCCTTGATTAGTTAAAACTTCTCTCTCAAATATTTTTCGAACCCTCAGTAAGAAAGAATCAATATTTGGCAAAGCAGGCTTCGTTACATAGATAGCCACAACAAGCTCCTTCAAATGGAAATTCGTACATTCTATACCAATCCACTATTGCTTCTTGACTTGCCCACAGCGTACGCGAAGAATAATTTATATCTCAGATAAAACGCTGGACACCGCCAATACTTTCGACGGCGATTCCCCGCTTTCTGCACTTAGTTTGCAGGTCTGAAATACACACGAATTTTAAAGGATAACTGCGTTTTTCCCAGTATGACAAAAAGCGGGGATCCAAAAGAGAGCCCCGTTGCTGAGCGAGTAAATGGCATCATAAAAAAGGAAATTATTGGGGAACAAAATCTTGGAAGTTTCCCAGAAGCCTTAAAAAAGTGGCAGATGCAGTGAATTTTTATAGCCGAGAAAAACCACATCTAAATTGCGGAATGCTAACTCCAGACGAGGTTACCCATTGTCCGTCTCTGCTTCACAAGAAACGGGAAAGTGCTCGTGAAGATTCCTTGAAGAGCTTAGTCTCCACGGATGTGTAATCGGCCTTCGTCGGATTTCGGCTTTACGCTACGCTTCAAGCCGAAACCCGGCGAAGCTCAACTTAAGACTAAGAAAAGTTGACATAGAATTCAAAGAGAGGTAAACCCAAAGTCAACCTTAAGCAGTAATAGGCAAGCTAAGTCAACAAAAAACTGTTTTTACACTAAAGGAGAGTCAACCAATTTCAGGAAGGGACTCAAACTCTAGGTTCATTAGGTTCAATCATTAAAAGTATCCTCCAAATTTTCTGGTGTTATCCGAAATATCCTACTTTTAGCTAAGTAAACAAAAGCCTTTCTTAGTTTTCGAGGATATAAAACAGTCCGTAAGAAGGCCCGGATTATAAATTACAGTTCATTTAGAAATCAGAAATTTGACCGCTCAAGCCGTTATTGGAGGAAAAACAAATTTCAGGATGATCCTTGCCAGCCAAGGAACAAGATTGAGTCTTACTATCTAAATTGCCAAACACCGCTAGCGAGTGATTTACCCTAGGACTTTTCTCTTCCCTGTTGAGTATTTTAGATTCTCTAACCATCTTACGGTTAAACATTTTGCCGGAATTCGTTTTGCAATATTTCCCTTCCTCTTCTCCAACCTCTGAAAAATCCATTGTCAACCCGTTTGAAAAGCAAAAGTTCGTAAAAATACCCGCTACTCCATTACCCCTTTATCAATATCATTTAACTTACCAAAATAATGAGTGGCTCCCAAGGTATATATACAATTTATACTTTCAGATAAGTTTTCATTTTTTCTGCATACAACCGCAAATCACCTTGAGTAGGTCGTCTTTTTTTAATTTTTTGATTCCTGTACAGTTCGCAGCCAATGGTTGTCGACCCTCATCGACCGGCTCCGAGAAAAACCGTTAAGAATTTTCTGTTTTCTCAAAAGCCCATCTTCGGATGGTTCATCAATTCACCAATCGGCGGATTCCCTTTCCGCTGTGCGGTAACAGAACGCCGAATTTTTAAGGATTTTTAATCATGCAAAATTCATTCCAACCTTCTGATGAGTTTCAGCAGCTTGTTAAAGCTCAGCTCAAAGGAAACTGGAAAAGCGTTCTGGAGCAGCATTTAGGAGAAGAAGTATTAGCTAAACCGAATCAGCCTTGTCCATTCTGCGGAGGCAGCGATCGTTTCTCTTTTACTGACAAGTTCGGCAACGGAGATTGTTATTGCCGCCATTGCGGTCATCGAGACGGCATTAAAGTGATTATGGATTTAACCCATAAGAACTTCTCCGAAGTAATCGTTTCATTGGGACTCCAACTTGGAATCTCGGCGGAAGTTTCTTCAGAAGCAAAGCCGAAAAAAGCCAAGTCACGTAAAACTTTTACCTCGAAAGACTTATGGAATTTAGGATCTCCGATTGAAAAAGATACGTCCGCGGATCGTTATCTTTCTTCAAGAGGATTAAATGGCCGAAACTTCCAATCACTTCGTTTCTTTGATCATTTGCGTTACTCAGAAAAGTCTAAAGACGGATCTTCCTGGGAAGAGAAATACTATGAAGGTATCCTCTGCCGGATAGATTCTTCAGAAGAAGAATGCTTCAACATTCTTCGGATTTACGTAGACAACGGACAAAAAGCCAAAGTCAAGGCTCCAAAGAAAGTCTTTGGTAAAGAAATCTCCGGCGGCTTCATCAAGCTCGGAGAAATCAATTCTAACGACGGCAAGCTTGGATTAGCAGAAGGAGTTGAGACGGCAATGTCTGCAGGTATTCTTCACGGAATGCCGGTGTGGTCGGTTATCTCGGCCTTCAACTTTAAAAACTTCGTCCCTCCTGAAGGAGTTAAGGAATTGATTATCTTCGCTGATAACGATTCCAACTTCGTCGGACAGAAAGAAGCGTTCACCGCGGCTTCTGTCCTTGCTCAAAAATACAGGTCTTTGAAGATCTCGGTCGTCATCCCGCCTGAAGTTAATTCAGATTGGAATGATGTACTTCTCTCTTCAAAGCGATAGTTCAAACTTCGTTTGAAATACCCAAGCTCCTCTGAGAGCTTCGTCACATAGACAAAGCTGCGCCTGCAGTATCAGAGAACCCGTGTTCGTAAGAACACAAAAAAATTCGTGAAAGACGCTAGACGGCTTTCTTTCTTATCCCTCCGGGGCTTACGCCCCGGTCACATGGGGTGCCCCTTTTTAATTTTCTTTACTAAGGAGTTATCTCATGTTGAATATGGTTTATGACAAAGAAGTCGCCATGACTGAATTTGGTTTGCGCAAGCCGGGCTCTGTCTTGGGATTTTCGAACGGAAATGCGGACCAGTCCGTCTTGGCTCTCATTCCCGAACGTAATCCGCATTATGTCTTTCAGCCTCAGCAGCTCGGCATCATGACGATTTGGTGGGAAGCCGCACCCGATGAACCTTTGTTCATCAGCGGCCCTCACGGTTCAGGCAAAACTAGTTTCGTAAATCAGTTTTGCGCTCGGGTCGGTGCTCCAGTTGTTTCATTAACAGCTCGCTCCCGGCTCGATAGAACCGATCTCATCGGCCACTACATCATTGATAAAGACAAGAGCATGCGCTTTGTCGACGGTCCTTTAACCAGGGCTTGGAGATACGGCATGGTCTTTCTAATCAATGAAATGTCAGCGGCACCTGCTGATCTTTGGCTGTCAGTCAATGAACTTCTTGAAGGTTCGCCTCTGTTTATTGAAGCAACCGGAGAAGTCATCAAGAAGCACCCTCGGGCGCGGATTGTAATGACAGACAATATCAGAGGTATGACCGACGACAGCAGCGGTCTTTATCTTGGAAGACATCTGCAGGATCCGGCAGTAATGGATCGCTGTTGGAAATTAAGGATGGAGTATATCGATGCTTCTGCAGAGATGAAGCTCATTGAGAGCCAAATCCCTGATATAGAAGTCCACGGTATGACTTTGCAAACCTGGAAAAAAGAGTTCGCTCTTCGGCTCAGAAAAGCTGCCGCCAAAGTGCGCGAGGCTTACAACGGAACTCCCGGTGTTCAGCCGATTGAAGCAACCATCTCTACGCGGGTTTTACTGCGCCTCAAAGATCTTCTGATAATTTCAGGAAGTTCCGGGAGACTCAGCGTCAGAGAGGCCCTTAATTGGGCCCTCCGGATTGCACTGACTGAAGCGGTCGATAGAACCAGTGCTTTAACAATCGAAAAAATTGTTGAAGCGGAACTCGGCGATATCTGCACGCATCTGGCAGCGCCTTAATTTCTTCGGAAGCCTTTTAGGCTTCCGAGAGACTGCATACGAATTTCACTTCCGGTGAAAGCTTGCAAAAGATTTTCACCACCTCGTTAACGGGGCTTTATGTCCCGTTAACGAGGGCCGTAAGGCCCCTTTTTACCTTAAGGATGGTCTTATGACAAATACTTTATTTGACGGTCTCCTTCATGAGGAGCCAAAGGATGTTGCTTCAACCGATAAAAAGGAAGCAGCAAATTTCAAACAATCGTTAGTGATGGTTTGTTTCCGGATCTCGGTCTGGACGGGAACCACAACGGAACAATTATCTGTTGAGGATGGCTCTGAGAGCATACTCCGCAAAAGAATTGTTCCTAGCGAGATTTTGAAACCGTTTACGGATTTGCGTAATAGGGCCAAACGGTTCTGCAAGCAGCACGGCGAAACATATCTCAACGGATATGTAATGCCGGCTGATTGCGCCCGGATGGCTTTGGATGAGTTAAAGGAAATCAGAGCGTCGTTTATTAAACAGCGGGATGAACACTTTGCTCATGCATACGAAAAAATGCGGGAGGCACGGGCTCAAGGAATTATTCCTCGGGGCTGTTCGGATCTGGTATCCGTCCCTTCCCTCAAATATGTCCTTGGGCATATTCGTTTCAACTATGACGCATTTTCTCTGGCAAGTTTTAAACACGGACATTCTTCTTCGTATGAATCTTTCCTCACTGACTTCTGTCAGCGGATGTCAAACGAAGCTCAGGATATCGAGACTTTGCTGAAGGATTCTCTTGAGATTCCGGATGCCCTGCTCTACCGGTGTTTAGAACTGAGCGAAAAGCTTGATACATGGAGGCGTTCCCACCCTGACATCGGTACTGCCGCTGTCAAATTAAAGGGTGCCTACATCGTAACTGCCCAGAGACCTAAGGCTATGCAAACTTCTGAAAGGATTATTGATGCGCTGGATTCGATTACTCGTCTGGAATCAATTGATTTTTTCGGCAAGGGCCAATGTCCTGCAGAGGACACCGCAAACGGAAGAGTGCAGGTCAATGTTCACGGCATGGATATACCTTCTTTTCAATCGGATTCGACTGAGCCGGCAGGCAATACTGGCCAAGAGAACACCGATGACTGTCCGGCAATAGCCGAGACAGCACTTACCTCAGAAGCAAATTCTGCTTCTCAAGTCTTTGCTTTGAGAAATGCTTCAGAGGGAAATGACTCTTCATCTTTGGGAAATGACTCTTCATCTTTGGGAAAAGATGAAGAGCCCGTGAAGAAATGGACGTGTTCCGTGGATTCTGTCTTAGCACGAGGCCGAAGCCTCTTTATTGGTTAACAACGCTCTGAAGCGGATTCCGGAGAAGATTTTCTTCTCCGGGTCATCTTCGAAGGAGAATTCTAATGGCTATTGATAAAAACTTTTTAACTCTTGCAGAGATTCAAAACAGCATTGCAAATTTTACCGGTGTGAATGCCAATAAACCGGTCAATCTAAATTTCGGGGCGGAACACGCTTCTACAGACGGCAATACGATTCACCTGCCTAATGTAGATCCGAAAGACGCTGCAGCCACAACCATTCTGTTCGGTCATGCAGTTCATGAAATTGCTCATGTACTGTATTCCGAGTTTGAATGCTTGGAAGACTGTAAATCGTTTAAACCGCTAGTCAATGTTTTAGAAGATATCCGCATTGATAAAGCCATGGCAGACCGCTGCCCGGGTTCTTATCTGATGCGCCGGGATCTGTACGAAACTTTTGCCAAGCTCGGCAAACTTCCTCTCGCAAAAGAAGAAGATTCTCCGCTGAGACTGCTGTGTTTAGCGCTTTACTGGCATTTAGTTGACAAGGTGCATTGTTTTCATTTGGCGGATCTTCCGATTCAGCAAACAGAACAGGTGTTCTGCAAAAAGTATGGACGAGCGCTATTTACTCGTTTATGCACAATGGCAGAACCTGCTGTTAATGCTTCATGCACGGCAGAAATCATTGAGATCGCCCGAAAAATTTTGGCTAAATTTGTTCCTGCCGGATGTCCGAGCGCTCCTAAAGAAATCGCTTCGATGGGAACGAATCCTCGGCTCTCTCCGGTGGAACAGAAATTTGCCGAAAAGAAAGCGGAAAAATTTCTGGAGGCTGCTTTTGAGGATTGTCATGATCTTGATCTTGGCAAGAACTGCGAGCAGTTGTTGGATTCCAAACAATGCGCAGAAGACTTTTCTTCCGAAGAGCCTTACGGCTTTGCCGTATGGACTGTAAAGAGAGATGAATTTATGCGTGAGACTCCTGGAAATTTTCTGGCGGAAGCCAGAGAACTTTGCGGTCTGCATTCCAATAAGCTCAGAAGATTCTTTCAGGCTAAAACGTTAACTGATTCTTTAAGAGGAAGAACAGGAAACTTTATTGACTATCCGGTTCTCAGCCGCATTAATGTGGGTGACAGCCGCGTATTCAAAAAAGAAAATTTTGAGATTCAAGAATCTGCTGCCTGTGCTGTTTTATTAGACAGAAGCGGTTCAATGACTCAAGAGATGCTTGAAAAAGCAAAACTCTGTGCTTATTCCGTAGCAGAAATGTTTGAGTCTTTGGAAGGCTGTGTTTCCTCATGTTATGCCTTTCCCGGCTTAACTAGAAAAACACTGCTGGAAGTTAAAAACTTTAACGATACCTGCAGAAGAACCGTGTCCCGTTTTGCTTCTATCAAAGCATTCGGATTCACGCCCGTCGTTGAGAGTCTCAATACGGCAGCCGTCCAGCTTTCGATGCGCCCTGAGGCAAAGAAAATCATTTTTATCATCACCGACGGACTTTGTCCCGAGGCCGACAGGATAGAAAAGACCGCTTCTCTCCTAGAGAATAAAGGTTTTGAGATTCTTTGCATCAATATCGGCGATGATGTTGAACGCTTGTTTAAGTATCAAGAGACGATCACTGAAGTAAACCAACTTGCTCCTAAAGTCTTTCAGCTCCTAAGTAATTACTGGAGTAAAGAAGACCAAATTAGGCGGCAAAATCTTTCTTAGCTCTTGAATTACCCTAGGGGTAAAGCTAAGCTCTCATAGGTAGTAAAACCCCCAACATACCGTTGGGGCCCCGGGAGTACCGGCCAAGTTAACACCTATGAGAGGTTGCTATGAAAGAAACAAACATTAGTTCTAAAAAGATTTCCTCGAAAACTATTTGCCAACAACCGTTGCCATTTGTTTTTTCGATTAACCGGCTCGCAATCACGATGACGTATATGTTTCAAAAAGACGCCCTGCCACAATCAACTCTGACCCAGTCAGAGCTGATTGAAGCGATGTGCACATTTGCTTATCGTGTGCCATATTCTGTCGTGGCTGCACCGGATATCAAAAAGCGCAAAACCGGAGTTTCTGCCCTGCTTCCTTCCATTGCATTAATTGAAGAGGCCGTTAACGGCATGCTCGCAATGGATGGGAAAAGAATTGTGGCTGCGGAAAAGAGATTGCTCAAATATCTTCCACACTTCAATAGCAAAGATTGTTGGCAAGCGGTTTTGAAATATGTATTTCTTAACGAATTCCATAAAGGAGTCACTGACGATATTGCTTTGAGCAAAAAGCTGTTTGCTCTGCCTAAAGGCCATTTTCAGAGTTTGCAGGATTATGTCCTCAAAAATGAGAAAGTTCCTTTGCCTTATCAACTCGCCGGAGGTTTAAGAAAAAAAGATGAAAGACTGAACCTTAATGGAACAGTTGACGAACATCTTTGGATGGTAGCGTCTTGCAAGTCTTATCGTATAGCGACTCGGCCCATCGTCGAAGAATTTTTTAAAAAATTGAAAACTAAAGAAAAAGACCCGACCTGGGATCACGACATCTTTAAAGAAGTGTTTTCCGATGCCATTACTGATGCCTATGGGAACAAATTGTCGCTTCCTAAAACAACAGAAAATTGGGAAAAATGCATTTATAAAATTGCCGCCAAGTTAAAACTTTTTCCGTCCTATATAACCGAAGGAGAGTGGATAGGAGAGGTCCAAAACGACAAAGAATTCCAAGCAGAAAACACACCTGTGGCATGCAGACAATCCGGACGCAAATGTCACTGCAAAGTGATCCGTTTCTTGTGCGATATCATGACTGTTTTTAAATGGGGGCGCACCAATTTCAGTTTCTGTAAGAGAGACTCGGCCGTTTACACACTTTACTTGACCAAGCATCTTGCGTTTTGGAAACTGAACTTTACCAGAGGTGCCCACAAGAGCCTTAGTTTTCCTATCTACGAATCAGGTGAAAGTCCTCGCTGCATGTTATTGAGGCCGAAAAGAGTTTGTTCATTCTTAATGCATCTCTCCCCAAAGTATGGTTCCCAGAAATATCTTTATTGGTCGTTTGCCAACTTTGCCAAAAATTATCTGGACGATTCAGAACTTGAGAAATTCTCCGAAATAAAAGCCAAAGGGGAACTGGAAGAGACAAACGATACTAAATACAGCCAATACCAAGGTGCCAGCGGCAAACATTTAACTTCTTTCATTTTGAATACTCCTTACCACTGTTAAATACAAATGCTTTCCCCTTCCACCTCCCAGCACATTCACGCAGCGGATTTTGTCCGCCCGCGTCCTTTTTCTGAATTCGTTCAGAAAAATAAGGACCGCTTGAATGTACTTAAGAGAAATTGGCCTTATGGATCCAAGTTCTCAGAGGTACTTCATGTCGTTCGAGAAGTGCAGGCGCACCATCAGCGTCTGCCCCTTCACGAAGCTTCAGATTACGACCATGAAGAAGGAGCAATGCACTCCGCTTTGGATTTAGCTAACGAAGCTCTTGTTCTGCTTAAAGGCATTCCCGTTCATATGGACTTGCCATTGGTAAAAAGAGAAGAACAAAAAGAACGAGTTTTCTTTTCCATTGTCCTTTGCGCTTTATTCAGCAACATTGCCGACGGCGATGTCCGCTACCGCATTGACGGCTTTGATGCGGACGATAACCGCACCACTAAGACACCTTGCCTTCCCTTAGCCCGATTCTTCGAAAAAGATCACGTAAGAGTTCGCCTATGGAAAAAAACAGAGCCGGATTTTCATCTTTATCAGTCTTATGCCTCCCGAATTCTTCACGAAGCAGGAAAGAAAATTCTGGATAAGATTCCTGACCATGAATTTTCCTCTTTGTACGGTTTTGTCTGTGCCTTTGTAGAAAACAGAATGAAGGATGCCCAAAGCCTTGACCCGATTTTATTCGACTGCCTTTTAAGAGCTAAAAAGAAAATCTCGGACAGAAACCATTTATTGAATTCCGGTTATCTGGATGATCGTACGGCTCCGACTCTCAAGAGAGAGCTCTCATTAATTCTTTCGGAACTCTTTAAGAACGAATGGTCTATTGATACGGGCGGAGCCCTGCGCAACAGCATGGTTCTTTTCCATGCAGGCAAAGTTTACCTTCGTTACCCTGAGGCCTTTTCTCACATTGAAGAAAGGCTTGACAGCCGCTGGGCAGATTCTCCTATTCCCATCAACCCGAAGAAGATTCTCTCCTATATGACCAAAAGCCGTATGGTTGAACAAGAATCCAATTCTTTGATGATAAAGCTCAAATTTGTTGAAGAACCGGAACTTCCGGTACAGAAGACTAAGACGGTAACAGTTCAAGCCGATGCCGTTTCCCTTTCCAACCCTTCTCAGTATTTAGCAGAGGGAACCAAAACACGCGAGTATCACGAACAAGACCGTGTAAAGAACAATCTTTCCCGACTGGTTAAAGAAAAAATTCAGTATGGAGAAAAGGATTTAAGTGGACTCGAACAAGAAACCTGTGTCGCCGAATACGATATTTCTTCAAATAGGTCTTCAGATAAACAAACCGAAAGAAGCAAAGGCTTCTCTAAGCTGTTTGATGCGATTTTGCCTGTTCTTAAAAAGGATGCTGATTCAAAGAGCAAAATTAATAAAGACTCCGAGCCGAAATCTCCGGCAGAACTTGCCGTAATTAAGGCCAAACGATCCCGAAAAGATTCTCTAATTAATCAAAAAACGGAAGAAATCAAAACTCAGCTCTCCGATGAGAATGTTTATCCCTACGCTGACAAAAAGGCCGCTGCCACCAAGCCTGCTCCGGGAATACAGACATTAACGAAATCCGAAGATACCGAAGTAGTGCAGCCTTCCCCGAAGGAGCCTTCTCAAGTAGCCGCCATGTCTTCCACCGAACAAGATTCAACTACCAGTGAATCTTCAAATGTAGAGGCTGATAGAGCGACCGAAGTCAACTCTTCTGAGCCTGCAGGCATTTCCTTAGGCAGTCGCTTAAAAGGTTTTGGAAGGAGCTTTACTTCAAAGTTTCAAGGAGTTGTTGCGTCTATCAAGAAGGTTAAGATTTTTGAATTTTCCAAAGAACCTTCTTTAAGTGTGCCGACAGGCGATAATGTCTCAGCTGAAGATGGTATTTACTATGTTGCCCCTACTAAAGCTGCTTCTAAAGACAAAGTTTCTTCTACAGAAGAAATAATGGCTTCTTCAGCAGAGCCGACAGTTCACGAAGCTCCCGAGAATTCTTCCGAAACCAAGGTTTCTCCAGTTTCTATGAAAGAAGCGGAACCTCTCAAACAGGCGACCGTTTCAATTGATTCTTCTTCCATTGCAAACCTTTCTGAGAAAGCGGAGCTTTCTCAGTCCTTAACCGAAACCGAAAAAAACTTCTCTTCCGAAGAAGACTCTGTTCATTCAACTCAGGAGCAGACGGGCTCCTTAGGCTCCCAAAAATCGTTGGAACCAAAATCTCCTGAAACCAGTACTGCTGGCCAAGAAAATTCCGCTTCTGCCGATTCTTTAGAACCAAGTAAAGAATCACTCACCTCCCTGGTAGCTACAGAAGTTTCTTCAGCAGAAAGCAGTGTAGAAGACCATTCAAAATCTTCGAACACACCGGCTTCTACAGTTGAAGAAGCTACTGAGCAAACCGTCCGGAAACAGTCTGACCAGCCCTCACAAAATAAGGCTAAAACAGAAGAAATTAGACCGAAAGCAGAAGTTCTACCTTCTGAATTATCGAAAAGCTCCGCTTCCTCAAAGGATGTAAGTCCGAAAGGAGCAATCTCTTCTGAATTTAAAGAAGAACAAAAAGAAAACGTAAAAGCCGCCAAAGCATCTAAGGATGTGAAACCTGTTTCCGGCTCATGCTCCTTAGAAGGAAGCGCTAAAACTGCAAATAACAATGGAGTAGAGGATTCCTCTGGTTCCTCTCCAAACAACAAGCAGTCAAAGGAACAAACAGCCCAATTAAAGACATCTTCGACTAAAGAAAAGAACTCGAACAAATCATCCTCTGAGGCCAAGAAGTCTTCTAGACAAGAAAATACTAAGCAAGTGCCCACTACGAGCGCAACAACCAAGAATGCTTCTCCCAACAAATCCGCCAAGACAAATAAGGCTGAAAATGCTGCCAAGGCTCAAGGCCAGGTTAAATCCGTTTCTACTGAGTCAGTTTCTAATAAGAAAGCAGATTCTGCCATTGCGTCTGGACAGGCTTCACACAAGCTAAACTCAAACACTAAGAATCAAACCGTAAATGCACACGAAGCTTCTGCTCAGAAGAAATCTGAGACTCAAATGACAGGAGCTGACAGTAAGCCTTCGCAACATGTTGCAAACAAAAAGAATTCTGAAAAAGCTGCCTCCACGGGAACCGAGAAACTCAGTACCCATAATAAAAATCAAAAACAAAGCGCCCTCCCAGCGACCTCCTCAACTGCTAAATCCAAGCCGATTAGCAGCGAAGGAACAAATTCTGAAGGCCAAACAAGAACCGACATTCGTAATGAAGCCGTAAAACAGCACAATAAAGAAAAAGCCGCTGCCGCAAGAAAAGAAAACAAGAGAGTTAACGACATTCTTGCCGTTGCCGGCAAACCTAAAGCAGAACTCCAAGGTTTGACTCCAATTACTGGAGCTAAAAAGTCAAAGATCGAATCTGTGGCTGCGTCCTCCGCTTCGAATGAAGCTTCCAAACAGAAAAAGACCGAAAGTCAATTATCTTCTTCAACTAAGAAGAATCAGCCGAAGGCATCTTCCAGCAAAACTTCTGTCTCCTCCGAAAAAGGAAAAGTATCTACTTCAACTGTCAACAAGAAGAAGGCAGGAGAAGAAAAAATTACTTCAGAAGACAAAGACTTGTCCTCCCAGAAGTTGTCTACCCAGAAGAAGACTATTAAGACGTCGTCTCCTGAGAAGTCGTCTCCTGAGAAGTCGTCTCCTCAGAAGACACCTACTCAAAAACCAACTACTGAAGAGAAGGCCACTGAAAACTCCCCTACTGGAAGTCATTCTCCTCAGAAGTCTTCTTCTGCAAAGAAGACGAATGCAAGCCAGAAAGTTGCTAATCAAGTTTCTCCCTCCTCGCTGTCTCCTGCGGAAAACTTGTCCTCTCAACAGGAATCGTCTCCTGAACAGAAGCCATCTTCTAAGGAACATCTCCTTTCACGAGAAACGGTTTCCGCAGAGTCTGCCTCCCCTTCTCCGGCCTCCTGTACATCTTCTCCGACCATCCCCGCGGGAGATAGGGCTCCTACTCAGAAGAAGGCGTCCCCTACTCAGGAGGGGGCATCTACCGAGAACATCTCCCCAGGCGAAGAAGTTTCTCCAGAAAAACAATCATCTCCCGCTAAGCGCATACTTACTTCGACAAGCCTCCCTTCCGAGGATGAGCCTGCCTTGGTGGAACCGGTGCCTACAGCTTTTATCAATTCCAATAAAGAGGAAAAGAAGACTTCCGCGGAAGAGAAGACGTTAAAGGAGACAACCCTAGGAGAGAAGGATCCAGAGAAGCCGCTCGCAGAGAAGTCGGCAGCGAAGAAGATAGCCGAGGAGAAGACACCTTCTCAAGAAAATTCTTCTCCTGAAGTCTTGCCTACTTCTTTAGAAGGCAACTCTACGGTAGGCGAAGTCCTCCTTCTGCTTTCTCCCCTTTTCAAGGAGGAGCATACTGCCGGCGTAGGTCTTCCTATTTCTTCTGAGGAGGCAAAACTCCTCTCCCCCTCTTACCTCCTCTCCCCTTCTTTAGAAGAATCATCTCGAGCAGGAGAACAGGAAGAAGTTTGCAATACTCAGACTCAAAAGGAAGAAAAGCCCTCTTCTCGTACGGACATCGTATCCGATAAGAACGTAGTAAAGAAAAAATTTATCTGCCCTCAAGTCACCGAACTTCAGTTGCCTTCGAAGCCTTTGCTTCTTTGTGCTCCGGCATCTGTTTCCATTGCAGAACAAAAATGCGCCGTCGACAGTCAAGAAGCTGAAGCAGAGTCTGATTCAGACAAGATTTCTCTTGAAGAGGGGCTAGCTCAACTGTTTTCCATGGATATTAAGGACTTCTTTTCCGAGGATTCAGAAGCCGACGCTGATTTAAGCCGAACCGCTAAGGGACAGTCCAGGGCACCTGCTGTGGCAAAAGCAATCAAAGAATTCATCCCGGATCCGAATAATCCGTTGGTGGCTAAAGGAGCTCAGTTTATTTATTCGGTTTCTGACGAGAAGATATCCGATGATGAAGAACTTCGCTCGAACCGTTCTGCAAAGGCTACAAGCTCTAAAGTCCAAGCAGGCTCATCTTCCGGCTCCAACAGATTATCTGAAGGAGCCGCCAAAGCCGGGCATTCTCCTGCGAAAACGTCCGTTGACCCTACTTTAGGAGGTCAATGCGTAATCACGCGTACTCATATGTTTGGGTCTTCTTCTGCCGGAAGAGAATACCAAAGCGGAATACTGACCATCAGAGCCAACGTAGCCAAGCTGACAAATCCGGAGACTAAAGAACCGGCCAAACAGCATACCGGCAAGAAAACTCGCGCTCAGAAAATCAAAGAAGCTCAATTGGCAACTATTCGGGGGCAAACCAAAAAAGAGGTCAGAGACAAATCCCAGAAATCCGGTCGCAAGCACGGCAAGAAATCTGAACCGCCGGCGCCGCTCCCCAGCAAAATCTCTCACCTGGGTGTGAGCTTGTTCGCAAGCAGATTCGGATTGAAGTAATAACGCCTGTAGGACTAAAACATGACAACAGATAACGAATTGCCGGTTCTTAACGGAATGCAGAAAAGACAACTATCCAACTTAGCCAGAACTTGCGTTCTCTACGGTCAGGGCATGGTCATTACCGCTGTAGCAAACCGGATTCAGCCTCTTAAGAGAGACAGAGTTAAAAGCAAAGTAAACGCTTACGGTCAGGTTGTTTATAAAACCGCCCGAAGAATCCTCCGGCCCGAGTATCAGCCGAGCTACGGCGAAGGCGGTTATAGAACCTTGGAAGATTTAGACCAAAAGTATTGGTACTTCCTAGCCGACTGCCGTGCGGCTTACCGTCAGTCAAGAGCTTCAAACGAACTGCTTCATATCGGCAATATGCGTTACTCCCATGAAGAATTCGAACAGCTTTACAAAGCCAACCGTCCTCATAGACGTCAATGGAAAAACGATTACGTATTTGATTTAGTGAAGAGAGAAGTCAAGAAGATGGGCATAAGTGACCGTCAGCTTAAAAAAGAACAAAAGAAGTTGATCGAAAGAGCTTTCCGAATCTTTTCTTCATCTGAAATTTTGTTTATGCGCCGCCGCGCCCGTTGGAGAGCTACCGTTGGAGCCAACACGGAAGCCCGGGCCCTGTATTTCAATGAACAAGTTCAAAGATGGAAAGAATATTTTCGAGCTAAAGGCTTGCAGTACCTCGGCTGCCCGAAGCTTAAACCCTATAAAGGCGTCTACAACGAAACCTACTGGTACAACTTTCGAGACAAATACATCCCGGAAGAAGCCTTCGATTTTGCTTACTTTCCTAAGCCGGAGATGAAATGAGAGCCGATTCAACTTACTTCCGCCGGTTTAAACAGCCCTACCGCAACGCCTGGGAATTATGCTCGGCCGTAGGCTGGCTGCTCTGTGCTGTTTATTTCTTCGGTCTTTTTCAATTGGAAATTATTGACCGGGACTTAGCAGTGATTGTTTTCGGCCTTTGTGGAGCCATGTTCTTTTGGCGTCTTTATGAAGGCTGGAGCATTTTGGTAGCCCGCAGTTATCTTCACGGTTATGGAACCGCTTTTATGAGTATTCAGACCTTAATCAAGAAAACCAATCCAGATCATTTATGGCTCGGCCTTGGTTTTGAATGGACGCCTGACCATTCTCAGAAGCTTTATGACTTATCAAAGTACAGTGCTAAGCATTGGCGCCTCAATAAGCTCGCTTTGTGGTTGACCGGCAGAAGCAAATCCGTCATGTCCGATGACGATCAAGGTTTAGCTGCCCTTCATGGCCTTAACTGCGGAGAAACCGATATCTATCGTCCCCTTAAAAACTTTGAAGGAGGTTTATGTATTGTCGGCACAACCCAAGCCGGTAAAGGTGTGTTCTTAGGAACAGCTATTGCACAAGCAATTATCCGCGGGGATGTGGTTATTACCATTGACCCGAAAGGCGGCGGACGTATGGAAAACGTTATCCGTAAAACTTGCGCTATCGTCGGCCGTGATGAACCGTTGATTTTTACCACCGACAATGATCCCGGCTCCGTCCGTTTAGATCCGCTTTACACCTACGGCTCCTCCGGAGAAATTGCCACCCGCATTATTTCCGTCATGCCCCCGAGTTCTGACGGCACTTTCCGCGCATTTGCCTGGGTTGCCGTTGATACCGTCGCACAAGCTTTGATAGAGCTTAATATCAGTCCTTCCGTCCGCACGATTGAAACGCATATCAATAACGGCATCAATGAATTACTGGGTTTAATGTTGGATAAGCTTATCGAAAACAAAGCTTGTCCCGAATGGAGACAAAAGGCTTTGGCCTTCATTAAAGGCAGCAAAAAGGAATTAGAAAACGTTGATCCTTTAAAGCTCAAAATTTCTTGGTACGAAAACGTTCTCGATAAAACTCATCACACTCGTCCGGTTGAGAGTGCTTTAAAAGTCTATCACCATAGCGCTGAGCACTATGCCAAGATCACGGCTTCTTTGATTCCGGTCTTTGCATTGCTTAATAACGGCGATATGCAGAAAATCATATCTCCGGACAGAAATGACCCGAAAGATCTTCGTCCCATCATTTCTTTGCCGGAAGTGATTGAACAAAAGCAAGTTCTATATATTGCTTTAGGCTCCATGCAGAACGCTGACGTAGCTAACGCAGCCGCCTCCATGATGCTTGCCGACTTAGCCTCCGTTGCCGGTCACCGCTATAAGCTTAAGAAAGGCGGTGTCAGAATCTGCTTGTTCGTGGACGAAGTTAGCAACGTGGTCAATGCTCCTCTTATCGAAATCCTCAACAAAGGTGCTGAAGGCGGCATTTATACAACCGTTGCCATGCAGACGATGGCTGACTTGGAAGAACGCCTCGGCAGTGCCGCTGCTGCCCGTAAAGTTATCGGCAACTTGAATAATATGGTTGCTCTGCGTACTAAAGACGGATTAACCAGAGACGTCTTTACCGAAACCATGGGTAAGACTTATATCAAGCATGTCGATACTTCCTTGTCTACTCATGCGGATAACTACAGCGGCATCCCGTCTTATAACGCCGGAGCCTCTCACAAGAGTTCTTCTAAGCGAGAAGATGTTATTCCCGGCGAGTATTACAGCATGCTTCCGAACTGTCAGTTCTTTGCGAACGTCAGCGGGGGCAAACTCTATAAGCTGCGTTCTCCGATTCTGATCGACGAAAATGACTACAAGGAAAACGCCTCTGAGAAGGACTCTCCTAAACCGGTTAAAACTGCGGATGAAGAAATCCGTGAAGCACTCGAACTCCTCGAGCAGGACGAAGAAGAAAAGAAGGATCAAGCATGAACTCTAAAGCCACTCTTCTCTTCATCCTAAGTTTCATCTTTGTCTACATGTGGATGCCGCTTCACTTTGACTCAGACCATTTCGAATCCAGACTTTCTGCAGAAGTCCACCAAGTCGGTGCGGTTCTCTACAAAGATTTAGGAGACTGGGTCACACGCAATGCTTTAAAGCTCACGTCACTTAAAGAGACGACTGTTTTTCCGGAAAGCAAAATCAGAGATGAAAGTGAAGCTTTATTTGAAGAGAAACGCGACAACATTTGGAATATTCCATATTTCCAAAGTCTGAGAGCTCTGACGAAATTAGCAGTTTTCCGTTTATTCATTGCCTTGGTTTGGGTTCTGGTTTTGTTGCCGGCTCCATTGGCAGTCCTCGTTGACGGCTTCTTTGAAAGAAAGCTCAAATTTGAAGCCACAGCTGCCCCGCATCCGGTTTTATACAAAGTTGCGCTTTCGGCTCCGATTTATTTAGGCGGTTTCTTTGCTTTATCGCTGATTTGGCCTTATCCCGCTTACGTTTGGTTGATTCAAGCCGCTTTTGTATTGTTTTTGATTGCCCTGCATACCGTTACAGCGAACTTCCATAAATTTAACTAACTAACCGAATTCTGTTTGATTTGATGATTCCTTTGACCCACAAAATTGCTTCAGTCCTAATCGGCTTTTTAATCTATGGCCTCCAGCCGGTCTTTGCCGATTGCTTTGATATCCACGGCCGAAACTTCGGCGTAGCACCCGACCTTCTTCGCGCAATTGCTATCACGGAGTCTTCCGGCAATCCGTCTGCACTCGCCGGGCCTAAATGTTCTCAGGATATAGGTTTGATGCAAATTAATTCTCAATGGCTTTCTAAATGGAACCTGTCGAAATCGGAACTGCTGAGTAACGCTTGCTTAAACATTGAAGTCGGCGCCCGAATTTTAAAAGACAACTTGATGCGTTTTGATAATCCGTGGGAGGCCGTCGGAGCCTATAACGCCGGCTGCTCCAGACTCAAGGGGCAAAACTGTACGGATGCCAGACAAAAATATGCCTGGAGAGTTTTTAAAAATCTTCAGTCTTTAGACGACAAGACCCGGGAGAAGCTTAAAGCCATCGCTTCTTAAAACCCCATTTACCAGTTTTTCTCTTCTCAGGACGCTTTAACAGGGGCGCCCTTAGGGAAGCTTTTTCTAAAAATCCTGTTAATTCACTATCTAAGGAGTTTTCTTCATGAAAAAACTTAACACAGCAACATTGAAATCCGTCGGCGCCTGCGCCCTCTTCTTCGCCGCTTCCGCTGCTTTTGCAGCTAACGGCGACACTGACTTCCAAGACCTTTACACCAAGCTTCAAAGCTGGTCCCAAGGTACGTTGGGCCGTTCTATTTCTTTGATGTTCTTATTGGTTGGCCTTGGAGTCGGTGTTATCCGCGGCTCCATCATGGGCGCTGTTGTCTGCGTTGCCGCAGCCATGGCTTTGTTCATCGGACCTGACATCATCGACAACATCTTCACCGGATTAATCTAATAAACCCGGGAGGCGTCTACGCCTCCTTGGGTCATCCCCACTCATATGCATTACTCAGAAGATAAATCTCACTTGATTCCTAAAAGGCTTGATGCCCCGCCTCGATTTCTCTTATGGGACTTTGACACAGTGGCTGCCGGCTTTGCCGGTATAGGCATCGGCATTATTGCCAACAATATGCCCTTAGGACTTCTCTTTTCCATTGCTTTTGTTTGGGCATGGGTAAGAACAAAAGCGGGAAGACATCCGGCTTACGGATTCCACTTCCTTTATTGGCATCTGCCCATGAATCCGTTTAAACGTATGCCGGCTTCTGCCCGCAGAACATTTATTGGTTAATTTGTTATGAATATCCATGAATACACATCCGAGCTTGCGAGCCGTTTGGCCGTCAGAAAGTTCTTCATCTACGCCTTTGCCGCAAGCCTCGGAGTCAACCTCATCTTGGCCGGAGGCATCGTAGCAATGGAAGATAAAAGCCGGGTCGTCGTGCTTCCGGCCGAACCTTCTAAATCCTTTTGGATGGACGATAAAACCGTCTCTCCCGAATACCTCGAACAAATGAGTTCCTACTTAGTCCAGTTGGCTCTTAACAATTCTCCTGAAACTTTTGAGCACAACATGACTCAGCTCCTTAAATATGCGGACCCCGAAAAACGCGGCGACATTGAACTCATGCTGTTAAAGCAGGGACGCCAAATGAAAAGCTCTAATTCCTCGACTTCTTTTATTCCTCAGTCGGTTGAAGTTCTTCCCCGCTCTATGAAAGTTGCCGTCTCCGGCAATGTCCGTCAGTTCATCGGCAATGTGCTTACGTCTACAACACAGAAGTGCTGGACGCTTCAGTTCCGTTATGCCGGAACTCGTCTTTGGGTTCAGAGCATACATGAAACCAACTGCAAAAAGCCTTTTGAGAATTCTTCTAAGAAGGAGGTTTAAACATGACTAAAACTACGTTAAAACTTGCCTTAGCTTTTACGGCAGCATTGTCTTTACAGGCGCTTGTCGCTAAAGAAATTCCGCCGGGCTTTGACTTTGATGAGACAGTGCCAAACACGGTGCAAGCATCCTCCAAACTCAAAAATCTTGGAGATGCCCGCTATGCTCCGATTTCTATGCGTCAGGCAAACAGAATCTCCGTTAAAAACGGCCGAATCCTCCGCTATGTCTCGGACCCTCAGGCAATTGACATTAAACATGACGAACCGACCGGATCTTTGTTTGCCGTCCCGTTGACCAGAGAAAGCACAAACGTATTTGTAATGACCGAATCCGGTCAAACCCATTCTTTAGTTCTGACGCCCACGGAAAAGCTTTCCGGCCAAAACTTAGAAATCGAAGAAGCCCGCAGCTTGACCTCTTCTTCTAACGCGGCAGCCGGAACTTCTCATCCGGCAGAAGAAAGAATCCAAAAGCTTTTTAGAGGACTCACAACAATAGTCAATGAGCCTTCTAAAAAACTCTCTGCATCCAAAATGATTCGTGATTCTTTAACGGCTGTCCCCGTTCGTTATTGGGAAACTGCCGGACTCAGACTGGAACTTTGGGCGCTGGAGAACACCGGTTCTGCTGCCACCCCAATAGAAGAGTCCCGCTTCTGGCAAAGGAATGTCGCGGCTATTGGCGTAGATAAAGCCTCTCTTTCTTCCAAAGAAAAAGCAGATCTTTGGATTGTCCGCATGGGAGATTTTCAATGATTGGCTATACACCTCAAAGCGCAGCAGCCCGCAAAACGCTTTTTAAGCAATGGAAAGTGCTTGCTCTTGCTCTCATCGGTTGTGGACTCGTCGTCTTCCTCTTTATGCATTTCACCGGAAAAGATTCCGTTCCTAAAGAGCGTAAAGAAACACCGACCAAATTTGAAATCACGCCGAACGAAACAGACGTGGAACGCTACAAGGCACTTTACGATGAAAGACTTCAGAACCTCGAAGGTTCTTTAAAAGAAGCCTCTGCACGAGAAAAGCACTTTACTAAAGAATTAGAGCGCTTAAAGGAAGAACTCCATAAAAAACAAGCGGAAGAAATCCGTGCACCAAAAGCCGTTTCCAATTATTCTCAGGACGGCTGGCCTCCGGCTGAAGCGATTACCGGAGGACAAACCGGTCAAATCCTCGGCAAGAATGCCCCGCACTCAAACAGACAAGGATTTTCTTCCGGGCAAACCTCTCGCCAAAGACAAGCAGCTGAGCAGCTGGCTTCTCAGCGTTCGCCGCGCTTGGTCATTACCGATCTTTCGCAAAAAAAAGAACCTTCTTCCGTGCTTGGCAAACTGCCGCAGCAGCAAAGCAAACCTTCTGCCTTGACATACCTTCCGAGCGGAACCTTTGCTAAAGCAAGGCTGCTTAACGGCGCCATTGCTCCTACCCGCGGTCAGGGAAGCGGCAACCCTGTTCCAATCTTAATGGAGCTCACTGACGCCGCCGTTATGCCTAACCTTTATCGTTCCGGCATTAAAAGATGTTTTGTGACAGCTAACGCCACCGGTGAACTTGCCAGCGAACGAGTTCTCGTCCGCTTAGACCGTCTTTCTTGTATTGACGAAAACGGCGGAGCCGTAGACACCAAACTTCAAGGATACGTTTCCGGAGAAGACGGTAAAACCGGTCTTCGCGCTCGATTGGTCACCAAATCCGGACAGGCAATCGCCAATGCACTCTTTACCGGAACCTTATCGGGCCTTGGCAAAGCCGTCTCTTTAGCGGCCGAAGATTCCACCACCTCTATTACCGGAACGGTTTCAAAAAGCGTTAAAAATCCATGGCGAGCCGGTCTCGGCGAAGGAACGTCCCATGCCATGGATCGCATTACCGATTACTACTTAAAACTTGCCAGCGATATGTTCCCGGTCCTTGAAGTGGATTCCGGCCGTGACGTAGAAATCGTGATTTCTCAAGGCTTGTCTATTGAACGTTTAAATAAATAAGAAATTCTCCTATGCAAAAATCTCTTCTCTTTTTATTCATTGCAGCAGCCTTTGCGGCTTCCTCGGTTCATGCCTCCGGAGCTTGTACTAATCCTTCTCCGGGCGCCGTTAAGGCCGCAGCTGTCGTCAAAGCCGCTTCCGTTAAGTCTGCAAATGCCTCGGATAAAACAGCACCGGTCATTGTGGATCCTTCCGCGGACTTAAAAGAAGCTTCTGAAAGATTTGCCGAGCGTTACCCAAAAACCAAAGTAAATGAATTTTCTTTAACGCCCGTTCCCGGAATCTTTGAAGCCGCTGTCGGTAAAGAAGTCATTTACTTTGATAAAACAGCGAGATTTCTGTTTTCCGGTCGTCTCTTGGATATGGAAAAAGGTCAAGACTTAACCGACCGAAGACTTAAAGATATTCGCCGCATTGATATTAAAAAGCTTCCCTTAGATAAAGCCGTTAAAGAAGTTAAAGGAAACGGCTCCCGAACGTTGATTGTCTTTACCGATGTTGATTGTCCTTATTCCAGAAAGCTCGCTAAAACCTTAGAACAAGTCTCCGATGTGACCGTCTATACGTTTCTTTTTCCTTTAGTTTCTATCCATCCGGAAGCTAAAGCTAAAAGCGATGCCGTCTGGTGTGCAGCCGACAGTGTTAAAGAGCTGGCTAAAGCTTTAAACGGAGAGACGGTTAAGTCGGTAGCTAACAATCCGATTTGCACTTCTCCGGTCGAATCTACTCTAAAGCTGGCCGCAGAGCTTGGCATCGGAGGCACGCCGACCCTGATTAACGCCGCAGGCGACCGAACGGCCGGAGCCCTTCCTCTTGAAAAGCTCGAAGAATTCATCAATCAAGGCAATAAAAAGACAAAATCATGAGAACCATTGCAGTTTTAACTTGTCTGCTTCCGGCAGTTCTTTTAACAGGCTGCGGCTCCTTGACCGGCTTCTCCAATGCTCAGACGGACTTTTCCTGCGGCGATTTAACCGGCAAGCCGTCTTGCAGAAATATTTCGGATGTCTATGCCCAAACACAAAAAGAAGCTGAAGACGCGCAGAACCTTCAGGTGCCTGCGGCCTTCGCAGCCCAAGCGGAGGAGCCGGAATTTGTCCAACCGTATTTTGAGCCGAACCGAGAGCAAGCGGCTAAGGGCTCAGCTTCCGCCCCTTCTCCCGAAGAAGCCCTGCTCAAGGCAGAACGGCAAGCAGCCTCAGCGGTCAGTCCCATCACCAGCCCGAACTTTGCCGTAATTTCTCCGGCGTCGCCTTGGAGAAGCCCCGAAACCATTTTTAGAGTTTGGATGGCGCCTTTTACCGACACTGAAGGGGACCTTCATGACCAACGTTATATGTACGTCAAAGTGCTGAACGCCGGCTGGTCAGTCCCGACAATTGATGAAATGGCTAAGCCGAGAAGTCCTTATCGCCCGGTCTACCCGCTCTCTCAAGATAAAACACCGGAGCCTTCGGCTAAGAAACATAACCCTTTAGATGTCCTTAAAGGAAGAACTTCATGACCAGGCAATTAATAGCTTCTCTTTTGAAGAACCTTAAAACAAAACTTTCTTCCAAGTTCGGAATGTCTTTTGTCTCCAATTTATCCATGAAAGATTCAGAAATGGAGCCGAGAACCGGCTCTCCTATGCTTATCGACAGATTCTCCAACCTTCTTCCTTACGCTCATTTCAGCGAAGAGGATAACTTATGCGCTATTGCCGCTCCTAACTTCAATTCTTTTGAAGGCTTGGGCTACGTAATTGAGATTGTTCCGCAAACCGGATGTACTCCGGTCATGGCTAAAAGCCTCAAGCATCTCTTCGGTCAAGGAATTCCGGAAGGAACCGGCATTCAGTTCTGCTTGTTTGCTTCTCCGTACGTTAAGCCTTTGACGGATTTAATTCTTTCTTCAGCCGTTGAACCCTCATCTAAAGATGATCCTTTATGCGCTGAGCAGCTTGAGCTCATGAAGGGGCTTTCCAAAGCCCGTGCCGACTTCTTATTAAAAGGCTCTTATCAAGATCCTAAACCCGGAATAACTGGAAGACTATGCAATTTCCGCTCATGGATGAGTGTAGTCATTCCGACCTCCGATCCTTTTAATCCTGCCGTTCGCGATAAAGTTAAAAAGATTCGGGAAGGACACATGGCTCTTCTTCGCCAATGGCATTTAAGCCCTTGGTCTTGGAACGAGTCCGTCCTTATCAATACGCTTTCTCAACTGTTAAATCCTCATTTGTTTTTAGAGAATGCTTGGACTCCTACCGTTCACGATCCCGATCGTGAACCGAGAACCCAGTGTGTCCTCGCCGATACCAGAATCAATATTGAACCGAACTTCATTGATTTCCACTCTTTATATCGACAAAAACGAGTAGCTGCCGTTTCCATGAGCGTACGCAATTATCCGGAAGCCTTTTCTTTGGATAACGTAAATAAACTGACAGGTTCTCCTCAAGGCGATAAAGCCCCCTATCCTTGTCCGTATCTCATTACCACCTGTCTTTCTACCAAGAGCTACGAATCGGCCAAGGCACAGACGCAGCTTAAAAGCGCACGAGCCGAGCAAATCGCCTCCACGGAAATCGTCAAGTTTATTCCGGTTATGCGTAAAGAGGCCGAAGACTGGCGCTTAGCCGTTGAAGCTTTTGAAAACGGTGAAGGACTTCTTCATATGTCCAACCAAATCCTGTTGTTTCCGGAAAGCGGCAATCAGCACACAGCCGTAGAAACCACACGCTCGATTTACCAAACCGCCGGCTTAGATCTCGTGGTAGACGACTTTATGCAGCTTCAGGGCTTGTTGGCCTCTTTGCCGATGACCGGAGGACCTCTTTTAGCGGCCGATATTAAAGCAGCTCAGCGTTCAACCACTAAAACCACGGGCAACGCCGCTAATATGCTGCCGCTGATTGCCGATTGGAAAGGTTCTCCTCCCTTAGCCGGAAAGCAGCTGCCGACACCGGTCATTAATCTTGTCAGCAGAAGAGGCCAAATTCTTTCCGTTAATCCTTTTGCTAATCCAAATGGTAACTACAACGGTGCGGTTATCGGTGCTTCCGGCTCCGGCAAGAGCGTACTCTTAAATGAAATTGCAACCGGCATTTTAAGAACCGGGGGACGAGTTTGGATTATTGACCACGGACGCAGCTTCCAGAAGCTTTGTTCCGTTCTGCAGGGCCAATACATTGAATTCTCCGATCTTCCTCACGCTGACGGCAGCTTTGACTGTCTTAATCCCTTCTCTCTGATTGAAGATATTGACAAAGATTTAAGTTTCTTTTTGCCGGTCATCGCTCAGATGGTTTCTCCTTCTATGCCTTTGGATGACCTGCGTCTTTCGCACTTAGCCGTCCACTTTAAGAGTACTTGGGTTAAGGCTGTCAAAGAAGGAAGAATTCCGACGGTCACTGACTTAGCTAAGTCCTTGATCCATAACGGAAGAATCGGCGGTACTAAACCTCAAATCGATGATGAACATTGGGCAGCGCATTACCAATCTCTTACTCGAGCAGAGCAGGAACATTTAAACGACCCGAGAATTTCCGACCTCGGTATTCAGTTAAGTCCTTTCTGCAAAGGAGGCGCTTACGGAACCTTTTTTAACGGCCAAGCCAATATCCGTTTTGACAACAAGTTTGTTGTCTTAGAGCTGGAACAGCTCAAAAACAAGAAGTCTCTTCAGTCCGTCATTCTCATGCTGCTGATGTGTCTTATCGACCAAGAAATGAAACAGGGTTCCCGTAAGGAAGCCAAGCTCGTCATTATTGATGAGGCGTGGGACTTAATGGGCGAAGGACACTCCGGCAAGTTTATTGAGGAAGGCTACCGCCGCGCCAGAAAATACAACGGCTCTTTCTTTACCGCTACACAGTCTCCCTCTGACTATTGGAAAAGCGAAACTGCCCGTTCGGCTTTAGAAAACTCTGACTGTTTATTTATCCTTCGACAAAAACAGGAAGCCTTAGAGCAGCTCAAACGCAAAGGTCATATTGCGATGGATGACCATCAGATTCAAATGCTGGAGTCTTTAACGACTGTTGCGGGTGCTTACTCGGAAGTTTTTATCAGAATCGGAGATCAGCCGCCTTCCGTAAACCGCTTGCTTTTGGATCCTTACTCTCAGCTCATGACCAGTACACATCCGAACGATATCGAAGCCGTTAATCAATACCTTCAGCAGGGCTTATCCATGCATCAGGCAATTGAATCTGTTCTTAGGGATCGGAACAAATGACAAATCCTTCCTCTTACAACATGAAGACCGAGAGCACTCGGCCTCAGTCTGCCGTAAAGTCACTTTCTCTGCTTTCTAAGGTCTTGGCCGTCACTGTCGTGGTGCTCGCAGCGCTTACAGCCGCTGCCTTCTTCATGCTGCAGAAACAAATTAAAGAGGCCCCTGCTTTTGCGGTACTGAACCTCAACAAGGTAGTTCAAGTCAACGAAACCATTCTGGCTTCTAAAGGATTAAAACCTGAAGAGTTAGCCGTTGAAGCCAAAATCTTTGCACACCGCATGAAAACCGAAATAGAAAACCTTCAAAAAGAATGCAATTGCTCCTTATTGGTTTCTTCTGCAGTGATCTCACCGACTAAGCTACCGGATTACACCGAACCTTTGCTGCAAAAGCTCGGCTTTACGCCCGACAAAATCGCTAAGGCGGAAATCTTAGTCGCCGAACGTATGAAAGCCCTTCAATCTGATTTCTCCAAGGCCTTCAAATGAATTTAGCTCATAACGCCGTGAGATTCTTTCTGGGCATTTCACGCCATTACTCTCGCTACGGCTGGATTTGGATGCTTGCTTTATTGATTGTGGTCGTTCTCACGCATCACTGGAAATTGGCTTACAACTACACCAACTCTTTGCCCCAAACATTGTTTGCGATTCAGCTGGGACAAAAGGATGTTGAGCGAGGCGACTATGTAGCTTTCTATCCTCCCAAAAGCGCAACCGCCGGCAATGAAATGCCCTTTGTTAAGAAAGTGGTTTGTTTGCCCGGAGAAAGAATCCGCACCTATGGTCAGCAAATCTTTTGTGAAGACAAGCCGGCTGCGCTAGCGAAGAAAATCTCGCTCAAAGGAGAGCCTTTGCAGAAGATTCAAGACCAACTCCTCGGCGAAGACGATTACTTTGTCTTGGGAACCCATCCAGACTCTTTTGATTCTCGATATTCAAACTTCGGACCGATTAACCGCTGCCGTTTTATCGGCAAGGCTTATCCTATTTTTTAATAACGTCCTTCCATGAAAACCTCTCATCTTCTTTTAGCTTGCTGTCTTTTGGCTTCAGTAGGAGCCTTGGCGGGATTTACCCACGCGGGCTTAGAAATCCGCGGCCTCGGCATTTCTGCGGCTCCTGCCGAATTCGCAAAAGATAGTGCTGGCTCTTCGATACTTAAAGGTCATAAAAAAGCTGTAGTAAAAGAAAATCCTGCCGCAAAAGAAAGGCCTCAGGCCCTCGGCCCCACTTATCCGATTGCTGAGCCTGATTTGTTGGAGCTTTTTATGGAAAGAATCAACCAACTTAAATCTTCCGGTCAGTACCAAAAACGTTTTGACCAAGAAAAACAAAAAATCGCTGAACTCATGCGTAATCCTCCGGCTGTTGTTGGTCTTGCTAAGGCACAAGAAATCAGAATTTGGCCGTTAGAAGCATCTATCCCCGAAACCTTACCCGAAAGCCTTCTTCGTCAGGCTGCCGTCGTTGAGCTGCCGAGGATTCCTCGGGAGTTGATTTTTATTGACGGAACCGACAAAGAAGAATTAGATGCAGCCAAAGCCATTGCCGCACAAAGACCTGATGCCAGAGTCGTTCTCGTCAACGGCAGTATCGGCGAAACAAGCCGCACCCTTAATAGAAGAATATTTTTTGACCAAAGCGGCTCGTTAACACGTTTTTTCGGCATCCATGCCACGCCGGCAATCCTCTTTAACGGCACTGACGGCCCGAGCGGAATGGAGTTCCCGCCCCAAGAAGTTCAATCCGTCCTGTCTAACCTCCTCTAAGCCTGCTTATGAAAACTTTCCTCTTCATCTTTACGCTTTTTTGCGGCCTGCTTAGCTCCTCTTCTGAAGCCGCTTGCCGCGGCAAAATCATTAATCCGGTGACCGATGTTTGCTGGAGCTGTATTTTCCCAATTAAGTTAGGAGGCATTACTCTGGCTTCCGGCAAGAATCCGGATCCCGATACCGGAGCAAACACCTTTTGCGCCTGCACCTCCGGCGCCAATATCAAAGTCGGCATGAATATGTCCTTCTGGGAGCCGTTAAGAACGGCAGAAATCGTCCGTCAGCCTTACTGCTTCCCGTCACTCGGCGGATTGGATTTAGATGTCGGCATTCGTGCTCCGGCCCACGGCAGAACTCCTTCTAAAACTGCTGCTTCCGGGCGAACTTCCTTTTATCAAGTACATTGGTACTTCACGCCTTGGCTCTTTGTTCTGGAAGTCTTGCTCGATACCGATTGTTTAGAACAGTCCGCTTGGGATTTAGCTTACATGACCGAACTCGATCCCCTTTGGGATGACTCAGTGACCACCTTCTTTTTAAATCCGGATGTCAGTTTATTTGCAAACCTGCCCGCTCAAGCCGCGTGCGCAGCCGACTGCGTGGCCAGCACCACGAGCTTACCGGTCTCTGAGCTTTATTGGTGCGGGGGATGCAGCGGAAACATTTTTCCTCTCACAGGATGGGTTGCTTCTCACGTTCATTTACCGCAGGCCTCTTCCCTATTAGTTTCTCGTTTTCTGATGAAGCTTCACCGTCAAGGTCTTCAATGGGCGGCTTACGGCAAGAAAGGACAATGCGGACCTTATCTTGAACCCATCATGGATAAATCCGTTTATCGCACCCAAATGGTGTATCCGGCCCGTACAACCGACAAAGTTGACGGCCGCTGCTGTTATCCGATTGGAGCTTCAACCGCCCTTTGGTCCTCCGGTAAAACTTGGGCTTCCGGAGGCGAAGACGCTGCCTATCTTATTTACCGTAAACGCGACTGCTGCCAAGGATCCGGAATTACCGGAATTTAAATCATGTTCAAACGTTCTCTCCTAATAGTGGCTATTGCGTTGTCCTTTAGCCTTTCTCATGCTGCCTCTGCAAGTGTCTCGGCCGGTAACTCGGCCTCCGAGCAGTCCTTGCCGTTAACCATTGACGATATCCTTGACAATGCTCAGACCATCCAAACTGAAATGCTCAATCAAAACCGCATGGAGGCCCTGCTTTTGGTCTCCCTCTCCATGCCCGAAGCTTCTCTTAAAAGATTAGCCGTTGACGCAAAAGATGCCGGCGTTCCTTTGGTTTTCAGAGGTGTCTCCGTTGACCCGAAAGACCCTGCAAATAAGCCTCTTTTAAATCCTCAAAGTCTCCAAGCTTTTAACTTCTTAGTGGAGTTAGGAGCTTCCGTGGAACTCAATCCGGAAATCTTTAAAGAATTCGGCGTCACCAAAGTTCCCATGCTGATAATTCGTAAGCATCAACAAAAGTCTCCCGGATCCTCCGACTCTTGCGGAAATCAAGATGCAGACGCAGCACAAAACGCAGCTCTCGTCTTAGGAGATGTGACTCTGGGATACATGCTCGATACGCTCACGGACAGACAAGATGAAATCGGCAAAGAAGCTCAACGTCTTCGCCAAAAACTCGGAGAGCGCCCGTAATCATGAAAACTTTCTCCTTTGCCCTTTCCGCTGTATTACTTGGAACCTTGTCTTCGTCTTTCCAGGGGATAGCAAGCTCATCAGCGACAGAAACACCGGTTAGCTCCTCTCGCTCCGCCTCTCCTTCGATAGCAGCTGACGGCAAAATGAACAAAGAAGATGCCATGAATGCAGCTAAAGACGCAGCTGCCGGGGTCTCTATCAAAAACATCCTAACCACTGGGTCTTCCACCCAAACCGTTCCTGGTTACGGTTCAGACGTCTCGGGACTTAAGAACTTGTTTAATAAAGGACAAGGGGATTTACTCGGCCCCGGCCAAATCAAAGCTGACGGCTGTCTTGATAAATCTTCTATGGATTGCCGTGCCGTCCAAGTTATCTATGACACCAACTCTCGTCCCTCTTGGCCGGAATCTGACTTTGATCAAATTTTAGGTGACCGAGACCACGTTCTTGCAGGAGCGCAAAAGCCTCACCCGGACATCAGCGACTCGAATGAAATAATTTGCGAGACTATCACCACAACCACGCCGCCTCAGTATGAATACACCGCCTGCGAAGAAACAACCGGGGCAATCACCGAACAATGTTTCTCCGGTTGGACAGAGCAATTGGAAATCACTTCTTTATTCAAGTGTATTAATCGAACCGGAAACGTAAAAAACATTACCTGCACCAACCCCTATGTTTCTTCCGTTCAAAACTACACCTGCTTAGAAGCCCCCAGACAATCTTGTCAGATCGGCATCAATATCGATGTTGAGTCTGAGTACGTCTATCAATGTTCTAAACAGCTTATCCAGGCAAAAACTTACCGCTGCAATAAAGTCCTTTCCGTTGTGGCTACCCCGGGCTGCGAAATTGGCAAAATGCAGCAGGCTCAAGCCGAAGACCATTCAGGCTTAGGAACCGACGAGTGCAACGGCGGCGATATCGTCAGTCTTAAATACGCTTGCTCTAAAGACGAAATCCCCTCCATTCGAATCGAAACCAATGTGAAGAACTCGGCTAACTTCGGCTTCGAAGTTAAAGCTCTGGATTTTGATGAAGAAAGAGAATTCTCTAACTGCAAAGGCCGTTGGACCGGTAAAACTCGCTGTGTCGGCAGCTCCTGCACTACCGAAGTCAAAATGGATGTCTACTATAAAAAGAAAAATCAGTTCGTCCGCTCCGGCAGTCTCTCTAAAGTTTTCGGCTATCAGACTTATTCTCATGGAGCCGAAATCGATCAATGGACCATGTCCTGCGTCTTGGAAGAGAGCTCAACTGTGGAGTACCAATGATAAAAACTTTCCTCAGCTTGCTTCTTTCCTCATTGGTCTTTGCTGATATTCATGCAGCGTGTGCGGACGGAGAATACGTCTGCGTTGACGGCCCCGGTTCTAAATACGTTGACGGCGTAGAAGTCTATAGAGAATGCTGGAATTATCAATTCAGACGATCTTGTAATGAAGCCGCTGAAGTCAACTATTGCGCTGCCTTAGAACAAACGCCTGCCTGTAAGCTTGTTAATAAAGTCTGCGTCTCCGCAGATCTTTCCGGAACTTGTCTTAGATGGGAACAAAGATTTTCCTGCTCTGAAGAAATACCTCCGGAAGAAAATGTGGAACTTTTGGACTACAGCCACACGGTATCCTCCTCCCAGCAGAACAGCCAATGCCAATCCTTTATTGATAACAAAGAATGTTATGTCGCGGCTCAGCGATGCATTGAACCCGGAGAGACTCGCGTCATTAACGGGGTTGCTGTCTACAAAGACTGTTGGCGCTACGAAAGAGATTACGCTTGCGCCTCTTCCGGTGTTTCTAATTCGTGCCAAACTTTGGAAGCAGCCTCCGGCTGCACGGCAGTCGGTGATCCGGTTTGTATCAAAAAAGACGAGACGGGATGCGCCCAATGGCAGAAAACTTACCGCTGCGTCAACACCGGCCTTATCGAAGGACCTGATATCACGCCGGACGGATCCCCCACGCTGCCGGGCTTTGATACCTTGAGTTGTCAAAACGCTACTGCCGGCATGAGCTGTACTCTTCAGAGTTCTTCTTGTACGGAAGTCGGAGGCATCAAAATCATCGACGGTGTGGAAATTGAGACCGACTGCTGGGAACAAACCCAAGAGTACCGCTGCATAGAAACCGTCAATGAAAACTCTTGCGAAGCCCTAGAAAAGATTGCTGCCTGTAAAGAACAGTCTTCCAAATGCATCGATAAAGTCGGTTTGCGCTGTTATGCGATGGAAAAAGAAATCCTCTGCCAAACCAATGAAGCTATTGACCCGGGGCCGGCGCAAGAAATTACATCCGACATCGTGATTTCGGGATTAACTTGGTCTGAGACTTGTCAGCCTTTGGACAACAATCCCGACTGCAGCGTTTTAAATACCGTCTGTACGGAGCCCGGAGGAACAAAAGAAATCAACGGAGAATTGATCACCAAAGACTGCTGGAAGTACGAAACCACTTACGTCTGCGGTGCTTCAAACGGCCCTTCTTCCAACTGCACTTCCTTAGAACAAAATAAGAAATGCGTCAAAGTAGATTCCGTCTGTCTTTTCGAGGATGATGTCGGTAAGTGTTTGACTTATTCTCATATTTACAAGTGCGAAGAAAAAGAATCTTCTACCGTCACTGAAGTTATTTGCCGGCCGGCAGAATGCCTTGACGGCCTTTGCGGAGAACCTGTCCCTGCCGATAAAGATTTCGCGTGGGTTTTAAGTATTCTGGAAGTGGCCCGCGAAGGCGCCGTTTACGGCGACTTCGACGGCAATCAATTCTTTAAAGGCGAAAGCGATAAATGCTCCAAGAAGGTTCTTGGATTTTCTTGCTGCGACACCAAAGTTAAATCCGGCTCCTCCAACTCGGATGCTTTCGGTAAAGCGTTGACCTTTGCAGGTGACGCCACCGTCGAAGCTATTAAATATGTCGGCAGTCCTTATGTTTACGATGTTCTCTCTGCCTCTGAAGCCACTTCCGACTTGCTGACGGCTTTGTACGGCAATGCGTCATCAGGAGTTTATAACCCGTCGCTGTCTTTCTATGGATTCGGGATGACGCTGCAGGGAGGCACCATGTACTTCACGTTTGATCCTACTTCGTTTGCCGTTACGGTTGCTTTCCAGATTGCTATGGACTTTCTTCAGTGTGAACCTTCCGAACAGGCTTTAATGCTGAAAAAAGGCCAAAACCTTTGTCATTATGTCGGCACTTACTGCTCCAAAGGAGAAAAGTTCGGCTGCATCGAACGTTCGGAGTCTTATTGCTGTTTCAATTCTCGTCTAGCCAGAATCATTCAGGAGGAAGGCCGTAAACAAACCGGCAAATCCTGGGGTTCTGCTAAAAATCCGGATTGTTCCGGCTTTACTTTAGAAGAGCTCGAAACATTGGATTTTGAAGCCATGGATTTATCTGAGTTTGAAGCGGAAATCAAAGTCAAGGCCGAACTCAATAAAGAAGCTGCAGCGGACCGCGGTCAAGCCCACTTCAACCGCCTCGTCAATGAAAACCTCGGCGGATACGTTGCTCCCAATCAAGGAACCTCCGGTGTGGTCAATCCCGACTTTACCGGCAAGCCTTCTTTGCCTCCTAAGAAAAAATAATCACTGAATTTCTGAAATATGTCTCTTAAACGAACACTCCCCGTCCTCTTGGGCTTTATGACTTCGTTGTCCGCTGCCCAAGAAAACAACTTCTGGACAGAAGATGTCTGGAAATCCGATGAGCGCGGATTTCTTTACTACCCTTCCGATAAACATAAAGAAGATAAACCGGCTCCGTTAGACCTTAAAGGCATTCCAACAATAGAAGGCTTGAGAGAAGAGAGAGAAAGGCGCCTCAATACAGCCGTCATGAATCCAACCGAAGAAAACATGAAACTCTATTTAGAGGCTAATCACTTCGTTCAAGAAAAATCTGCCCTCTTCGCCGACCAATGGAGAAGAGTCGCTTGGCAGAATCCGGAATACGATTTCTCCGCCCGAAATCCTGCCGCAAACTTTGCCCAGGTGGACTTAAAAAATGAACGCAACAAACAAAAGGCTCTGGATCTCGGATCCCTTTCAAACGAATGGGGTTTAGTCTATTTCTTTAAAGACAACTGCCGTTTCTGTCACCTTCAAAGCCCGTTAATTAAAAAACTTTCAACGGACTACGGTTTTGAAGTGATTGCCGTCTCATTGGACGGCTCGGTTAATGAGCATTTTCCGGAATCTTTGCCCGATAACGGCATTGGTGCTTTATTGACTAAAGGACAAGGCATCCAACAAGTCCCGGCACTCTTTATGGTCAACCGCGAACAAACCAAGAGCTATCTTGTCTCTTCCGGCGTTGTTGCGCTCGAAGATATTCTCTCCCGCATTGCATTGCTCGGTACTAAAGAGCCGGGAGCTTCTTTATTCGGAGGCGAATCTCTCAAAGACACAACCTATCCATCCGCCTCTAACCCGTTAAATCAAGAATAACAACGATGAAATTTACAAAAACCCTAACTTCTTTAGCCGTGTGCGCCTGTATTGCTTTACCGGCCCAAGCCAGCTTTATGAAAGACTTCTACGCCTCGGCCGGTTCTTATCAGGGCAACATTACATCTGCAGGCATCTATCAGTCCAACTCAATGAATACCATCACCGGAGGCGGTTTTGTCTACAGAGCTCCCAGAAAAGATTTCAATGCGTTTTATTTCACTCCTCCTTCTTTGTCTGCCGGATGCGGAGGCATCGATATTTTCTTAGGAGCTTTCGGCATACCGAGCCGAGAAGAATTCGTAGCGTTCTTAAGAAACATCGGCACCGCACTTCCGGGTCTGGCTTTTCAATTAGCACTTCAGTCCTTGGCTCCTGATCTAAATGAACAAGTCACCAGTTTCCGAGATTTGATTCGCCAGTACACCAATATGTTTTCCGACTCGTGCACTGCAAGCCAAAACCTTCTCAAAATGACAGGTGCTCAGCAGTTCTTAGAAAAATCAGCCTTCGAAGCAAGAAGCTTTCTCCGTTCTACAGGTATCGTCTCCGATGAGTCCGAAGCTAACGCTAAAACCAGAACCGACGGCTCCGCGGTTGTCAGCAACGCTCCGGCACAAAAGGATTCCGGTGGTTCCGTCATTGATGCTCCTGAACTTAACCTCACTTGGGCTTTGCTCTCCGGCGGATCATTTTCAACAAAATATAACCAAGAACTGAGAGAGCTGATGATGACATTAGTAGGCACCGTCATCTACATTAATGAAGGAGCTGGCGAGAATACGGTCACTCGGGCTATTCCGATTGCGGGACAAGACCTCGTCGGTTTTATGTTCGGCAGAACCCATGCGCCGAGCTTAGAGGCCGAAGCTTTTCGTCTCCGTTGCCAGAAAGGAGACGAAGAACTTTGCCTTACCGTCACCAAAACCGCTTTAGACGATATCAATCTTCCCTTTATGTTTATGCAGGCGGCTTCCAACTACCGTCTCTCCATCCTCGAAAGGAATCCTGACTTGGTCTCGGAAGATGACCTGATGTTGTTAGCCACTTCCACCACCATCCCGCTAATTCGATTGATCAACACCACGGCATCAAAGCGTTTTCTTGGGTTTTCTCAAGATTTGCTTGCCGTCTATGTGGAAGCTGCGGCTTATGAAGCAATTATTCGAGCCATGGATGCTTTGGCCTTAGATATTAAAACGGCGGCCGCTTCCTCTTCAGCCTCACAAACCGGCCGAATCGCCGAAGAGCACCTCAAACAAATTGAAGCCCGTATTTCTGAGGTCCGCGCAGATCTTTCCCGAAGAAGCTATGCCGTTTTTCAGCAGATGAGCCGGGCCCACAGCTTCGTGACGCAAATCGAACATTTGGAAAAGAGCGTCAAAGGAGCATTGGCTGCTGACTTAGCTGCGAATTTATCCTTCGGAGATAAGAACTGATGGTTCTAGACTACTTTGCCTATTGGAACGGCGCTCAATTAAGAGATCTTTTCGAAGCTGTTGTTGCAATTACTTCCGGCCCTTCTTATCAAGGCCTAATTAAAAGTGCGGTTCTTGCCGGCTTTCTTGTGACGCTCACTACAGCACTTTTTAGATGGCAAGGAATGGCTGCAAAAACTTTCTTATTTGCGGTCGTCCTCTTTTATTCCCTCTTATTAATCCCAAAAACTGACCTTTCCATTCACGATGAAAGAGCCGGAACGGTACATGTCGTCCAGAATGTGCCTTTCGGCATCGGCTTTTTTGCTTCTGTCACTTCAAGAATCGGGCATTTTCTAACCACAGGATTTGAAAGTGCTTTTGCTCTTCCTGATGCAGAAAAGTTTTCTAAATTCGGCATGGTCTATCCTCAAAGAGCTGTTTCTGTTTTGCAGGGAATCGGTACGGTAACTCCTCTAGGACGGCGTAAAGTCAACCGCTTTGTGGCCGACTATTTAACCCCTGAACTGACCGATAATCCTGCAAAAGTTAACGCGCTCGCTCAAAGCTCGGATCTCTGGGCAACCGTCACGGCTAGCGGTTGGCTAAATCCAGCCAGAAGCACCCTAAACGAAAACGGGGAAGTAAAACGCTGTGATGAAGCAGCTGTTGAACTGGAGACTTTCTTAAACGGCTCAGAACTAGACGAAATCAAGAAAAAACTAGGAGCACTTCTAACGCCGGACAGAGCGGATCCTGCTCATGCCATTATGACAAGTCTGCCTCATGCAGAAAGTCTTTTGCTCGGCCTCTCCCGTTCTCTCGATTCATCCCTAAAGCACTCCATTATGCTTCAAGCTATTCCGGAGGGTGTTTCTTCCATTGCTCAACTTTCAGGTTCTCCTCTGAGTCTGGCGGTAAATCTTGCGAAAGCCCAAGGTAATTTGGCAAGCGAAATCAGTTATCGCACCATGAGCGAGATCGCGAAGGTCTCTTTGCCTAAGATTAGAAACTGCATTGAATTTGTCATCATTGCTGCCTTTCCATTGGTTTTCATTCTCATCATTGCCGCCGGAAGTAATGCGGGTCTCATCTTTCGTTCCTTTTTTGTGCTGCTGATTTGGGTTCAGCTTTGGGCACCGTTATATGCCGTTGCAAACTATCTTCTTATCTCGGTTGATTCGAATCCGATGAACAGAATTATTGCCGAGTATGGCGGAAATTCTTTAATGGCAGTCGATTTAATCAGGCAGACAGGAGCAAGCTCTCAGGCAATGGCTGGATATTTAATGCTTGCTATTCCTATGTTGGCTCTTGCCATTGCTAAAGGAAGCGACTATGCCGCCGCTGCCCTGGTAGGAGGTTTAATGGGACCGGCTCAATCAGCTTCCCAAGGCCTTTCAGGACAGCTCTCTTCCGGAAACTTTTCCTCAGGAAACATCTCCATTGGCAATGTTTCTTCTAATTCCATTAACGCCAATAAAAACGATACTTCTTCATCATTTGCAGACCCTTATACGAGCAAAATTTCGACAGCGTACGGTACGGTAACGCGAGATGGCGACAATCACGTCACTGGGATGGTTCGTTCAGGAATTGATCTTGGAATTTCTTCTTTCTCAACAATTCAGCAGTCAAGATCAGTTACGGCATCTTCAATGTCTTCAACTTCGTTGACGACTTCGGATATGACAAACTTATCTCTGTCCAACTCAGCTACTTCTTCGGATTCCGGATCTGTTAGTTTTGCGAAGGCTCTTTCTCATCAGCTGGATCAGTCACACTCGAGCTCTCAGAATCTGTCAGACCAGAGCTCTTATAACAGCTCTAATTCCTACGTGCAGTCTTCCACAGGTTCTTCCGGCCTGACAACAAGTCAAAATCTCAGCTTTAGCACGGGGGCCGGAGTTAAAGTCGGCGCTGCCTCCGGAGAAGCGGAGGGGTCTGCAAACAATCCGGGTGGACAACAACTGCCCCTGAATCCAAACGCATCGGTTCAAAATGCGACTGCCAGCGACCCCTCTGCTGCCAAGAAAAACTCAATATTGAACGCAATCAACTCCGCAGGTTCTGCTGTAGGCGAATTAGCCGGACTAGAAGCCGGGCTGAAAACTACTACGGCTCAAAATCTTATTGATACGGCCACCGGAACTAAATCTAGTGCAACAGCCGAACAAAGAAGTCAGGCATATTCTCAGGTCAGATCTGCTGCCCAGCAAATCGCTGCTTCTACTTCTGAGTCGCGCATTAAGAACGCTGCTGAGAATTTCGTAGCTTCTTTAGACAAAGCTCATCACATTGCTCTTCAAAGAAGAAAACAGTTCAATACTGCGGAAGGAGCATCGGAAGCAAGATCTGCGGCAGAAACGGGTTCTGATTCAACTTCAGTCAACAATGATGTCTTAGTGATGAACCGACTTCTACATAACGGCAAAAGCGCAGAGTCTTCATTGGAAGAGATCTTTCACCAAACAGAAGTCCGAGAGCAAGTTGGTTTTGATCGTGCCGCCCAAGCCAAGATCGCGGCAAAGGGCAAAGAAACCTTTGGCACGGGTCAGATTGACGCACCGCGAAAGTTTGATAAAGCTCTCGGAAAGGCAATGATCAAACAGAACTTCCAAAAGAACGAACAAGAAGTTCTAGAGCAAAATCAACAATTCAGAAATCAAATTCAAGAAGAAAGTCGAAAACAAAATACCGAACCTGAACGCAATAAAGCTTTTATTGATTCCGTTAGAAATCAGGCTCAAACCATCGACAACACTAAAACTAACTTAGAAGATAATGCGAAAGAACAAGAGCGAGGAGTGAACAACGCAGTTGAAAGGTACCATCTAGACCAAAAAGGATTAAGCACAGTCCTAGCAGTGAGCTTAGCTGGTGGGCTTGGCTATAAAAGTCCGATGAATTAGGACTAAAAAGATTTTTTTAATCTCACTTGCGTCTTTGGTGATTCATTTAGAAAAACTCAAGAGAACTCTGATTTGACTGGAGGTCCTCAAAAATCGGAGGAAGATTTCATCATTACCTCTCGTAAAAAACCTTAAGGCCCATTGATCTTTTAAATTTTTGGGCCTTTTTGGTCGTGCCTTTTCGATCAAACGAATAAACGTTTTTGTTTGTTTTTATAAACTTTTTTGTTTAAAATATTCATATCGATAAATTACAGGGTTTGAGGAAATGAAGCACAAAGAATTTATCGATGAGCTAAAAGGCTTAGGAGTCGTTTTAGAGGACGGTAAAAGACACTACAAAGCTTACTTCAACGGTAAGCAGACGGTGGTAAAAAGGCATCCTACTCAAGACTACTCTAAGCAATATATGTCATTGATAAAACGACAACTAGGAATTAACTAATCGATAGGCGGAAGTACTCCCGCCTTAAGTTAAACCATGTTATGCACAAAAAAGGAATCTAAAATGGCACGCTATCAATATCCTATGACCGTCGAGTCAAACGGAGAAGGTGGATTTATCGCCTGTTTTCGTGACGTTCCAGAGGCTGTTACCGAGTCTTGGAGCTTGGACGAATTAAAAGAAGACGCACTCGACGCACTTATTACCGCTATTGATTTTTATATTGAGGACGGAAGAAAATTCCCCGCCCCTTCTGAGTTGCAAACCGGAGATATGGCTGTTGATTTACCTGCGTCTGTAGTTGCTAAGGTTTTGCTGTTGAACACTATGGTTCAAGCCCACATAAGACCCGCTGACCTCGCACGCAAAATGCATATTAAACCGCAAGAAGTTACACGCATCACCGATATTAAGCACTCAACCAAAATAGACACATTGCAAAACGCATTTAAAGCTCTTGGAAAAGAGCTTGTACTTGAACTAAGATAAAACCGATTTATCGATATGAGCCACCTAAGCGTTTCAGTTGAAGGATGTGAGTTTATACAATTGAAACGAAAAATTTCTCAAAGTCTCGAAGGGCCAACTTCGGTTTCGGTTGAAGGATGAAAGTTTGTACAATTGAAACGAAGAGCAAAAGAAGATATGAAACGACAACTCTCGTTTCAGTTGAAAGACGTAAGTTTGTGCAATTGAAACTGGGAAAAATCATTGAAGAAGCGATGCGCCAAAGGTTTCAGTTGAAAGATGTAAGTTTGTGCAATTGAAACCGACATGACGACAACTCCTTGAGAAAAAAATAAGAGTTTCAGTTGAAAGATGTAAGTTTGTGCAATTGAAACTATTAAACGAGTCAGCAGAAACTTGAAAGGTAAAGGTTTCAGTTGAAAGATGTAAGTTTGTGCAATTGAAACTGTTCGATGCACTGCTCATAATCTTTTTCAGAATGTTTCAGTTGAAAGATGTAAGTTTGTGCAATTGAAACTGTTCGATGCACTGCTCATAATCTTTTTCAGAATGTTTCAGTTGAAAGATGTAAGTTTGTGCAATTGAAACTTTAACAAGTTCTTTGATTGATGAATTAATCGCAACGTTTCAGTTGAAAGATGTAAGTTTGTGCAATTGAAACAGTTTTTTGTCTTCAATCATGAAGTCCGAAACCACGGTTTCAGTTGAAAGATGTAAGTTTGTGCAATTGAAACCTCAGCTAACCGTATGAAATTTTTAAATTTTATTTATAGTTAGCTGAGGAATTCTTCGAAACAGTTCAAACTGCATGAAAAGTACCGAAATTTTCGAAAAATTATCTCTTTGACTTAATAACACTGAGCTCTTCATAATTTAAATCAGAAACGTAATGATTCATCCGAGCTCCCAAAAGAGATTTTTCCTTTAGCGTCGCATCGTTCAACCCCTTAGAAAATAAAAGCATCAATTTGGCAGGGAAGATACAAGGAAGCGATCTTGTCATCCTTTACAAACCGCCAAAAAATCAATAGGTTGGATAATTCCAAAACTCGAATTCGGCCTCTCATGAACTCAAAGCACAATTTAGCCGGAAAAGTAGGATTGGAAGTTCTGCGGGCCTTCCCGCCGCACCCTTGATAGCATTAACTAGAAATATTCCTACTATCGGTGTTGGAGCCGCCAATCTGCGAGAGCGTCACGCAATTCTACACAGCAAAAGTTGTCGTTTAAATCCAGAATACCGCATTGATCTTCTTATTGATTGTGGCAGCTCATATTTTTCCCAACTGTTGTTCTTAGGGAAATCCTTAGCTCATCCTAGAGTTACTTGTTAAACAACTCTTTTATTCGATTAAAAAGTAGCCAGCTACTCAAACCAATACGGGTTTTCCTTTAATTAGTCCCCGTTAATTACATAGAAACCCTTACAAATTTTATTAACAACATCGACCATATAGACAATTATTCAACCTTCCTACTCAGTTCCAAAGCAAATAAAGGACTAACCCTAGGCTCTACTTCATTGATTTTTAATGAAAAGCAATAATGCAATCAGTGTTTAACTTTTCATCTCTATTTTTATGCTTGGCGTATCCATTGGAATCATCACTCTAATTGTCGTTGGGTGGGCAATCCTAAAAGGAAAATATGCTCCACTCGTGCTGTTTCTTAGCGGCGCAATAATGCTGCTGTGTTCTGTGATGTTTGACACAGGCACATTTATGCCCAAGAAAGCTCTTCCTACGGGCAATGACTATTTGAACATCATCGAATTTATTCGGTACATGTTCTCTACAAGATTGGCGGGATTAGGTCTTTTGATTATGGTCATGGTCGGTTTCGCCTCATACATGACTCATATCGGGGCAAACGATGCGTTTGTTCGAATCGCTATCAAACCGTTAGGTCTTATTAAAAATCCGTACGTCATGGTTTTCATTGCATTCTTACTAGGCAAATTGGTAAGTATGGTGATTACTTCGGCCGTTGGATTAGGTGTCTTGTGTCTCGCTTTGATGGGCCCCGCACTGGCTGCCTTAGGAATGAACAAAAAGTCAATCGGCGCAGTTTTCGTCACAAGTGGCGCCGCATCTCTGGTTTTAATAGGCGGTTCTACAGCAGCTGCTTCCGCTGCCAGCGGTCTCAGCATTCTCGATTATGTCTTCCTTTATAAAATTCCAGCCGGCTTGCCGACTTGCCTGGCAATGGGCATAGCTCACGCGTTTTGGCAAAGATACTTAGACAGAAAAGAAGGCTGGGTCTGCAAGGATCACATCGGAGACAAGCTCATATTTGAAGGCGAAGTCAAAGCGCCCTCCT